>Ga0172382_10011509_pt1 | contig 11685 bp, 4 predicted proteins | sample Leawel138RmetaG_FD_122245 | JGI IMG/M metagenome (GOLD analysis project Ga0172382, IMG submission 122245) | Leachate microbial communities from a municipal landfill in Southern Ontario, Canada - Leachate well 138R metaG | ecosystem: Engineered > Solid waste > Landfill > Unclassified | place...
ATGCGTGCGATGCGGGACACCCAACGTGAAGACGGGCGTTTTGCCGATGTGGCTCCCATCGGCGGCGGTTTTGGCGGCATACTGTGGGGCAGCGCCGGCATCACCGTGCCGTGGGAAAGCTATCTGCAATACAATGATGAACGGCTGTTGGTGGACCATTATGAGGCGATGAAATCCTATATCCACTATTTAACGGAATATATTGATCCTGAGACAGGCATATTAACCGAGGGGAATCTTGGCGACTGGCTTGGGCCGGAGCAGGAGAAGAACGACAATAGTTTATTATGGGAGGCCTATTTCATCTATGATCTCGAATTGATGTACCGTATCGCCATCCTACTGGAGAGGAAAGAGGATGCCGTATGGTTCAATCAGCTTTGCCGGGAAAGGAAAGCGTTTTTCAACAACACCTATTTCAATCCGGAAACCGGTGAAACCGTCCATTCCGGATTCAGGCAACCGGAAAGAAAAGGCGAATTGATCGGCACACAAACATCCTACCTGATCCCGTTGGCATTCGATATCTGCGATGAAGATATGAAAGAACTTGTTATCCAACAACTTGTCAATTGTATTGAAAATTCGTATCACAAAAATGAAGAGACGACGTATCCCCCCTACTCGCTGATGACCGGTTTTATCGGCACAGCCTGGATCAACAGGGTACTGTCGGAGTGGGGGCACTCCGAGGCGGCCTATCGGATATTGCAGCAGACCAACTACCCTTCATGGCTCTACTCGGTAGACCAAGGTGCTACCACCATCTGGGAACGGCTCAACTCCTATACCCGCGAGCACGGCTTTAGCGGCAACAACTCCATGAACTCCTTCAACCACTATTCTTTCGGTTCGATCGGTTCCTGGATGGTCAATTATTCGCTGGGAATTGAGCGGGACACAAATCATCCCGGGTTCAAGCATTTTATCTTGCAACCTGAGCCGGATCCGACAGGTGAGATGACTTTCGCCAAAGGGCATTACGACTCGATGTACGGGCGGATCGAGAGCAGTTGGGAAATGAAAGGGAACACCTGTCAATACCATTTCAAGGTACCTGCGAACAGCTCCGCGACACTCTATCTGCAGGCAGCCGATATTGAGATGGTTAAGGAAGGCGGCAAACCGGTGAGATCATCAAACGATATTGAAGTCGTAGGTGAAGAGAACGGAAGGGTCATGATGAAACTCCGGTCAGGAGAATATCGGTTCAGCGTAGAAATAAAATAAAACAGTCACACTTGCCTGTGATGACCTAATAAGAGAAACGATGAAGGCAATTCAATATTCACTCCTTGCTATTCTTCTGATTTGCTGTACTGATCCGGGTACGCAAGATATCGACCAGCTTATCAATGGGTTTAAATCTCCGCCCGATTCTGCCAAACCGGGCGTATATTGGTATTTCATGGATGGGAATATCAACCGGGAGAGTCTTACTAAAGATCTCGAGTCGATGAAGCAGGCTGGCATAAGCAACCTGATGTATCTGGAGGTAAATGTGGGTGTCCCTCGAGGAGATGTTGACTTTTTCAGTGACGAGTGGCAGCAGCTATTTGCCCATGCGGTGAAGGAAGCGGAGAGATTAGGGATCGAGATCTCGCTGGGTCTGGGCCCCGGATGGACCGGAAGTGGCGGCCCCTGGGTGAAACCCGAAGAGTCGATGCAGCACATCGTAGGCGAATCGGTGATTGTGCAAGGTGGCAAGAAGAGCGATATCTGGCTGCCTGTTCCACCTCCCAAGCGGCCTTTTTTTGGATTGCCTTCGGAAATGCAAGAGCAGTGGTCCCAATTCTATGAAGATATCGCCCTAATTGCTTTTCCCAATGACAGCGCGATTGACTTCATTGATGATATTGACGAGAAAGCACTCTATTACCGTCCCCCCTACACCTCTGTAGCAGGAGTGAAGCCCTACTTTGTGTCGGAGGCAATCCCCTCCACGTTAAAAGGAAAAGGGATCGATCCAGAGAAAATTATCGACCTGACGGAGATAATGGATAAAAACGGGAGAGTGCAATGGGATGTACCCGATGGTGAATGGAGGGTGATGCGGTTCGTGAGCCGCAACAATGGCGCATCCACCCGGCCCGCTCCCTTTCCCGGACTGGGGTTTGAATCGGATAAATTCGACAAGGAGGCGCTCAACAAACATTTGGACCATTTTATCGGTTCGCTGTTAGAGAAAACAGGAATACCTGACAAGAAGGCAAAGGGAGGATTGAAAAGACTCCATATGGATAGCTGGGAAATGGGAGCACAGAACTGGAGCCAAAAATTCAGGGAAGAGTTCAAAGAACGGAGGGGATACGATCCTTTGCCTTTTTACCCGGTACTCACCGGACTCGTCGTGGAAAACAGGGAAATGAGTGAGCGATTTCTTTGGGACTTGCGTCTGACATCGCAAGAATTGGTCGTCGAGAACCATGCGCAGGAAGCAAAACGGTATGCCAAGGAGCGCAATATGGGCTTCTCGATTGAGCCTTACGACATGAACCCTACTGCCGATTTGGAGTTGGGGGCGGTAGCCGACATACCGATGTGCGAGTTCTGGAGCAAGGGATTAGGCTTCAACTCGGCTTTTAGCTGTATAGAGGCAACCTCCATCGGACATATAAACGGTAGCACCATTATTGCAGCGGAAGCGTTCACCGCTGATCCGGGTGAGGGATGGAAACAATATCCGGGAGTGATGAAAAATCAGGGAGATTGGGCCTTCGCCACCGGGATCAACCGGTTTGTCTATCACACATTCCAGAATCAATTCCTGGATGACTCCTTGAAACCGGGAGCCACAATGGGACCATACGGCGTACATTGGGACCGGAGCCAGACATGGTGGCCCATGGTAAATGGCTATCACGATTATATCTCGCGCTGCCAATACCTCCTGCAACAGGGGAAGCATGTGGCGGATATCCTATTTTTAACCCCCGAAGGGGCGCCCCATATTTTCAAGCCGCCCCTTTCCGCCATGTCGGGGTCCGACACCATCCCCGACCGGAAAGGTTTTAATTTCGATGGAGTCGCTCCAAGTCAATTATACCGGGCAAAGGTGAAAAATAATATGATTCTCTTTCCGAGTGGGGCATCTTATCGTATCCTGGTATTACCCTCCGTAGAGACCATGACGCCCGGTCTATTACAAAAGATCAAATCGTTGGTGCGTGACGGGGCACACATCATCGGAGTCCCTCCTCATCAGTCGCCCAGCCTTGTAGGGTATCCCGATTGCGACAGGGAGGTGAAGGAGATGGCCAAGTCGATCTGGGGAACGCTTGAATTGCCGGAGGGACTATCGACAATAAGCTACGGAAAAGGAAAAATAACCTGGGGAGAAGCGATCACAAAAGAGAGCGACAACTTATATCCTCATTATGATATTATCGCGCAAACACTGTGGGAAGCAGGAGTGATCGAAGATTTCAGATCCGACCGGGAGGAGATCCGCTATACGCACAGAACCGGAGGAGAGTGGGATATCTATTTCCTATCCAACAAGAGCGACAGTCCGGTTACTGCCAATTGTAGTTTCAGGGTAACCCAACCCAATCCGATGTTATGGGATCCCATCACCGGAGAGATCTACAAAATTGATGAAGCCATCCATGATCACCGGCTCACTTCCATGAGACTCAAATTTGAGCCTTACCAGAGCTATTTTATCGTTTTCGATAAAAATCACAAAACGGACAGTTATGACTCTTTTTTCACTCCCGAATCGGTGATCACCACGTTGGATGGCAACTGGGAGGTATCCTTCGATCCCACATTCGGAGGGCCTGCCGCAATTCAGTTTGACTCGCTTACCGATTGGAGCAGTCATCATCTGGAAGAAATTAAATATTACTCCGGAATTGCCACCTACTCCATCGAATTCGACCTGCCTTCCGAAAATATAGGGCAGTTTAGGAAATATTATGTCGATCTGGGAGATGTGAAGAACATGGCGCAGGTAAAACTGAACGGCCAAGATGCCGGGATTGTCTGGACATACCCCTGGAAACTCGATATCACATCATTGGTGAAGAGTGAAAATAATTTCCTGGAGATTCAAGTGGCCAATTTATGGATCAATCGGTTGATTGGTGATGAAAAGTTACCCGACGACGGTATTCAACAGGGTCAATGGCCCGACTGGATCATCAACCAGGAGAAGAGGCCGAGTGAACGTTACACTTTCACCACCTATAAACATTATTCGGCTGATTCCCCGCTCCAAAAATCGGGACTTTTAGGGCCGGTAACAATAAAAGGAATCTGACAAAAATGGATAGAAAGTACCTCTATTTATTGTTCATATATTTGTGCTCAGGAGGTTTTACCGCATGTGCCGGTGGCAACAGCCCGACCACTCCTGATGTGATTTCTCCCCGTATGGTGTACATTCAGAATGAGCGACTAAAACTGGGAGTGGATTTGGGCTTGGGAGGCGCCGTCACTTATCTCTCCGATAAAGCCAACGGAGGTCATAATATGATCAACAGTTTCGACTGGGGGCGACAGATACAAATGTCTTTTTATAGCGGACCTTGGCCCTATATTGGTCCGAGGGGTGAAAGGCCTACTCCTGAGTGGGAAGGATTAGGATGGAATCCGATTCAATCGGGAGATGCAGGAGGTAACCGTTCAAAGTTAATTTCCTATGAAAAACGGGGAGAGAATGCTATCTTTGTCAGAAGTATTCCGATGCAATGGCCCCATAAAACGGGTGTTGCAGGTGAATGCGTATTTGAAAGCCTTTATACCCTGAAAGATAATGTGATCACGATGGAGGCCACCCTGGTGAATGACAGGGAGGACAAAACGCAATATCACGCCGCCGGACAGGAAATGCCGGCTGTGTATACAAACGGTTCATGGTACAAGCTGGTTGCCTACCTTGGCGATAACCCTTTTACCGATGAGCCTGTAACTGTTATCGTTGACAAAAACGACAAGAAAGGATGGCCTTGGGTACATTTTTATACCCCTGAAAATTGGGCTGCACTGCTGGATGACCAAGGGTATGGAATAGGAGTATTTCAACCTGAAGTAATGAACTTTAACGGTGGATTTCACCCCAACGATGCATTCAAAGGATATGGCGGTGAAAAAGACGGCCAGACAGGACATATTGCACCGGTTGGTAGACAGATTATTGACCACAACATTCGTTGGACCTATAAGACATCATTCATATTGGGCACCTTGGATGATATCCGGTCGTATGCAAAGAAAAACCGAAACATCGGGTCAAATTCCGACTGGCGTTTCGAAAACTCACGTAACCACTGGTATTATGATGGTAAAATAAAAGATACCGGATTCCCTATTCAAGGCGGATTAAATATAGAATTCGAAAAGAACTCAAAACTGATAAGTCCTTTGACATTCTGGCAAGCATCCGAATCGCCATTCCTGGAAATCGAAGGTCTGTTTACCTCAGAAAAGGGTAAAGAGCTGGAATTGATTATTGAAATACGGCCGGTCAGCCAATCAGATTTCACCGATTGGCTAAACTGGAGTGAAGGAGAGTTCAGCGTTGAAGAAGAGAAAGAGATAAAAGCGCTCCTCTTTCCAACAAAACCAACTATAACGGTCAAACAAACCATAGTCTCAGACGGTCATCCTCATAAGTATCGGATTGACTTATCTGCCGCTCCCGGCTACCAGGGCGCTATGAAAGATATTAGAATTTCATTTTCAAATGCAGGTCAGGCAAAAATTACAAGGATAAATTTGGGAAAATAGCATAGGAGATGTTCTCACACAAGCTCATAACTAAAGCAAGCTTCATACGATATATTTGAACTTTTTCAATAAATGAATAGAGAGGAAAAACTTGTTTTTATTATGTTGAGCGAAGCAAATATCTAAGTTCACTTGAATATGTTAAGCGTAAAATTGAAAATCGAAGGCCAAAGGTGACTTAAAAAGACCAGTAGAATTAAAAATTAACAACTTACATATGAAAACAATACGAATATTCTTTTTAATATCTATAATTGGGTGCCTTTTTGGGATAGGATCGTCTCTTCAGGCACAGTCTATTATCCTTACCAGTGATCAACAATTGAGAGATCTGACCGATCCGGACAAAGAGATGGATCTCTCACTCGGCTACAACAAGTACGTCCGGAGCCTGAGACAGATCTGTGAGGAAGGGAGCAAGCGTGGTTCTAAACAACTTATCATCGCATTCGACGAATTTTTCCGGCAATACCGTAACGATACGGGTGCCAAAAGAGAACTGACACCCGACACCGACGAATATGTAGATAATATCAAGATCATCAGTGATTTCGTCAAACAGTATGATATGGGGATTTGTCTGAGCCTATTGAGTCCACTGGAACTGGGAGCGGCATACAAAAAACAGACCGGCAATAGTGGACGCTGGCTAGCCTACAAGGTGGGATTCAGGGATGCTAAAACCGGCAAGTTTCATCTCCCCATATGGCATCAACTCTATTGGACCAACAACAAGGGTAAATCACCGGTAACCTTGAAAAACGTCAAGGCGTATGCCTTTAAAGAAAGTGGCGGCTTTATACCCTTTCGTGTAGTAAAACCGGAAGATATTGTAGAGTTAAATCAGATTACATACGAGGCAACCGACACAATGAATTACAGAGCACAAGGCGTCGGGCAAAGTATAGAAATGCGGTTATTACAGGTTTCTGGCGAAGAACCTGAGGTAGAAGGTTACGACCGGGTCATGGTCATGCTTGAATATGAAACCCAGGAGATGGATTATTTTAATGCCGACGCACCTGTTTTTCTTAATACACTGGTAGAAAAATATCACGATAAAGGTGTGAATCTTACAGAACTCTATTCCGATGAGATGCATATCCAGCAAGACTGGAGTTATTTCAGCCATCATGAGAACGGACAGTTCAACTCCCTTTATCTCTCTGAAAGTATGGCTGATACTTACACCCGTAAATACGGACAACCATTCGACGACAAATATCTGCTCTACTTCGTATATGGCGCACCGAACTATGAGCCGTTTGCCCATTCGGTTCTCAATATTCAGTATGTAATGGGAGTTGCGCCGGAAGATATCCACAAAACTTATCTGTTACGCGACCGCTATTACAAGTTATTGAATAACGGCGTTGTCGATCTTTTTAACGATGCGAAAAAATATGCAGAATCACTATTCGGACGAGAATTGAAGACAGGTGCCCATGCATCATGGGCGGAAAGTCCTACTATTGACCTCTGGAATACGGAAAAGCTGTCTCCAATACCTGCACAGTATGAATATACCTCTAATTTTATATGGAGCAATACAGTGCATCAGGCAGCATCGGCTTGTTATGACTATTTCAAATGGGGCGAATACTTAGAACCGACAGGGAACGACTTCGCTGAATGTGGCTGGAGTGATCGTAATTATTATGGTGCAGCGATGGCTACCTCTATCGGGGTGATCAACAAATATCCCAATGCATATGCGGCAGCATGGGGTTTCCCGGCAGAGGCTCACAAACGTCGCATGGCGGTTAATTACGCTTTTGGCGCCCAGCCTCCCAGAGATATATCGATGGTTACTGGAAATGTCCATCGTGATATAGAGGTGCTGACTATCTATCCCCTAAGCCTGGTAGCAGTTGAAGAACGTTTCGGCAGCTGGATGACGCAGTATGGGTATACCAATTACCTGACTGCTCAAAAACTAATGGAGATGGGTGAAGTGTTGACTGACGGCAGGCTAAAGGTAAAAGAGAAAACCTACGGTACATTGGTCGTGATGTTTGAACCGTTGCCGGAAAAGGGACTCCTCGATATGATAGAACAATTCATGAAGAATGGCGGCAAAGTGCTCTGGTTCGGAACCCCACCTTTGCTCGATTCGGAAGGAAACAGTTGCGCGGAACAATGGCAGAGGCTGGCGGGAGTCCGTTACCATTACGATACATTTATGGGAGAGATTGCCACAGGCAAGGAGGTTACTTTCAGTGGTAGCTTTGCTGCTGTACCATCGCAAACGATCCTCACCGATTTTCTTGTAGACAGGATTTATCCGGCCGAATCGACCAATAATGAGATAATTGCACAATGTGATGGTAAAATTGTCGGCGTAAAAACCGATCATGGAGAAGGGACATTTTACTATCTCGGATTCCGTCCGCGCGACGATCAGTCGCAGAGCCTTGGTTACGAAGTACGCACATTATTCGAACTACTTCACGCAGCCAATGCTTATCCCGCCACCGGGCGCCTGAAAGATGTCAACGATAATCCCTCCGTAGTATCACGTACTTCGGATTACTTCGTGACCACTTTCCCCAACGGGACAACGATGGTAGTACGCCATTACCGCACACACAGGGAAAATTGGGATACCGGATTTTCTCGTAATGTCGAAAGGGATGCACAAGCACTGTCGGTCAATCCTTTGCCAACCGACACCATTGAACTCAGCAATAGTGCTATCAACGGACATAGGATCACATATAACGGAAAACTATCGATGGCATTCAGAACAGGTGATGACAATCGCTTGACGGCCTTTATCGGGAATAGTTGCAAAGGTATCACTATCGATGGCCGGAAGTACACCTTTGCAGAACAACCACTGGAAAAAATTGTCTTTATTCCTGAAAGTATGGTACAGGGAACGGTCTATCAGATTCAGATTCAAGGAACAGGGAATGTGTCATTACCGATTGCTAACGGCAAAAAAACACCGGTGGTAAAAGCGGGAGAGCAGACCATTCCTTCGAAAGTGAAAGGAGAATTACTGTTACTTGATATCGACGCTTCTCTTTCGGGAAAATGGCTTAGCGTGACAATCTGACATCATTGTTCTTATGTCATATCACAAAATGAATCTTAGTACAAAACAAAATCAAAGTTGAAAGAGGTGGAATGCGATCGTCAATTTTTCATCAACCATATGAATTGGCTTAATAACGAAATAGAGAACAACTAGCCAGATCCCACTATTCCTGAATATAAAAAGAAATAAAGAGACTGAATATGAGCACAGGACGAAGAAAATTTTTCAAGACAGTGGGTGTCGCCACAGCCGGATTGGCTGCTGGTTTTCACTCCGACCTGCTGGGCTTATCACTGGATACTGGACGGATTCCAACAAGGGGTGAAACCATGACTATGGCCTCACCCCAATATGATTCTCTGCCTACCGATATCCATCGCGCCACACCTGTTGACCATGGTCAGGCTTTGATCAATCCGGGTATGGGATGGGTTACCTACTTCTACTCGAATCTCTATCAGAACTATGGGTCGAAACTGGAACCTTCCGATACGGTACGCTATTTTCCGGGAATGAACACCCTGTTCCTCCGTATTCCCTGGGCATTTATTGAGCCGGAAGAGAACAATTTCATGTGGGAGATACTCGATACTCCCGCGCAACGATGGATAGACCATGGCGGGCAAGTAGCCCTCTGCATCACGGCCACCGAAAACTGGATGGGGTCAGGTACTCCCCGATGGGTATATGATGCAGGAGCAAAATATTACGAAGTAGATGGTTATCTTGAACCGGAATATGACGATCCCATTTTTCTTGAAAAGGTGGAGAATTTCGTGCGTATACTGGCCGAGAGATATGATAACAACCCTACCGTTGCCTATCTCTTTATCGGCCATTACGGCATGTGGGGCGAAGGCCATACCGAACTCACTACTCCCAAACATGGCCATTCATGGGGATTCGAGACACAGAAAAGGATGATCGACCTCTATCGGCGTCATTTTAAAAACAGTACCCTTTGTATCTCGGACGACTATGTAGGACATAATGTGAGAGCTGAACGGTTTCCTATCACCGACTATGCTTTTTCGAAAGGTGTCACCATCCATGATGACAGCATCTTGGTACAACCCCATCCCAACAACTGGTATCATAGTGAAATGGCGCAACTTTTCTGGCCTACCCTCCCGGTGGTACTGGAGCATGAACACTATGGAGGATCGGTGGAACGGGGAGCATGGGACGATGAACTGCTGCTCAAAGCGGTTGAAGACTATCATGCGTCATTTCTCTCTATCCACTGGTGGCCTGATATTTTTTATGAGGCAAACAGGGATATCATTGCACGCATAAACAAACGTATCGGTTACCGTCTACAGGCGCCTGAAATCATCTGGCCTACCACCGTCAGGAAAGGCGAACCTTTCATTATTCAGAGCAAATGGGCCAACGCCGGAGTGGCACCCTGTTATAAGGGTGGTTATCCCTGTTTTACCCTGAAGGATGAAAAGGGAGGAATTGTTTCCGTATTGACCGACACCTCCTTCAATCTAAAAAATCTACTGGTCGCACCACCCGGAAATATGATTCCACAGCCACTCACTTCTACTTTTGTGATAGCTCCGGCTCATCGGGATAACAAAGGCATTTTTTTCCGTGCATGTAAGCCGGGAACTTATGACCTGTTCATTTCTGTGGGAAAACTGGATGGGACACCGGTTTACGAACTTCCCTATACCGGACAGGACGGACATAAACGGTATAAAATAGGTAGAATCACCTTGGATGACTATGCTGCATAAGATATAAATTTAACAAATATTATGAATAAGTCGAACGGTTACATTCTTTTTTTCACAAAAATCATCATCTTATCACTATTTTTCCTCTCATGTAAGGGTGAAGAGCCCGATGTCACACCCCCAGTTGTGATCAAACCCACAGCGAAGACCGAATACCTGAAATTCAGACTTGCGTCGGCCAATCAATTGACCATATCGCAAGGCGAGAAAAATAGCTATTCGATCAGGACTACAGGAGGAGATCCCTATATCATGACCGAAGGGATCTCAAAAACGCTTCATCAGGACTCCGTTGTGTTGACATTTGAATACAAAAGTTCGAAAGAGATTGACAAGCCTCAGATATTCTTCGGTCCTTCCATCAGTGAGAGCCGTTCTGTTTTTGGCACAGCCATACCTGCCACCTCCACCTGGAAAAACCACTCCATCAATCTGGTGAAATCGAGAAAAGATTTTTCATGGGGAAAACAGGAGGATTTCATCAGGTTTGATTTCGGCACAAAAAGCGGGATCGATATCGAGATCCGGAATATCTATTTCAGATCGATGAATATGTCAGAAAAGGAGATTTATGACAAGGAAGAGAGCAAGATAAAGCAGGATGAAGCAATCAATGAGGCTTTGGCCGCTTATCTGAAGCAACGTTTCTCCTCTTCCATTAGCGAAGTAAAGGTGGGTGGAACCGAAATTACCGTCATCGGAGAATACAGCGGCGAAGGAAAGTTCAACCTGTGTGAAGTTTTTCCGAATGACACACTGGTTACCACCATCCGCTTCAACGACAAAATCGCACTTGACAACAAATCGTTTCGGGTGACCCTGCCACGGGTCATCAAGAAAAAAGGGTTGGACTACGACCGTTTACTTTCCAGATGGGTCATCGTCAAGGAGAATGGCAATAACCAATCGCTCGCCTCCCACGCCAGATATGCCGATATAATCGAGCCCAAGCAATCTATGCCTTCGGGGGTTTTAACCAGCAAGAAAGGGTTGGGCGGATTTTTCATGAACCAGTTTGTGGGCGATCTCGATGATCTTGGTATTACCAGCATCACCGTCAATATCCTCATCACCGGAATGATCCATACCACCCCCGGTGCCAACAGGGTTCCCCACACATACGGGGGAAAAACCTATTACATGTCCACCGATTACCTCAAACAT
>Ga0172382_10011510_pt1 | contig 11683 bp, 10 predicted proteins | sample Leawel138RmetaG_FD_122245 | JGI IMG/M metagenome (GOLD analysis project Ga0172382, IMG submission 122245) | Leachate microbial communities from a municipal landfill in Southern Ontario, Canada - Leachate well 138R metaG | ecosystem: Engineered > Solid waste > Landfill > Unclassified | place...
CTAAATATTTAAACTTACTTCTTCAGCAACTCTAAAAAGAGCATTCCACGTTTTGTTATCCTCAGCTTTTGATTCGGATGATTTTTAATTTCAGGGATTGTATGTTCTATAAGCTTATCATCTGCGAGTTTTGACAATATTTTATCCAGTTGTCCTGAAACTTGCTTCTGTCCAAAATCTTCTGATATTTCCTTCCGAGACAATGGAACTTCAACTATTTTATAAAGCACTTCTGAATACATAGTTGCATTAGTTAACTCCCGCTGCAACTCCCGCTGCAACTCCCGCTGCAACTCCCGCTGTTGCTCTAGCTGTTGCTCTAGCTCTAGCCCTAACTCTTGCCCTAACTCTTGCCGTGAGTCTTGCTGCAACTCTTGCTGCGCAGCATAATCAAGTTTCACAAACTGTACCTGAAACGATAATCCCGTTTCCTTCCAACGGAATTCGATTTGAGGATATTCCTTCAATTCATCGGCGATGAGCTTCAATCCATTTCCCCATTGATCAATAATTCCCATTCGTTTGAAAATAGGTGCTATGACTTTGTTACGGGCATCGCTCTGTCGGCTTTCCATAGCTGCATAATCAATAGAAGGAGGCAAAAGTCCTGGGCTTGTTATCTCGACCATATCGTCATAAATAGCCACTTTAATATCTTTTCCGGAAAGGGACAGATCCCTATGAACCACGGCATTCCGGATGGTCTCTCTTATCGCCTTTACCGGATATTCCCAACGGGAAACGGTATAAACGCCTTCCACAACAGCACCTTTGTTTATATGACGCAACACAAAATTATAGGCTTCCTCCGCTTGTGTAGCGATATTGGTTAAAATGCTCTTCTGATCGATAAATTCCTCCGAAGTAATACCTTTGAATCTTGCACATTCCACCTTGACAAAAGGAAACAGAGAACGACGAAGGTCATCATCAGAGAACAAGACCAAAGCATTCGTCGGGTATTCCGTTCCATTCACCTTTTTGATAAGTTCCAACTTACGAAGGGCTTGCGTATCCAGAGCCTCTCCGGTTTTATCCTGATATTCCTGCTTGAAATCCTCAATGTTTAACTCATTTGCAGGCTTATTCATTACGAGTTCACTATCGAATGATATGTTTCGTTTTCTACGCTCCAATTCCGCTATGATCTCCTCATCTGCCAATCGATTAGATGAACCAACCCGAATATAAGTCCCTTTCAGTTTTCCCTTGTCTTTCCGATAATAAGGCAATGCACTACCACGATACACCGTTACCCGTATAATATGCTTGTCTTCTTCTGTCAGAAAAGTTATATCAGGCAGAATAGCAGGATAACAACGGTCAAATATAATATTGCTGATTTGTTCCTCAATTTCCACAAGCTCATCCTCCGGAAGTCCGACAATCTCTCTCGGGTTATTCCGGATACCAATATATAGTTCTCCTCCGGCATCATTTGCAAAGGCAATGATGGTATTTGCCAAATCTGCATTCTCAGGAAGAGTTTCCTTGAACTCTAACCGCCTGCCTTCGGTTTGTTTTATGATTTCTTTGATGACCATACCACATCATTTATTTCTCGTCAATTCTTCGGCAATCATTTCCGCCTGCCTTAACACCGTTTCAGTGGCCAACATTTGCATATCGGGCGGATATCCGTATCTTCTCAGTAACCGCTTGACGGCAACTTTCAGTTTTGCCTTCACGTTTTCTTTTATCGTCCAGTCGATAGAAGCATTTTGACGGATCGTCTCCGTAAGTACAACTGCCAATTCCCTTAACTTATCTTTCTGCATCAATTCCCGGGCACTGTCATTATCGGCAACAGCGGTATAGAAAGCATATTCAAAATCAGTCAGCCCCATCTCATTGGCTTCATTATCTATGGCGATAATTTCCTGACTTAATTCAATCAGTTCTTCGATTACTTCTGCAGCAGTAAGAATTTTATTATGATATTTCTTGATGGAATTTTCAAGCATTTCCAACAATGACCTACTCTTTACCAAATTCTTCTTCGCTCGGTTTTTTATCTCGTCATTGAGTAGTTTCTTCAGCACTTCAAGCGCAATGTTCTTATGTTCCATGTTTTTCAACTCCAACAGGAACTCCTCTGACAAGATAGATATATTCGGTTTTTTAAGTCCGGCTGCATCGAAGACATCAATAACCTGTTCACTTACCAAGGCTTTATCTATTACCTGACGAATCGTTGTTTCCAACTCCTCGTTGGTACGCCCTGAACCGGTACTGTCGAATTTGACAAGCCGTGCTTTTACCGCCTGGAAGAAGGCTACTTCATCTTTTGCATCCATCGCCTCATCGTGCGGAATCGCAATGGCAAATACTTTGGACAAAGCTGTGACTTCGTTTATAAAACGCTTTTTCCCGTCATTAAGACCTAAGATAAACTCTTCGGCTGCAAGTATGGTACTCAATTTCTTTGAAGTATCAGCTTCAAAATAATCTTCGTAAGAGAAACCATGAAGCATATTGGATATGACCTCCAACTTTTCGATCATCAACGAGACTGCCTGCTCTTGCGCTATGGCAGGATCTCCTTTACCTCCCGAATCAGAATAAAACGACAGCGCTTTTTTCAAATCCGAAGCAATACCGAGATAATCCACCACCAAACCACCCGGCTTGTCTTTATATACCCGATTAACACGCGCTATCGCCTGCATCAGGTTATGCCCTTTCATCGGTTTGTCGATATATAACGTATGCATGCTGGGAGCATCAAAGCCGGTGAGCCACATATCCCGGACGATCACCAATTTCAATTCATCGTCCGGAGATTTCATTCGCTCTGCTAACCTGCGCCGTTGTTCTTTCGTGGTATGATGCTTTGCAATCTTTGCTCCATCCGAAGAATTTGTCGTCATTACCACCTTGATCACCCCTTTGTTCAACTCCCCCGAGTGCCATTTGGGTCTTATTGCAATGATTGCATCATATAAATCCGCCGCAATGCGCCTGCTCATTGTAACAATCATCCCCTTGCCCTCAAAAACAGCCTGACGTTCTTCGAAATGATTGACAATATCATTGGCGATTTTCTTGATCCGGTTCTCGCTACCGACAAGCGCTTCTAACTGCGTCCATTTCGCAATTGCTTTTTGCGTATCGGTCAAGTCCTCCTGTTCCAGTTCATCATCGAGGGTTTCGACTAATTGCCGCCCCTCCTCGCTAAGATTTACCTTTGCCAGTCGGCTTTCGTAATATATACGGACAGTCGCCCCATCTTCCACCGCCTGTGCAATATCGTAAATATCAACATAATTTCCGAATACTGCCGGTGTGTTTACATCCGTATGTTCGATGGGAGTACCCGTAAAACCCAAATAGGTAGCATTGGGCAAAGCATCCCGCATATATTTGGCAAATCCATATACTGTTTTTTTGCCAATAACATCACCTGCTTCGTTCTTTTCATCTACCGTCTTAGCCTTGAATCCATATTGCGTGCGATGTGCTTCGTCAGCAATCACGATAATATTTTCACGGTCGGAAAGCAAGTCATATACGTTCCCTTCCTCCGGATTGAATTTCTGAATAGTGGTAAACACGATACCGCCGGAAGCCACTTTTAATAAATCCCGTAGATCGGCACGACTTTCGGCTTGTACCGGTGTTTGGCGCAATAATTGTTTTGAAGCGGCAAAGGTATCGAATAACTGGTCGTCCAGATCATTCCGGTCGGTAATTACCACGATGGTCGGATTGTCCATGGCAAGCACCATCTTTCCTGTATAGAAGACCATCGATAATGATTTGCCACTACCCTGCGTATGCCAGACAACCCCACCCTTTCTGTCTCCTACGGGCTGTTGATTTACTCCCGGCAGATCATAGTTCTCGGGAGGCTCAATAAAGGCGCTTTCCTGTTTTTCCTTTATATAACCGGATGCCCTAAGAGTAGACTCAACGGCACGGTTTACAGCATAATATTGATGATAAGCCGCAATCTTTTTCACCGTCTCTATGGTGAGAATTCCGGTCTCCACATCTTCACGTTTTGTTTTCTCGAAAACGATAAAATGGCGAATCAAATCGAGTAGCGTTTCTTTATTCAGCATCCCGGTAATCATCGTTTCGAGCTGGCTGACCAGATGAGACGCTTCCGTCTCACCATCGGCAGACTTCCACGCCAGGAAACGGCTTAACCCTGCCGAAAGAGATCCGGCCTTTGCCTCTAATCCATCCGAGATGATTAGCAAGGCATTGTACGTAAATAGTGAAGGAATCTGCGACTTGTAAGTTTCCATTTGTCGGAAGGCGGCATTCACGGTAGCATTTTCATCCGTGGCATTTTTCAACTCAACCAGTACCAAAGGCAGACCATTCACAAATAGTAAAACGTCAGGACGCTTGTTATGGTTATTTTCAATGACTGTAAACTGATTACTAACCACGAAATTATTGTTCAATGGATCCTGAAAATCAACCAGCCAGACCAGATCACCACGTTCGCTACCTTCTTGTTGGTAGCTTACCGGGATACCCTCCGTCAAATAGCGATGGAAAGTCTCGTTATTCGAGATCAATTCGGGTGAAGCTATACGCTGAATTTCCCGGATGGCCTCTTCCTGCTGCTCTGTAGGGATAGTCGGGTTAATGCGTTTGACTGCACGACGAAGGCGGTCAATCAATATCACCTGTTTGTAGCTCTCACGTTCGGGCGTTTCACCATCGGGAGCAATATTCGGAGCATAGATATATTCATAGCCCTGCCTTTCCAGCAATTCTATGGCAAACTCCTCTATATGGGATTCGGTGATTCGGGTCATAAGCTTTAAAATAATGACAACTGTTGCGTATCGACTTTAGGAGGATAGAATGTACCTATGATGATAAAAGGATTGTGCGAAACATTATGAAACACTTTGGTTGTTCCCATGAAAAAATACAAATCACGTTGCCCCCACATATAGTCCAAATATTTCTCCTTCACTTTTCTACACGCTTCCTCTTCATCTCCTTTTGCGTTCTTAAGACAATTCCAGTATAATGCACCCAATTCCCAATCTTCAATCATAATGGTTCTTGTTTTACCATCTTCAGTGGTAAAAATGTAAGAGAATTCATACGGTAATTTCTTCACCACTTTAAAAACCAGTCGGGTTTCCTCCTCGTCGAATAAGCTCCCTTGGGCTTTGTTGGCAATAACTTTGTCCATCTTCTGCTTATCCCATTCCCGTTCACAAGGTCTCCATACAAAATCGAGAATCTCTTTAGGCTTGACAATGGCCAATGACGTTCTTGTATTCGGGTCTTTTGCAGCGGCTATCAAATCAGTCATATTATCCCAAATTTTATCACCGATATGCAGTTTTCTTTTAGCCCAATCACCTTTGGTATCAATCTTATCGAGCATACGGATTTCTCTATCCAAATCCGTTGGCCGATAACTTTCAGGTCGAAAGTCGGACATATTTTTCACCAAATCGATTTCTATCCATTGCCATTTCTCGAACTGATTCTGATAATCCAGTTTACGGAATGGTACCGGGAAAATGCGAATCCATGAACCATCTTCCCTAAAACCGGCGGTACAGACCAACTCATCGTATTTCTCCGATAAGGTTGGATATGTTTTGACGGTAATGAGGACTTTAGTCAATGCCATGTTTACAAAAGTTTAAACGAATAGTCAATATCGGGTAACTGCATCAATGCATTGGCAACGTGCGTACGATGGCATTGATGCGGATTTTTCTCGAAACAGGTAACAGCCACCCGGCCGTAGGTTTCAATCAGCGCCCGTATTTTTAATAGCGCCTCTTTATTTTTTTTCAACGTTGTCTTTTCGTAGTTCTCGAACAGACAATCATAATCGGCTTGCGAATGCAATTCTTGCCGCTTTTCAGATTCTATACCCAATTCCGGTATATGCATATAGCGAATACCAACACCTTTACAAGCTTTTTGCAACTGGCTTTTCGAGAATCCGAATTTCTGACTGAAAGCATTTTTGCGTACATCACATAAGACGTGCACATCGTTTATTATCAACTTGTTTATATATGTCTCAAGCGAGATACCCTCGTAACCGATACTAAACAACTGGGGTTCTGTGAACGTGCGTTTTTGTTTTTCTACTCGGGCTAATTCCTCTTTTGTCAGCAACTCATTGGCAATTGAACTATTGATGGCAAAATAGGGATATTTTTGATAAGTATAGCGTATTAAATCTGTTTGAGACATCGACCCAAATTCGGCTTTTATATTGAGTAATGTTTGACGGTCGGATTTATCAAGCATTTCCAGATATTCTCCGTTTTGTTTGAGTTTTATAAATCTGCCACTCTGATGCTCGGATATTTCAAGATAACCATATTTCGCCATCGTGGACAAATCCTGATCAGCTTGAAACGAGAAGCAACCGTAACAATAAGGTATAAAATCGAATACTTTAACCGCCTGCGCACGGGTAAACAGAAACAGATACTTCTGCAAACTCTTTGCCGTCAGTTGTCCGTCAAACACTTCCAGTAAAGCCAATACTATTTTTCTCCTGTAATATAACATACTGCAAATGTACAGTTTTTTGGTCGATTCTTGGGTCTTGTTTTTATATTTGGAGTTTGCAAAATCTACTAACCTCTTCTAAATACTCATAGACCTACTTCCCCACAAATCTATGACAAACACTTCTATATATTTGGCGATTTAGGTCATGATAAATTATTTTTTCCAATCGTATTTTATTTTATCACAACCACATCGTACTTTATTTGCTACACTATCATAGTTCTTCATTGAAACTTCAGGTCGCTTACACGCTGTTTCTTGACAATAAAATACGGATTCAAGTTCTTTTATATCTTCCCAAAAAGCTTTTAAATCCCCAATTTTAGCATCAAACGGATTATCGTGAGAAAGTAAATTTCCAAGGATTGAAGAGTTTGCAACTCTTTCAATAATAGGAATTTTCGCTTTTAGATCTTGTCCTCCTTTGTCTTTGATTCTTGATTTTAATTCATTCAATAATTCATCTGCCATCCTCTTTTCATTTACGTCATTTAACCTGAAATTAACTTTTACCTCTAAATTCAAACAGATATCCTTTAGCTTAGCTTCCAAGTATTTCCGTATTGGATTTCCAAGCGTTTCAATCGAACTGTTAGCAAGTTCTCTTTCAATAAACTCTTTCAGGTCGTTTGGCTTTTCTTCAAGATGCGCACCTTTTACTTCCGTCCATTTGATTTCCTCTATTTTCCAACCTTTTCTTTTAGCTAATTGTCGAACATAAGAAAACCATTGTGCTTCGTGTGTCAAAAGAATAAATTGATAATTGGCAAATTTCTCAAACAATAAATCTGCAAAACGTTTTCGGTGAGTGGAATCAAAACTTGAAATAACATCATCTAACACGATAAATTTATTTTTCTTGTTAAAAGCAATTACTGATGCTAAGAAGAATGATATCCCGAAACAATTTAGATGCGATTCACTAAAATATTTTTGTGGTGGAGAAACCCATTCATCATTATATTTATATTCAATGGTAATTCCGTTTAATTCATCATCTTCTCCAATGGTTACAATCCTTATCTCGTGAAACTGCTCACCAGGATTCATATATTGATAAAATTCATTGATGTAAGTAGAGAACGTATTTATAAAACTTTCCAACCCTTCTTTTTGACGTTTTACAAATTCATTATAAATAAGTTCCAAAGAATCTTTTTGATACTCTAATTTACTCTTATCTTTTTCAAATCGTTTGATTTTCAAGAAAGCATCCTTAGCAGCAGAAATGTTTGCATAAAACTCGGTTGATTTATCATTTTTTATTGTAGCCCCTAACTCTTCAATCCTTGTGAAAATATGCTCTTGAATTTTGAAATCATCTTCACATAAAATCAAAACATCATTCACCGGAAGTTTGTTTCCTGATGTAACTTTCTCATTAGCGGCCTTCTGATATTCGGCTAACTTATTACTTAAATTTGTTATAGACTTTTTAATATTCTCGTTTTCTCGGTCATTAAGTAAAGTATTATTCACTATGGGTTCAAGTCGTTTCAATCGCTCTACAACAATATCAGTAATGGATTTTTTAGCAGTATCAAAAGCAGCTTTCTTTTTAGATGATCCTTCAATTTCTTTTAACCTACGTTGAATATCGGTTCTTAGTTCTTCAAGGTTTTTTTCTTGTAGACACAGTGGACAATTATCCTCTTTGTGATATTTCTTTGTAATAACAGTTTCACCTGATTTCAATAGCTCTACAAAGAATGTTTGCATTATACTTTGAACATCATCGGCAATCTTATTAAACTCTGAAAAGTATTTCTCATATTCTCCATCAATAAAAGATATTTCATCTTTAAGAGTTGAAAGTGTTTTACTGGTGTTCTCTAAGAATTGAAGTTCTTCAATCTGTTTTGTATTTACTGGCCTCTTGATGCGGTTCAGAACTGTATCAATATCATCAATTGAGTTTACAGTAATTCCCGTTTTTAATGGTTCAATAATTTCATTTATGATTTCAAACAAGTTTCTCTCTTGGCTAACTGCTGCTCCAATCTTAGCGATTAGAGTTTGCTTTTCGTTATTGATTTGCGCCTCAAAGTTTTGAGCTTTTATCTCTGATTTGATTGAGCTAAATGCTTTTCTTAAAACATCTTTCGTTTTGGTTACTTCTGAGAAGCCAATAATATCCGATAAGTATTTGAGTTTGTCTCCTTTCGTTTGGTCAATAAAATCACGCAAAAATTGGTATCTAAGCAATAAATTTTCACTTTGGGACGCAGAATAATACTCTTGAAAATCATCAGATGAATTAGACAATTCAGATGTCAGCTTTCCTCTTTTACTAAACAAACTTTTTGTAGCATCAATTACATTTCTGTTATATGAAAAAGCAATAGAAGCTATATCAGTATCTTTCTGATACGAATTTCGCAAAGCATCTTTTAAATCAATTTCACTCCCTGATAAATGAGAAACTTTGTCTGTGTAAAACCACTCAATAGCATCAGAAATACTACTTTTCCCTGTTCCGTTATCGCCATAAAGCAAAACAGATTTTTCATTGAGCGGTAATAAAATGGATTCTTTTATTCCTCTGATTCCTGTAATTGATATGCTTTTAATTTTCGTTGTCATTTTCAGCTCTTATTTTTTGTAGTTCATTAGCCACATTCTTGTCGGTTAATTTTCCATTGGTGTATAATTCCGCCAAACTGTCAGCAATCATTTTATCAACGTTTTCAATAGATGAAATTTCTGTGAAAAAATCATCTAAAATTTCTTTACCTGATTTTACTTTATTATCTGCCATTGTGTTTCTACTTGAAGTAACTCCAATCAATTTTAAAATCCGTTGTAAGCGTATTATTTAATATCTCAAATCCCGTTTTGTTATTACAAATTGGATATACGCCATAATGTTCAACAAAATTCAGAATGAAATAACTTTCTAAATCTTCTATTCTGAAATCCCAAATGTTTCGTAATATTTCAATATTGATGTAAGTAAACCATAGCGGTTCTACTTTTCTGTAATTTACTAATCCAATATTTCTTGATTTACCTTCAAAATGTCCAATTAGTCGGCTCCCAATACTGTTTGTTCTTCTTTCGCTCATTCCGATATATAGCAACTTTGATTTATCAAACGGATATTGTACCTGAATGGTAGAGCTGAAAATGAAATACAAGCCTGTAATACCATTTAAAGGCTTGATATTTTTTGCTTCAAATGACATTGGACTATCAAAATAAATAGTTACAATCTTCTTATCTAATTCATTAGTCATAATCAAATCGTATGTTCCGTGTAATGTAGGCACTTAATCCGCTACCGCTTTTTGCCAAAATTTTCATTTGTTCAACATGGGCTCTTCCCGCTTTACGATAACTGTATGAGTAAGACTTCCCACCTTTGAACCAAACGATGATTCTTTCGTTTTCTATTTGAAAATGCGTAATTGGGGAATTGCCACTTCTGTTTGAATAATTTTCCATAAATTATAATTTAAAATTTAGTTATTAGAGTTTATATCGAATAAGATTTTAGGTATCTGATTACCAATTATCTTGTTTCTTAATCAATATAATGTCTATTTATTTGTACCTCCCCATTCATCAACTTCGGCAACAAGATATCTCTAAGAGATGTAAGGGTATATATTTGTTCTGAATTCAATAATATCTTATTGTCTATATCACGTACATTGTCTTGAAACATTTCAATAGTTCCATTATCTGGAATTACAATATCAAGAGCTTCGAAATCCGTTTTACTTATTGAGCCAAAAACAGTTCCAGTTTCATTAAACTGTTTTATATCATCCATTAAGGATTTCATTTTGTAGTAAGTGTAAGTGTAAAACGAATTATCCTTTTTAAATCTGAAAGCTGCGACACCACGACCAATACAACATCTTTCATTAGCCATATTTTGCTCACCAACTGGTGCTCTTACACTAATAAGAGTATCGTATTTTTCAGCAAATCTTTTAGGGTCTGTCGTAAAAACTCTATTTACTGGAAATCGAAAACCAAAATCAGCATTACCTTGATACATTGGAATACCTATACCTTCTTCATTATAACTTTCTCCAGGAGGTGACGCCCCCATTGTAAAATCAAATTCATCTCCCAATTTACCCATTTCCCACTCCTCCTTAACATCTTCCACAAACCATTTCCTAAAAAGCGTCTCCGCTATTTTTTCAAGAGTAGCATTTTGGCGGTGAAGAAGGTCTATTTTATAGTCTAAACTACTAAGTATTGAAGCTATGGACGTTTGCTCAGAAAGAGGAGGACAAGGAACTTCTATTTCTTTCAATGATGTTAAGGGATTACTTATAGACGGTACACCAACCTGTGACTCATATTTCAGTATTTGATATTGACCATATTCCGATTTAAAAAAATAGAAAAGGAATTCATTATTAATCAATAACGGATTAACAGTCAACTTCATTCCTGATTGCGAAATAACATAACGTGGATACTTATCTGGAACTAATCCGACCTGTCCTATTGTTCCTCGATGCGTAAAAACTAAATCTCCTGCTTTACAATTACTACCAGCTAATTCATCAGCTTTTGATTCTGTCAAATAAACAAAATCACCGTCGACATATTTGGGGTAATTAAGATTAGTACCCCTAATAACCGGAACTCCTTCTTCAACAAAATTCTCGGCTTTAATGTTTGAACCAAAAGGCCCCATAGCAATAGCCCTCTTGTCTTCAGATTTAATATCAATAATTTTTTTCAAATCCCAATGATTTGGAATTTTCCCAAAATCAGTCTCCTTCCATTCACTCATCGCCTTCTTCTTTTTTAACTTCAAAAATATGCCGCTCTATAACCAACAGATATTATTACATCCAGATTATAATGTTCAACTTGCCTTTCTACCTCCCTATCACCTTCCATTTGAACTATCGCAAAATTTGCGACAGTTGCTTCCCTTACAAGTTCAGCTTCAGAAAAGACATTATTGATATGTTTACCAATCGTCTTAACATCCCTATTAAAAAGAGCTGCTATTTGATTACGCTTTAACCAAACGGTATCATTTCCAAGCTTAACCTCAACCATGATAAGATTATCAGCCTGATATACTACAATTTCATTTTTATTTTGAGAGCTATTCTCCATTCAACTTAATTTTAGCGAGGTTCTCTCTAATTCGCTCATTTAACAGGGATTCTTCCTCGAGCTGGGCTTC
>Ga0172382_10011512_pt1 | contig 11680 bp, 21 predicted proteins | sample Leawel138RmetaG_FD_122245 | JGI IMG/M metagenome (GOLD analysis project Ga0172382, IMG submission 122245) | Leachate microbial communities from a municipal landfill in Southern Ontario, Canada - Leachate well 138R metaG | ecosystem: Engineered > Solid waste > Landfill > Unclassified | place...
AGGATGGTGCGATCCCCCGGGGCGCACGTCCCGGCCGCGACCGCTGAGGAGTGACAGAAGATGCTGCAACCAAAGCGCACGAAATTCCGCAAGGCGCACAAGGGCCGTATCCACGGCACTGCGCCGGGCGGCACGATGCTGAACTTCGGGACCTACGGGCTGAAGTCGATTGAACCCGAGCGCGTCAGCGCGCGGCAGATTGAGGCGGCGCGCCGCGCGATCACCCGCTACATGAAGCGGCAGGGCCGGGTCTGGATCCGCATTTTCCCGGATGTCCCGGTGTCGTCCAAGCCGATCGAGGTGCGGATGGGCTCGGGCAAGGGCTCGACCGACCGCTGGGTCTGCCGGGTCAAGCCGGGCCGGATCATGTTCGAGATCGACGGCGTTCCCGAGGACATCGCCCGCGAGGCCCTGCGCCTCGGCGCGATGAAGCTGCCGGTCAAGACCCGCACCGTGGTCCGCGAGGACTGGTGAGAACGAACCCGATGCGCCCGGCCCGGCCGGGCGCATCTGCCGCCCTTGCCATCCCCGCCCCGGCGGGGTAAAGGACGCGCCTGTTGCCATCTCCACCGGAATCGGCGTGACCTTCGGGCGCCCCGGTGAGTGTTGAAAGGACAAGACATGGCTCTCAAGGCCAGTGAACTGGGGGCGAAAACCCCCGAAGAGCTTCGTGCCGAGCTCGTTGCGCTGAAGAAGGAATCCTTCAACCTGCGCTTCCAGCAGGCCACCGGCCAGCTCGAGAATTCGGCCCGTATCCGGGCGGTGCGCCGCGATACCGCGCGGGTGCTGACCGCCATCAACCAGAAGGCGGCCGCTGCCGCCGCCAGCGCCGCGGAGAACTGAGATGCCCAAGCGGATCCTTCAGGGTGTCGTCACCTCGGACAAGAACGACAAGACCGTGACCGTGCTGGTCGAGCGCCGCTTCAAGCATCCGCTGCTGAAGAAGACCGTGCGCTCCTCCAAGAAGTATCGCGCGCATGACGAGGCCAATACCTACAAGGCCGGCGATGTCGTGCGCATCCAGGAATGTGCGCCGAAATCGGCCACGAAACGCTGGGAGGTTCTGGCCCCGACGGCCTGAACCGCCTGACATGGCGAAACCCCGGGGCCGTCCGCGGTCCCCGAAGGTCGGGAGACTGACATGATCCAGATGCAGACGAATCTGGATGTCGCTGACAATTCCGGCGCGCGCCGGGTGCAGTGCATCAAGGTTCTGGGCGGCTCGCACCGCCGCTATGCCTCCGTGGGCGACATCATCGTGGTGTCGGTCAAGGAAGCCATTCCCCGCGGCCGCGTGAAGAAGGGCGACGTGCGCAAGGCCGTCGTCGTGCGCACCGCGTTCCCGGTGCGCCGCGAGGACGGGACGCTGATCCGCTTCGACCGCAACGCCGCGGTGATCCTCAACAACCAGGGCGAGCCCGTCGGCACCCGCATCTTCGGGCCGGTGGTCCGCGAGCTGCGGGCCAAGAACTTCATGAAGATCATCTCGCTCGCGCCGGAGGTGCTGTGATGGCTGCCAAGCTTCGCAAGGGTGACAAGGTGATCGTGCTCACCGGCAAGGACCGCGGCAAGCAGGGCGAGATCGAATCGGTCGACCCCAAGGCCAACCGCGCCGTGGTCTCGGGCGTGAACATCGCCATCCGCCACCAGCGCCAGACCCAGACCGCGCAGGGCGGCCGGCTGCCCAAGGCGATGCCGGTCGACCTGTCGAACCTCGCCATCGTCGACGGCAACGGCAAGGCCAGCCGCGTCGGCTTCCGCTTCGAGGACGGCAAGAAGGTCCGCTACGCCAAGACCACCGGGGAGGCGATCTGATGCTCGACGCTGCGACCTATACCCCGCGCCTCAAGACGCTCTACCGCGACACGATCAGGGCGGCGCTGAAGGAAGAATTCGGCTACGCCAACGTGATGCAGGTGCCGGGGCTCGAGAAGATCGTCCTCAACATCGGCTGCGGCTCCGAAGCCGTGCGCGACAGCAAGAAGGCCAAGTCGGCCGCCGACGATCTCGCGATCATCGCCGGCCAGAAGGCGGTCATCACCAAGGCCACCAAGTCCGTCGCCGGCTTCCGCCTGCGCGAGGGCATGCCAGTCGGCGCCAAGGTGACGCTGCGCGGCGACCGCATGTATGAATTCCTCGACCGGCTCATCACCGTGGCCCTGCCGCGCGTCCGCGACTTCCGCGGCGTCTCGGGCAAGGCGTTCGACGGCCGGGGCAACTATGCGTTCGGCCTGAAGGAGCATATCGTCTTTCCCGAGATCAACTTCGACAAGGTCGACGAGATCTGGGGCATGGACATCGTGATCGGCACCACCGCCAGGACCGATGCCGAGGCGAAGGCGCTGCTCAAGCACTTCAACATGCCGTTCAACAGCTGATCGCGCGAGGATACTGATATGGCAAAGAAATCCATGATCGAGCGCGAGAAGAAGCGTGAGCGTCTCGTCGCCCAATATGCCGCGAAGCGCGCCGAGCTGAAGGCCATCGCCAATGATCGCGATGTCCCGGTCGAGGAGCGCTTCAAGGCCACGCTGAAGCTGGCCGAGCTGCCGCGCAATTCCTCGGCCTCGCGGCTGCACAACCGCTGCCAGCTCACCGGCCGGCCGCATGCCTATTACCGCAAGCTCAAGGTCAGCCGGATCGCGCTGCGCGACCTGGGCTCGAACGGGGAAATCCCCGGCCTCGTGAAGTCGAGCTGGTGAGGAGGACGCAAGCATGAACGATCCTATCGCCGATATGCTGACCCGCATCCGCAATGCGCAGGGGCGGCACAAGACGACGGTCTCGACGCCGGCCTCGAAGCTGCGCGCCTGGGTGCTCGATGTCCTCAAGGACGAGGGCTATATCCGCGGCTACGGGCAGGGCACCGACAAGAACGGTCATCCCACCCTCGAGATCGAGCTGAAATACCACGACGGCGCCCCGGTGATCCGCGAGCTGAAGCGCGTCTCGCGCCCCGGCCGCCGGGTCTACATGGGCGTCTCCGACCTGCCGCAGGTGCGCGGCGGGCTCGGGGTCTCGATCGTCTCGACGCCGCGCGGCGTCATGTCCGATGCACATGCACGGGCCGCCAATGTCGGCGGCGAAGTGCTGTGCACCGTGTTCTGAGGAGGGCGAGATGTCGCGTATCGGCAAGCAACCCGTCCCCCTGCCGCAGGGCGTCACGGCCTCGATCTCGGGCCAGACCCTCGAGGTGAAGGGACCGAAGGGCACCCTGTCCTTCACCGCCACCGACGATGTGAGCCTCGCGCAGGAAGACGGCGCGCTCACCGTCACCCCGCGCGGCCTGTCCAAGCGGGCGCGCCAGCAATGGGGCATGACCCGTTCCATGGTCGCGAACCTGGTCACCGGCGTCTCGACCGGCTTCCGCCGCGAGCTCGACGTGCAGGGCGTGGGCTACCGCGTGGCCATGCAGGGCAACGTGCTGAAGCTCTCGGTCGGCTATTCGCATGACGTCGAATTCACGCCGCCCGCGGATGTCACCGTGAGCGCGCCCAAGCCCACCGAGATCGTGGTCGAGGGGATCGACGCCCAGCGCGTCGGCCAGGTGGCGGCGAACATCCGCGAGTTCCGGCCGCCCGAACCCTACAAGGGCAAGGGCATCCGCTATCGCGGCGAATTCGTCTTCCGCAAGGAAGGCAAGAAGAAGTAGGGGCGCAGGATATGGCAAACACGAAACACGATCTGTTTCAGAAGCGCCGTCAGCGCGTCCGGAACAAGCTCAAGGCGGTGAACTCGGGGCGGCTGCGGCTGTCGGTGCACCGCTCGCTGAAGAACATCTCGGCCCAGCTGATCGACGACGCGAACGGGGTGACCATCGCCTCGGCCTCGTCGCTCGAAAAGGATCTGGGCGTGGTGGGCAAGGGCAATGTCGAGGCCGCCGCCAAGGTCGGTGCCGCCATTGCCGAACGCGCCCGCGCGAAGGGTGTCGAGGAAGCCTATTTCGACCGTGGGGGTTTCCTCTTCCACGGCCGGGTCAAGGCCCTCGCCGATGCCGCGCGCGACGCCGGCCTGAAGATCTGAGGAGACGGGAATGGCAGAACGTGAACAGCGCCGGGACCGCCGCAACCGCGAGGAAGCGGCCCCCGAATTCGCCGACCGTCTGGTGGCAATCAACCGCGTCTCCAAGACGGTGAAGGGCGGCAAGCGCTTCGGCTTCGCGGCGCTCGTCGTGGTCGGCGACCAGAAGGGCCGCGTGGGCTTCGGCAAGGGCAAGGCGAAAGAGGTGCCCGAGGCGATCCGCAAGGCGACCGAACAGGCCCGCCGCTCGATGGTGCGGGTGCCGCTGCGCGACGGCCGCACCCTGCACCACGACATCGAGGGGCGCCACGGCGCCGGCCGCGTGGTGATGCGCGCCGCCGTGCCGGGCACCGGCATCATCGCCGGCGGTCCGATGCGGGCCGTGTTCGAGATGCTGGGTGTGCAGGACGTGGTGACCAAGTCGCTCGGCTCGCAGAACCCCTACAACATGATCCGCGCCACCTTCGACGGCCTGCTGCGCGAGCAGTCGCCGCGCGCGGTCGCCCAGCGGCGCGGCAAGAAGGTCGCCGACATCCTGCGCCGCCCCGAGGCGGCCGAGGCGGCAGCCGAAAGTGTGGAGGCCTGATCCATGGCAAAGACCATCGTCGTGAAGCAGGTGGCCTCGCCCATCCGCCGCCCCGCCAAGCAGCGCCAGACGCTGATCGGCCTGGGCCTGAACAAGATGCACAAGACCCGCGAACTCGAGGATACCCCCTCGGTGCGCGGCATGGTGAACTCGATCCCGCATCTGGTCGAGATCGTCGAGGAGAAGGGCTGAAGCGCCCGCTCCTTGCGAATTGTCAGGCGCCCCGGCCCAAGGCCGGGGCGTTTTGCCATGCGGGCGCCTTTCTTCCGTCATTGCGAGGCGGCGCAAGCCGCCGCGGCAATCCATGGGGCGAGCATGGCCTGCCTCACCCGGGCAAGCGATGCGACGGGGTGCCGGCTGCCGCTCGCGAAGTGGTAACCATTCCTTCACCTCAAACTGCGAAACGCCTTCACAAGGCCGGCGCCGGTGGCTACGTTGGGGAGGTGGTCCCGTCATCGGAATGTTGACAGATACAGCCGCGGCTTCCCATATTCCTGCAAGGAGGCCACCATGACCGGAATGAAACCGCCCCTGACTGAACCGCCTGCAGACCGCGATGCAGCGAGTGCGATGGACAGGCTCCAGTCGGTCGTGACCGAGGCGCTGGCTTCGGGAACGAGTGACCGGCAGATGGCCGAACTGCTCGAGACCGCCCGGGCAGAGGCACGGAAACTGCAAGAGGCCGGATGAGGTTCGCCACCACCCGGCTCGCGGATCAGGACATCATCGACATCTATCTCGACGGCGTGGCCACCTTCGGCTTCGTCCAGGCCGAGGCATATCACCTGCAACTGTCAGAGCTTTTCGCCCTGTTGGTGCACAACCCCCGCATGGGGCGCATGCATACCGAGGTCGAACCTCCGGTCAGGCTGCTCCCTTTCCGCGCGCATGTCGTGCTCTATACCGAAAATGACGGTGACATCCTGGTCCTGCGGATTCTGCACGGGCGGATGGACTGGCTGCGGCACCTGCCGGGGTAGCTGGCCAACCATCGCAGGACAGCCGGAGCGGCGGCTCGTTGCGGCATTCACGGATTGCAGGGCCCGGGTGCGGGGCCGGATCTCAAGCCGCGCGCCCTCGCACGCCGCCCCGCGGGCCCTGCCGCGGCGCAGCCCCTCACCGGGCGGTGCTTGCCCCGCGCGCGCCGCTCGCCTATATGCCCCCGGTCGCCCCGATTCCGGGGCCACCATCATTGACAGGCCGTGTTTGCCCCATCGGTTGCTCGCGGGGCACATCCGGCAAGGAGAGAGCGACATGAAACTGCATGAACTGCGCGACAATCCCGGCGCGACCAGGAAGAAGAAGATCGTCGGCCGCGGCCCCGGCTCGGGCAAGGGCAAGACCGGCGGGCGCGGCATCAAGGGCCAGACCTCGCGTTCCGGCGTGGCGATCGGCGGGTTCGAGGGCGGGCAGATGCCGCTCTACCAGCGCCTGCCCAAGCGCGGCTTCGTCAAGCCCAACCGCAAGGAATACGCGGTCGTCAACCTCGGCCTGATCCAGAAGTTCATCGACGCCGGCAAGATCGACGCCACCGCCGAGATCACCGAGGACGTGCTCGTGGCCTCGGGCCTCGTGCGGCGCAAGCTCGACGGCGTGCGGGTGCTCGGCAAGGGTGAACTGACCGGCGCCGCCAACATCGCCGTCACCGGCGCCAGCAAGGGCGCCATCGCGGCGGTCGAGAAGGCCGGCGGCTCGCTGAAGGTTGCGCAGGTGGCGGCGCCCGCGGCCGAATGACGGCTTGTGCCGCACCGGCACGGAGCCTAAACCCGTGAGAGCGTTTTCACGCGCCACCGGCCGCAGACGCGGCCCGGTGGCGCTGTCCTGACAGAGAGAGCCCTTCATGGCATCTGCAGCCGAACAGATGGCCGCCAACCTGAGCTGGTCCGCCCTGGGCAAGGCGACCGAGCTGCGGCAGCGCATCACCTTCACCATCCTCCTGCTCGTGGTCTACCGGATCGGCACCTATATCCCGGTGCCGGGGATCGACGGCGCCGCGCTGCGCGAGTTCATGGAGGGCGCCTCCGAGGGGATCGGCGGCATGCTCACCATGTTCACCGGCGGGGCGCTGGCGCGGATGGGGGTCTTCGCGCTCGGGATCATGCCCTATATCTCGGCCTCGATCATCGTGCAGCTCGTCGCCTCGATGTATGAGCCGATGAAGCAGCTCAAGAAGGAAGGCGAGGCCGGGCGCAAGAAGATCAACCAGTATACCCGCTATTTCACCGTCCTGCTGTCGCTGTTCCAGGCCTACGGCCTTGCCGTCAGCCTGCAGGCCGGCAACCTGGTCTCGAATCCCGGCCTGTTCTTCATCTTCTCCTGCGTCATCACCCTCGTCGGCGGGACCATGTTCCTGATGTGGGTGGGCGAGCAGATCACCTCGCGCGGGATCGGCAACGGCATCTCGCTGATCATCTTCGTGGGCATCATCGCCGAGATCCCCGCCGCCGGGGCGCAGTTCCTCGCCCAGGGGCAGACCGGGGTGGTGGCGATGCCGGTGGTGCTGGCGGTGATCGTGCTGCTGGCGGCGGCGCTGGTCTTCATGGTATTCATGGAACGCGCCATGCGCCGGGTGCCGATCCAGTATCCCAAGCGCCAGGTCGGCATGAAGATCTATGACGGCGGCACCAGCCACCTGCCGATCAAGATCAACCCCTCGGGGGTGATCCCGCCGATCTTCGCCTCGGCGCTGCTGCTGCTGCCGACCACGATCTCGACCTTCAGCCAGGCCGGCACCGCGGGCCCGGTGATGAGCTGGATCCTCGCCTATTTCGGCCCGGGGCAGCCGCTCTACCTGCTGTTCTATGCGGCGATGATCATCTTCTTCACCTATTTCTACACCAACGAGGTGGCCTTCAAGACCGAGGATGTCGCCGACAACCTGAAAAGCCAGAACGGCTTCGTTCCGGGCATCCGCCCCGGGGCGCGGACGATGGAGTTTCTCGACTATGTGGTGGCGCGCATCCTCGTGCTCGGCTCGGCCTATCTGACGCTGGTGTGCCTGCTGCCCGAGATCATGCGCTACGAATTCGCGATCCCGTTCTATTTCGGCGGCACCTCGATCCTGATCGTGGTCTCGGTCGGGATGGACACGATCCAGCAGGTGCAGTCGCATCTTCTGGCGCATCAATATGAGGGGCTGATCGAGCGTTCGCAACTGCGCGGCCGTCGCGGCGGCGCCCGGACCGGCAAGCCGGCCAAGCCCAGGGCACGGGGGCCCGCGCGCAGATGACCGACATCATCCTTCTGGGCCCGCCCGGCGCCGGCAAGGGCACCCAGGCCCGCCGGCTGGTCGAGGAGCGCGGCATGGTCCAGCTCTCGACCGGCGACATGCTGCGCGAGGCGCGGACCTCGGGCACCGAGATGGGCCGCAAGGTGGCCGAGGTCATGGACAAGGGCCATCTCGTCACCGACGAGATCGTGATCGGCCTGATCCGGGAGCGGATCGCCGCCGGCGGTGCCGGGGCCGGGTTCATCTTCGACGGCTTTCCCCGGACGCTGGCGCAGGCCGATGCCCTCGGGGCGCTGATGGACGAGACCGGGCGCGCCATCGACCATGTGATCGAGATGGCGGTCGATGACGAGGTGCTGGTCGAGCGGGTCTCGGGCCGCTCCACCTGCGCCACCTGCGGCGAGGTCTACCACGACCGCACCCGCCCGATTCCCGGCGACGGGCGCTGCGTCAACTGCGGCGGCACCACCTTCACCCGGCGCGGCGACGACAATGCCGACAGCCTGCGGGTGCGGCTGCTGGCCTATTACAAGCAGACCTCGCCGCTGGTGGGCTATTACTACGCCAAGGGCCTGCTGCGCCGGGTCGACGGCCTTGCCGCGATCGCCGATGTGGCGGCGGCGGTGGCGGCGATCCTCGACGGGGCGGCCGACGGGCCCGCGGCCGCCGAGACGGAGGCGGCGGGGGCTTGACGCTGCCCGCCGGGCTCTCTAATGGGCGGCATTCCCCTGCGGCCACGGGTTGCGGGGCGAATCGCATGACGATCCGGACGGGTCGCCGCCCCGGCGCCCCATGATCACCTCGACTGCCGGCGGCCCGCCCGCCGAGTTGTGAAAAAAGGTTCCGGGACCACGGAACCGCAACGAAAGGACAAGCTGCGTGGCACGAATTGCCGGCGTGAACATCCCGACTGCCAAGCGGGTTCCCATCGCCCTCACCTATATCCACGGCATCGGCCGTCATTTCGCCGACCAGATCTGCGCGGCGACCAATATCGACCCGACCCGCCGGGTGAACGATCTCTCGGATGCCGAGGTTCTGGCGATCCGCGAATATATCGACGCCAATCTCGCGGTCGAGGGCGACCTGCGCCGCGAGGTGCAGATGAACATCAAGCGGCTGATGGACCTGGGCTGCTATCGCGGCCTGCGCCACCGCCGCAACCTGCCGGTGCGCGGCCAGCGGACCCATACCAACGCCCGCACCCGGAAGGGCCCCGCCCGTCCGATCGCCGGCAAGAAGAAGTAAGGAGGCTCCGACATGGCTCGTGATACCCGCCGTGGCGGCAAGAAGAAGGTCTCCAAGAACATCGCCGCCGGTGTGGCGCATGTGAATTCGTCCTTCAACAACACCAAGATCCTGATTTCCGACGTGCAGGGCAATGCGATCTCGTGGTCGTCGGCCGGCACCATGGGCTTCAAGGGCTCGCGCAAGTCGACCCCCTATGCCGCGCAGATGGCCGCCGAGGATGCGGGCCGCAAGGCGCAGGAGCACGGGGTCAAGACCCTCGAGGTCGAGGTGCAGGGCCCCGGCTCGGGCCGCGAATCGGCGCTGCGGGCGCTGGCGGCGGTCGGCTTCTCGATCACCTCGATCCGCGACGTGACCCCGATCGCCCATAACGGCTGCCGCCCGCCCAAGCGCCGCCGGGTCTGACGCCGGAACTTCCCGGCAGGGCCGCGCCTCGGGTGCGGGCCTGCCGTTCGCGATTCAACCTCGGGTGCCGGTCTCTTTAGGACATGGGAGACCGGCTGGAATGGAGGGACGCATGATCCACAAGAACTGGTCCGACCTGATCCGGCCGACGCAGCTCGAAATCCGCCCCGGCAGCGATCCCGCCCGCCGCGCCACGCTGGTCGCCGAGCCGCTCGAGCGCGGCTTCGGCCTGACGCTGGGCAACGCGCTGCGCCGGGTGCTGCTGTCGTCGCTGCAGGGCGCCGCGATCACCGCGGTGCAGATCGACAACGTGCTGCACGAATTCTCGTCGATCTCCGGGGTGCGCGAGGATGTCACCGACATCGTGCTCAACCTCAAGGGCGTGGCCCTGCGCATGGATATCGACGGGCCCAAGCGGCTGGTCCTGCAGGCGCGCGGCCCCGGCCAGGTGACCGCCGCCGACATCGCCGAGACCGCGGGGATCGAGGTCCTGAACAAGGACCATGTGATCTGCCAGCTCGACGACGGCGCCTCGCTCTACATGGAGCTGACCGTCAACACCGGCAAGGGCTATGTCGCCGCCGACCGCAACAAGCCCGAGGATGCGCCGATCGGCCTGATCGCCGTCGACGCGGTCTATTCGCCGGTGCGCAAGGTCAGCTACGAGGTCACGCCGACCCGCGAGGGGCAGGTGCTCGACTACGACAAGCTGACCATGAAGATCGAGACCAACGGCGGCCTCACCCCCGAGGATGCGGTCGCCTATGCGGCGCGGATCCTTCAGGACCAGCTTTCGATCTTCGTCAACTTCGACGAGCCGGAATCGGATTCGGCCTCGGCGGCCGAGGACTCGCTCGAGTTCAACCCGCTGCTGCTGAAGAAGGTGGACGAGCTGGAGCTGTCGGTCCGTTCGGCCAACTGCCTCAAGAACGACAACATCGTCTATATCGGCGACCTGATCCAGAAGACCGAGGCCGAGATGCTGCGCACGCCGAACTTCGGCCGCAAGTCGCTCAACGAGATCAAGGAAGTGCTCTCGACCATGGGCCTGCATCTGGGCATGGAGGTCGAGGACTGGCCGCCCGAGAATATCGACGACCTCGCGAAGAAGTTCGAGGATCATTTCTGATCCGCGGGCGGGCCTTCTGGCCCGCCGCACGACCCGGGCCCGACGCCCCAAGGAGGCGGCCGCAGTGCCGCCGGACAAACAACAGAAACCAAAGGTGACACCATGAACCACGGCAACGGCTACCGCCGCCTCAACCGCAGCCACGAGCACCGCAAGGCGCTGTTCGCGAACATGGCCGGCTCGCTCATCGAGCACGAGCAGATCCGCACCACGCTGCCCAAGGCCAAGGAACTGAAGCGCATCATCGACAAGCTGATCACGCTCGCGAAGCGCGGCGACCTGCATGCGCGCCGCGGTGCGGCCGCGCAACTCAAGCAGGATGCGCATGTGGCCAAGCTGTTCTCGGTGCTCGGGCCGCGCTACAAGGACCGTCAGGGCGGCTATTCGCGGGTCCTCAAGGCCGGCTTCCGCTATGGCGACATGGCGCCGATGGCGGTGATCGAGCTCGTGGACCGCGACCCCGAGGCCAAGGGCGCCGCCGACCGCGCCCGCACCGCCGCCGAGGAAGCCGCGGACTGAACCTCCGGCCAGGGGGCGCGATGCGCCCCCCATGCGCCCCGCAGGGCATCCCAAGCGCCCCGCAGGGCATTCGGACGAAGATGCGGCCGCAGGGCGTTTTCTTCGCCCCGCCGCGCGGATAGACTGCGGCCATGTCCGATCTCTTTGCCCATGCCGCAGGCGGCCCCCCGGAACCCGCGAAGCGGGCGCGGCCGCTGGCCGACCGGCTGCGGCCCGCGGTGCTTGCCGATGTGGTCGGGCAGGACCATCTGCTCGGCCCCGACGGGCCGCTGGGGGCGATGCTGGCCGGTGGGGCGCTGTCGTCGCTGATCCTCTGGGGCCCGCCGGGGGTAGGCAAGACCACCATCGCCCGGCTGCTCGCACAGGGGAGCGACCTGCATTTCGAACAGGTCAGCGCGATCTTCACCGGGGTGCCCGAACTGCGCAAGGTGTTCGAGGCCGCGAAGCTGCGCCGCAGCCAGGGCCGCGGCACGCTGCTGTTCGTCGACGAGATCCACCGCTTCAACAAGGCGCAGCAGGACGGGTTCCTGCCGCATATGGAGGA
>Ga0172382_10011513_pt1 | contig 11680 bp, 8 predicted proteins | sample Leawel138RmetaG_FD_122245 | JGI IMG/M metagenome (GOLD analysis project Ga0172382, IMG submission 122245) | Leachate microbial communities from a municipal landfill in Southern Ontario, Canada - Leachate well 138R metaG | ecosystem: Engineered > Solid waste > Landfill > Unclassified | place...
CCAAAAGACTTTCCGATTAGGAACGATATACACAGGTAAAATATCCGTATTTGTAAATGATGAGATTTTAGCAGGTCCACTAAAAAAAGGATCGAGCTTTGCGTTACGGTTAATGTGACCTTCTGGGGCAATTGCAATATTATAACCATCGCGGATTACGCTGATGATTTGATTATAACTGCGGATAGTTATTTTTTTGCCCTCAAGAGTGATAATACCGTTCCAGTCAAAGAAAAAACGGGAAATAGCTTTTGCGCGCAATTCATCAGTCGCGATAAAATGGATCCGTTTTCGTAAAAAAATGAACCAAAGACACAAGGTATCAAAACGACTGAAGTGATTGTAAATAAAAATCAGAGGGTCTCGTCGTTTCTTGATTGCCTTTTTTAAATTTTTATCGATGTATATCGCTTTAGGCCAAAATGAAAAAAAGACTACAAAACTATGGAGCTTAAAAAACCAAACTTTCAAATTTTTCTTCAATTTACTGACGCGATTACTTTTCATCGCAAATAGCTTGATGTTCCTTATTTAATTTTTGGAAATGAACGGCAATATTTTTGAAATTTACATTCGGTGTCAACTCATCGTCCCAAAGCGAGTAGAGACTGACTTCCTCACCGATCACGATTTTTGCTCGTTCTTTTTTTCCGTATTTTCCATTTATGTATAGAGGTACGATGTTCGTTTTACTATTCAAGGCTAAAATAGCGAAGTTTTCTTTATAAGGAGGTTCATCATCGTCCGCATATCTCGCTTGGGGAAAAATTAACACCGTCTTACCTTTTTTTAAAAGTTTTTCACTTTTTTCTAACCAAGACATATCTTTATTACTTCGATTGCTTTTGATTCCTCCAATCGATTTAACCCACCACCGCATCAGAGGTTTCTTAAATAAATCTTCACCGGCGACAACATAGATTGTATTAAAAAAGAAAGTCATCAAGATAAATGGAAAATCATAGACTGTGTGGTGATTTGAGATCAAAATTTTTCCTTTGAGTGATTTTTTCTTTAATCTCAAATCGATTTTTAAACGCCTGTAGTGTAAAGCTAGCGGCAACCAAGCAGTGAGCTTAAAAAACCAAAGGACAAAATAATTCATCTTATTCTTCACCCTTGCGATTATGGAAAAATTCAATCATTTGGTTAATTGTGCGAGGGATTTGCGCAGAATTTTCAAAGATATCGCCTTTAAACTCATCGGAATTTAAACCAAAATTTTTGATGATATCGTTGACAATTATATAAAAATCAAAGCTCGTACATCCGTATTCTAGAAATATATCAGCATCAGGACTGATTTGGCTTTCAATTCCTAAAACCGCTTTAATAATCTCACCGATTTTAATGATTTCGTGGTTTTCACTAACGTCATGGTCGACTAGCTCGTCAAGTGTTAAAATCCTCAACTTATCTTCTTCAATGTCTTTTAAAACAGTTCGGTAATTGATATTTTTTAAACCCACTAGAAGTGGATCTGGCGTGACTAGTATCTTAGAAATTTTGTGCTTCTTTAAAAGCTCATTATTTCTGACTTCTTCTTTTGCTGCAGTAATTTCCTTTTGACTGAGATTATTTATTGAGAAAAGAAAAGAAATTCCTTTCTTATCAGGCAAAAAGCAATATTGCTGAATTGATTCAAAATTGTAGTCTAAGGCCTGCAATTCGTTTAAATTGTAATTTTCACCATTTTCTAAAGTGATGATTTCATCATTTCGCGCCACAAAAATATAATTTTCGCCTTCTTTTTTGACTAGATCATTAGTAATAAAAATCTTTTTAGTATTGAGGGCTCTAGTATCTGAATCAATTTCTAAAATTCCCTGTTCGTTGATCTGATAATTCACTCCTGGTAATGGTTCACCGATCGTGGGAATTAAACGACCGCTTATATTATCGGAAAGATTAATACTCGTGATCCCGGTTTCTGTCGCTCCATAGCCAGTGTGTAAATTGTAACCGAGCCCGTTAAAAAGTTTTAAGGTCTCAGAATCGATCGTCGCTCCCCCTGAAATCATAAATAAGGGTCGATTTCCAAATGTCTTTTCGAGTATTGGAGCAAACTTAGTACGCGCGAAAAGCTGTCCTAGATGTGGAGCTTTTGTTTGAAGGCGAATTGACTTTTCTAAGCCTTGTTCAAATAGATCCAACTGATTTTGCTTCTCAACTTCTTTATAAATACTTTTTTTCACTATATTAAAAAATAGAGGTGTAGCAAAAATATGAGTGACTTTATAACGGCGGATGTTTTCTAAAAGATCATAACTGAGATTTTCAATAAATAAATACGAAACGCCGATATATCCAAGCCAAAAATAAACCGCGAATAAACCAAAGATGTGATAAAAAGGTAAAATTGCTAAATGCTTAATCTTTTTGAAATTAGCAATAGCGGGAATTCTTTTAACGATATAATTTGATTTATTAATGAAGTTAGCAATGCTTTTGCCATTATAAAGACTATATTTAACTTCTCCAGTCGTTCCGGTGCTCATCAAGATAAACTCATCGCTTGCCTTTTCATAATCAAAGTCCGTAGGAAGTAAGGTTCTTGAAATCTGCGGATAAATCTTTTTAAAATCGTCTTGCGTTAAAACGCTTTTAATCTTTAATTCGGCGATGATGTGTTTGATTTTCTCTTGAGTAAAATCTGTATTGATCAAAACCGGAATGTTCCCCGATAAAATAATCGCCCAAAAAGTCACGATAAATAAATAAGAGTTTTTCATCTCGATTCCGATTTTTTCTCGGTGATGATCTTTAGCCAATTTTTCTGCAAACACCAAAGACAGACGTTTAACTTCAGAATAACTTATATGTTGAACAAAAAAGCGATCGCTGATCTGCTCACAAAAAATATTCGGATTATTCTCATGCATCACCTTAAAAAGATCACTCATTTTTTGTTGAGTGTGATTGAGTTGGTTCGTTTTGCTATTGATTAAAAGCTTATTCTTCATTCGACTTTATTTTTTTAAAACATTATTCTTTAACAGTATAATTTTTTGCTTCGATACATCTGTTCAAATAGTTAATGATTTGTTTTTGTTCGGCGGTAAGTTCTATTGGTTTAACGATATCTACATCTAAAATATCACTGGATTTTAAACCTAGCCCAAAACGTTCAGAACTCGGGATTTTAACAAAGGTGATCTGAGGATTTTCCTCAATTTTTTCAGAATCGATTTTATCGGCATCAAGCAATAGGTAAAAACCTTTAAAAATTGAATTGAATCGATCGCAATACACATTTTCAAATGTGATTGGTTTTGATGAATAATCCGGTAATATGAGTGTGATTTTTTTGACTAAATTAAAATTTCCTATCATTTTTTTGATATTCGCCGCGTGGTCAATGACCGCAGTAGACGACTTTTTTTCCTTTCTTTGTTATATTATCGCTTATCTTTATAGATATCAATTTGTTTAATTATATTAAGATGGCGTGATAAAGCGACTCTTCATTGATAGATTTGGAATTTATAACCGTCTTTTAAGAGGCTTTGAATCATCCATTCAATTTTCTTTAGATATCTTTTTCTGCCATTAGAGAAAAACATTTTCATCCGGATGGGTGCTTTTTTATCAATGATCTTTTTTTGAGATAGATCATATGGGTGGACATAAAAGTTATAATACGTGTTTTCTTTAATGTGTTTTAAAAATTTCCCTTTGAAAATCACAGTCGGCAAAAGGCGATTATACGCTCCACCAGCAAGTGGGTAACTCTTTTCTTTCCAGACAGGATATTCTTTTACTTTTTCATTCTCTACAAAGTTTGAGTTATAAAAAGCTTTTCGGTAATTAAATGTCGAACTATCAGAAGTGAATCCGTTTTCGCTAAGAGTATCATAGATTTCTTGAGTCAAATTAAAAGAAGGTGCACGATAACTCGTCAAGGTTATCTCAAATTCTTTTTCAATCGTTTTTTTTGCTTCTCTGATAGATTTTTTAAAACTTTCAGGGTCGATTGTTTCGTTCTTATGATCGATTCCGTGTAAACCGATTTCGTGACCTTTATCGATGATGGTTGCGATTATTTCTTTATTGACGAGGAAGTAATTAGCACAAGCAAAAAATGTCGCTCGAATCTGGTATTTATCTAAAAGTTCTAAAATGGATTTGATTTCTAAGTCGAAGTTAGGTTCTTCTTCAATCCACGGTGAAAACTTCTCGATATCTTTTAAATTTTCCAAATCGATGGAAAAATACGCGTTTTTTTCACGTATGTCACCTGGCTGTAATTTTTCTCTTTTTAAAAAGTCAATTCGCTTATTCAGGGAATAATAAATAATAAAATTGAAAACGATGAAACAAGCTAAAACGGTCAATGTCACAGTTTTCTTTTTTGAAATTCCTAAATCTTTAGCAGTCTTATAAACCAAATAGACAAAAAGTGGCGGGAATATAAGCGAGATTACGAAGAGGAGTTTTTTATAACGGAGTTTTTGAAATTCATGTATTAAAATCTCATATCTCCAAACAATTCCAAAAATCGATGCTGTTAAAAAGAACAACACTAGTTTAGGTGTAAGATTATCGATGTCTTTTGTTAAATTTTCATCGATTTCTTCAAGTTCACTTCTTCCTTTTAATTCCTCACTCATTCCGTTCATCTCGGCGACTTCTCTTAAGGTATAATTTTTTGGCATTCTAATCGTAAAGATAAGACCGATCAACAGCGCTAAAGTGACAATAAATGGAATTAGAAGTAACCCAAAGTTAAAAACATGACTTACATCGACTCCAAACTGTTCGGCTGCTTTTTCGATATTCTCAGCAGAAATAACTTCATTGGTCATTTTGTTAATGAATAGCATTTTGATTTGTTCATAAACGAAACCACTTGAAACAGCCGCGACAAGACTCGTGATCAGCGCTTGGATTGCAAAAAACATCGCGGAGTAGTTTTTCTTTTCTAAAATCTGCTGATGTGCTCCGATTTGAGCGGGCAACATCGTCGGCATCAATAAGAAGACGCCGATTGCATATGAGCCAGCAATAGCCCCGATAGTCCCGATGACATATTGAAGCCAGACGTAATCCTTTCCTAAAAAGAAGGTCGACCCGAAGAAAAAGCCCAAGATACAGATTGCAAATGTGACTAAGGCGAGTTGATATGAAAATCTAATTCCTTGTCTGTCTTTGAGCTTATAAAAGAAATAGAGCATTAAGGGGATAGGCGCAAAGGCAAAGGTATTTAAGATAGTCATCCCCCAATTTGGCAGTTCCATCCCTCCGACGATCAGAGAATTCATCGAAACTAAAAATAATTGAAGACCGAAGAATGAAAGGCTATTGACGATCATCCAGGACATAAAGGCTTTATTTTTAATGGTTATTTTAATACTTTCAAAAACTTTAATCGCTTCTGGCTGAGGAAGGAGGTTTACATCTCTCTCACCTTCCATTTTTTTAACATTTTTAATTAAAAAGACAGGAATTAAGATAGTTAAAAGCAAAGGGGAAAGTGCAATCGCCAGTTTATCGATTCGAAATGAATCGCTGATGATAACCGGGACGAGAGCATAAGTTAAACTATATGCAATTGTATCGAAAAAAGCCTTGAAAATTGAAACTCTTAACCTTTGGTTACTATCGACAGATACCGTCGATATCGAACCTAAAAATGAAAGTGAGTTATTCGAATAAGATACAAAAAATACGATCGACCATAGCACAATCCAAATAGTCATAAAAAGTTGATTAGTACTGACCATCGTCCAAGTTAAAATATAAGAAGCGATCATCGGCACTATTCCAATTAAAATTGGGAGTCGGCGGGTGCCGCGTTTGCTTTCAACTCGATCAGTCATATTGGCCAAAGGAATATCTACAATTCCATCAATCATTTTGGCTAATGTGATCAAAATCGGGAAAATAGCCGGAAGAATAAAAATTGTTCCATCAATCGCCATCGCCGATCCGATTGGTAAGGCACTTGGATTAATAGCGTCTGTGAAATAGGCGCCCATGATAATCATTAATAAAGTCGGTCCAAAACCCGACATTGCGAACAATAACTCTTTCCATAAACTGTCTAAATGTTTATATTTCACTTTCCAAACTCCTTTAATTGAATTATTACTTTGTTTTCGTTTTACTTCAAAAGACTGCTTTCTTAAATCATCAGCACATAAATATTCAAGTTTTCCTTTGATTTTTCTCAAAAATTATTAACATTTTTATAACTTTTTGAGCAGCATCCCATTTATTAATTTGAGGGTTTACTATTTAGACAGTTTACTGTAATACAGTCAATTTATCAACATTTGTCTTAGATTGAATATAGGAGAAGAAAGAAGTTAAAACAATGATGAAAACCCCTACTTTTAGACATGGTCTTAGTTTAGATATAAGTGAATTGTCTTTGGCTTATTTTTACTTGTCAAAGGCATAAAAAATAGCTCCCTTTCTTGAAGTCTCTTTTCGGCAGATTTGGTGTAATTTTATTCGATATTTGAGGGATATAGCGATAACGCTTTTTTCTTACTTGCAGACAATATGTAGTTCTTTCATGAGTTTTACAACTGTTTTATAGGCTATCGTAATATGATAGAAGTTATGTAATACCAGTTTAATCCGTCTATAGGCATACGTTTTATTGCTCGCTTCGAAAATTCCAGGAATCAAGAGTTTTACTTCGTGATATTTATCCATTTCTTGATGCAAAAAGGGCCAAAAAAGCCCAAATTTACCCTTATTTAAAGAAAAAATGCCTTGATAATTGTATCAAAGCACTATAACCCTTCTGGCAGGGCGGCAGGAATCGAACCCGCATAGTTGGTTTTGGAGACCAAAGTATTGCCGTTATACGACGCCCCTAAAGGCCTATAAGATTATATGTTACGGGCGAGGCGATTGACAAGCCCCATATCAACTTTACCATCAAAATGAAGTTTAAAGTGCTTCATGATTGACGGAATCGTTTTGTCATCAAGTTTATTGATTTCATCAATGATTTCTTGTTCACTGAGCATCTTTGGTAAAAAAGATTTAGCAATTTCTTCTTGGTGGATGATAGCCTTGATCATCTCCTGATTATTGACTTTTACATAGCCTTCTTTTTCTTCGCTTAATTCCTTGACGACTTTTGAAATGATGCGGAGTAAATCGGTGTCATTAACTTCTTTGCTATCGACACGGGCTTCGATGAGAAGCTGGCGATATCTGGTGATAATAATCGTCAAAACAGCGCGAGCTTGGGCATCTTTGGACTTAAGGGCTTCGATGTTAGCCTTTTCAATTTTTTCAATGAGCATAAATTTTTCTTTCTAAACAGTGCTTAAATGGTTTCCTTTCGCAAGATGTCGCGGCTGAGGCGGAGAAATGAATAATAGACAGCGATGATTTCCAGACGACCGATAAACATGACCACCGCTAAAATCCACAGGACAGCCGGGTGTTGAGCAGCGTGAGTTACTCCAACGCTTAAACCGGTGCCGGTGACGGCGCTGGCCACCTCAAAAAAGGCGTCGTCAAAACCGATACCTAAAGGCAAAATTGTGATGGCGACGATGCCGACAAAAAGCGCCAGAATGTATAACACAACGAATAAAACAGATTCGCTGTAATACTCATCGGTCAGTTCTTTTTCTTCGCCGTATCGAAGATAAAAACGGGGACGAATAATTCTTTTGGACGAAATGCGGCTGAGGAGCGAATAGTAGACGCCTTTTAAAGTGCTGGCGACGCGCAATTGCTTGATGCCGCCCGCCGTCGATCCGAGGGCGCCACCGAACATCATCAAGACACTTGACATAAAAATGACCGATGGACCAAGCATAATAATAGGCTGATAGGAATTAAAGCCGGTTGTCGTAATCGATGAAATCATGTAAAAAGTTCCGAGCCGAATCGAATCAAAAACAGATAAATCGCCAATTGATGAACTGTGTGTGAAATATACCGAGGTGATGAATAAGGGAATAAAGATGAGCAGCAACAAGAGCATAAAGCGCACTTCGATATCGCGAAATACTTTTTTAAACTTGCCTTGAATAAAAAGCAGATGAATGACGAAGTTCGTCGCGCCGGCCAGCATCAAAAAGATGGAAATAATCTCAATGGCTATCGCGTTTCCGCCGACTGTCAAGACGCCGCCCGGACTGGTCGAGAAGCCACCGGTGCCCACCGCCGTAATCGCGTGGTTAAAGGCATCAAAAAAACTCATTCCAGCTAACATATAGGCGATGGTGCCAAGCACGATGAAACCTGAATAAATCGAGAGGATAAGCCGCGAGGATTTAGCGAGATTTGGAATTAATTTGTCGTTATGTCCTTCGGACGAGTAAAGGCGCATGCCATAACGATCGGAAAGAGCGCTAACCAAGACCAAAACAAGGCCGACAGCGCCAAAGAAAATTAACAGGCTTCGGTAAAGCGTGTAAACGTGATAACCATAGGTGTTTTGATCGACGCTAAAATCAAAAACAGTCAGACCCGTCGAAGTAAATCCGCTCGTCGATTCAAAGATGCTCTGCGTAAAGTTCATGTCGCCGCGTAACAAAAAAGGAATCGCGCCGATGGCGATTGCCAAAATCCAGATGAGGACGAGAAGAATGAAGTCCTGGTACTTACCAAGTCGCGCTTTATCGCGGCCGCGCAAGAGAACAATTGATAAAATCAATCCGGCAGTGATGCTCGCGCCACCCACGACATAAAAATTAAAAGCGACACCCACCTCGTTTGGATAAAACGGCAAGACGAGGAGAGGGAGTAGGCAAATAATTCCAATGAGGATGATAAAGATACCAACATAACCGAAAATCAAGCGATATCCTGCAGCAGTTTTTTTCATACTTATTTTTTATTCTGAATAAACTTGACAATCTTTTCTTGTTCGCTCGGAGTCGAGATAATAAGCAATTTATCTTTTGGCTTAATGATTGTCGAGCCGTTAGGAATGATGACGTGAGGTTCGCGGTAAATACAACTTATCGTCGCGTTCTTAGGAAAATTAATATCCATAATCTTTTGATTAGAGATTCGATAATTTGCTCCGATGATAATTTCGGTGAGAACAATCTTGTCCTCTTCGATGGAAAGTGTCTGCAAAACATCCTCCAAAGATGAAGCGGTCTTAATCGAATTCGCTAAAAGATACGTTGACGAAATAACGCTGTCGATGCCGAGCTTTTTAAAAATATCGACGTTTTTCGGATTGGTGACCGTACAGATGCACTTTTTGACATTGAACTCTTTTTTGGCGAGCATACACGCCGCGTAATTGTCAGTATCCCTATCGCCGAGAGCGATAAAAATATCAGCATCACGCGCACCCGAATCGTCTAAAACGAATCGTTTGTATGGTTCACCTATAAAGACAGGAACCTTACTATTCTTCACAATGTAATCAGCAAAATTTTTATCGGAATTTATTACAACCAAATTTTTCGTTTGTCCTTTAAACATATTAATAACAAAGTCGGCTTCATGTTTGCCATTTGCAATAACAATTTTCATTACAGTTCTTCCCCTTTCATCAAATTGAACTTGTTGATCGAGAGTTCAAATGGATAGATGGCTTTAATCTTTAAACCATTCAAAAGGGCACCTCGTTCAGGATCATCAATACGGACATAAATACTTGGTACTTCATAAATAACAGAAGCTACATGAGATAAAAAAAGATTGATATTATCATCTCCTGTAGCAATAATCACTTCTTTCGCTGTTCGAATATAGGCTTCTTCAAGAAGGGATAAATCTGTAGCATCACCATTGATTTTATAGCCAGCAAAAGACTCCGGCAAACGATCAAAGGCATTGAGATTGCGATCGATAACGAGGACGTTTTGCCCTTTTTCCGAAGATAAGGCAGCAATATTAGCCCCTAGTCTACCACAGCCGATAATAATTACTTTGTTTCTCATAAATATATCAAGACCTCAAGATTATGGTCGCGTATATACGCTAAATGTATTATACAACCATATTTAAGTAAATAGAATGAACGCTTTTTTCATCTTTGTAAACATTTTTCGTTTCCTTTCTTTTTCTTTGTAAGAAAATCGGCTACACTATGTAATTGCTGGAAAGACTCTTAAAGACATGAAAAAATACTTTAAACTCATCAAGGAAGCCATGGAAGGAATCGGAAAGATTTACATCCTCCACTTTGTCATTTTATTTTTCTCTGTTTTCTTTATGGTTTTGTCAAGTTTCACCAGTAAGATTTTAATTGATACTATCAAGGGTGATATTTTTAATGCTCCACAAGCTGGATCTTTAGAACTTCTTATCGCCAATATTTTTGGTGGGCCTCAGTTTCTAAGTGAGAATTTATGGGTCTTTTCAATAATTATCGTCACAATCGCTTTAGCGGTTGCTCTTTTGGCTTTTTCGCGATTCCTGATTCGCTCTTATATTGGCCCTGGCGTTTCCCGCAACATTCAATTAAAGCTTTTTTACCATATTGAGCATCTGCCCTATAGTTTCATGAAAAAGTCACGGAGCGGAGACGTTATCCAAACTTGTACGCGTGATGAGGAGGTCTTTCGCCGTTTCATGACGCGAGAAATGTATTCAATCGTTTATACCTTTTTAATCGTCGTATTTTCATTTTCTATTCTCTTTTCGATAAATTGGAAAATAGCATTAGTGTCGATGACTTTAATTCCTTTTCTATTCATCTACTCTTTCTTTATTATTAAAGAAGTACGCATTCGATACCGTAAAACCGATGATTCAGAAGGATTAATGACCGCAAAAATCGAAGAAAATCTCGCTTCTGTTCGCGTGGTGAAAGCGTATAACAACGAAGCGTATGAAATCGAGAGTTTTGAAAAAAGTCTTAATGATTATCGCAAGAAATATATTCATTGGCGTAAACTTTCGGCCTTCTTCTTCTCATCAAGTGATATTTTTGTTTTTGGTCAAATTTTATTAACAACTCTTTTTGGTGTGGCCCTAGCATATAGTGGAGATATAACTGTCGGTACGCTTGTCGTCAGCTTTACATTTGTAAACATGATGGTATGGCCGATTCGTGATGTGGCAACAATCCTTTCTAATATGGCGCGAGCAATCGCGGCGATGGATCGCTTGCTCATCATTCTTAACGAACCAGTTGAAGACATTGTTTCCGGTGATAAACCAAAAATTAATGGCGAGATCATCTTTGAAAATGTCACTTTTCAGTTTGATGACGCAAAAGATCCGGTTCTTCATGATGTTAATTTAAAAATTAAAAAAGGCGCGACTGTCGCCGTATTAGGAAAAACGGGAGCAGGAAAATCGACTTTGGCTTATTTATTAACTCGTCTTTACGATCCGACAAAAGGTCGAATTCTAATCGATGGCCAAGACATAACCGAAATCTCACGTTCGCACCTAAGACAAAATGTCGCTACTGTGTTACAAGAACCCTTCCTTTTTTCGAAGACAATTATTAGCAATATTCGTATCGCCAATCCAAACGCCAGCGAAGAAGAAGTTTATAAAGCCGCGCGAATCGCTGATATTCACGACAATATTTTGACATTTAAGCAAGGATACGAGACACCAGTTGGCGAAAAAGGCGTCACTTTATCTGGTGGTCAAAGACAGCGCTTAGCCATCGCTAGAACCATCATTAACAAAGCACCAATTTTAATCTTCGATGACTCGTTGAGTGCTGTTGACACTGAAACGGACATTAACATAAGGACCGCTTTAAAGAAACGTTCGGAGGAGA
>Ga0172382_10011514_pt1 | contig 11678 bp, 10 predicted proteins | sample Leawel138RmetaG_FD_122245 | JGI IMG/M metagenome (GOLD analysis project Ga0172382, IMG submission 122245) | Leachate microbial communities from a municipal landfill in Southern Ontario, Canada - Leachate well 138R metaG | ecosystem: Engineered > Solid waste > Landfill > Unclassified | place...
GTATTTGATGTAGACCAGAACACACTGACCGGCCAGCTGCCCGTCAGCGGGTCAGTATCGTGCACCCATTTCCCATAGACGCGAGACCTCGATCACTGGCGGAAGCAAAGCAGTGATGCTGTGACCGACGGCGGTCTTTATCTCCCACGGTTCGTCCAATTCTTGGGTGATTGTTTTGGCGATGTTCGCCTGCGCCTTCTTCGAATCGATGTCACTTCACTCGGGCGCGATGAGTTCAGTCGTGCGCAAGACGCCCGGCATCGGCCTTTCCATCGACGTGTCCGAGTTGATTTGTCGGGTGACGGGATTGAAACTGACTCGGCGCCGCTCGATCATCCATGGCTGCGCGAGCTTCTCGGGTCGGGCAATACTAGTGGGTGCGAGGTCGCTTCAAGCACTGGCCAAGCGCTGGGCTATGGTCGTAATGCCTTTGCGTGATAGGCCAAATGCTCGCCGATAAAGCTGGCGATAAAGTGATAGCTATGATCGTAGCCGGGCTGCATGCGCAGTGTCAGGCTACCGCCGCGCGCGGCGTAAGCGGCTTGTAAATCTTGCGGCAACAGTTGTTCGGCTAAAAATTCGTCATCTGTACCTTGATCGATCAGCAGAGGTATGAGCGGTCGGCCCGATTTGACCAGTTCAGTCGCATCATAGTCATTCCACTGCGTCTGATCATCGCCGAGATAAGCGCTAAAACATCCCTTGCCCCAAGGTGCGATGCGGGGATGGCAAATCGGCGCGAAAGCCGACACCGAACGATAAGCTCCCGGTTCGCGTAATCCGCAGATCAAGGCGCCATGACCGCCCATCGAATGGCCGCTGATGGATTTAATACCGGGAATCAGGGGCAGGCTGGCCTCGACCAGCGCGGGCAACTCAACCGTCACATAATCGTACATCCGATAATGTTCGGCCCAGGGTGCTTGAGTGGCATTGACATAAAACCCCGCACCCTTGCCCAGATCATAGCGCGCAGCTACATCGGGTACGTCATTGCCGCGCGGGCTGGTGTCCGGAATGATCAATGCGATACCCAATTCAGCGGCATAGCGCTGCGCACCTGCTTTGGTACGCATATTGTCATCGGTACAGGTCAGCCCAGATAACCAGTACACGGCGGGGACCTTTTCGGTTTGTGCCTGCGGTGGCAGATAAACCGAAAAGGTCATGGTGCAGCGACAGGAGATGGATTCATGCCGGTAGCGGTTCAACCAACCGCCGAACTCTTTGATTTGTTCGATGAGTTGCATCGTTCGGTCGCCTTAAAAAATAATCACTGAACGGATGCTCTCGCCGCGATGCATCAAGTCAAACGCATGATTGATGTCTTCGAGACCCATGGTGTGTGTCACCATCCTATCGAGTTCAATTTCACCGCTCATATAGCGATCGACATAACCTGGCAACTCGGTGCGGCCCTTCACGCCGCCGAATGCACTACCTTTCCAGGTACGCCCCGTCACCAGCTGAAAGGGACGGGTCGAAATTTCCTGGCCTGCACCAGCCACGCCAATCACCGTAGAAACGCCCCAACCCATGTGGGTGCATTCCAGCGCCTCGCGCATGACATGCACATTGCCGATGCACTCGAAGGAATAATCCACGCCGCCTTTGGTCATTTCAGTGATGGTCTCGGTCACACTGCCAGTTAATTCTTCGGGATTGATGAAATCGGTGGCACCGAGTGCGTGAGCCATTGCCCATTTGCCCGGGTTCGTATCGATGGCAATGATCCGTTTGGCCTTGGCCATCACTGCCCCTTGAATGCACGACAATCCAATGCCGCCCAGGCCAAATACTGCAACCGTCGAGCCGGGTTCAACCTTCGCGGTGTTCAGTACGGCACCAATCCCGGTGGTCACTCCGCAGCCCAGCAAACACACTTTATCCAGAGGCGCTGCCTTGTTGATTTTCGCCAAGGCGATTTCAGGCACCACGGTATATTCAGAAAAAGTCGAGCAGCCCATATAGTGATAAATCGGCTTGCCGTTGATCGAAAAACGGCGGGTGTTATCGGGCATAAACCCCATCCAAACGGTCGATGCGATCGATTGGCACAAGTTGGTTTTGGTCGAACGACAATATTCACACACACCACATTCGGGGATGTAGAGCGGAATAACGTGGTCGCCCGGTTTCAAATCCTTCACGCCGGGTCCGCATTCGACTACCTCGCAGCCACCCTCGTGCCCCAGCACCACGGGGAAAACCCCTTCCGGGTCATCACCCGATAGCGTAAAAGCATCGGTATGACAAACACCCGAGGCGATCACCTTCAGCAACACCTCACCGTATTTCGGGCCTTCGACCTCAATCATTTCGATTGATAAGGGTTGTCTGGCTTCCCATGCGACGGCGGCTTTGGATTTCATGTGTAGGCTTACCTTGATCAATTGAATTGGATTGTCGGTTCGCGCGCGAACCAAACAGGGTCCGGAGCTTAGTTTGGTTGATCCCTTTATTCAATGCCGAACTAAAAAACCTGCCGCAAACCGGTGGATCGCCGGACTTTAGCCTGCATGAGCGAGCCAATCAACGGGTGCCATGACAGTGGAGAAGCGTCCGTTTTCCTGATAACCAACGCCCTTCCATTCAATGTTTTCAGGAAACATCGGGCAAGGACGACAGGGTCAAACTGCACTTCGTACCGTAGTCATTCACACCCCACCACAAGAATACTGATAAACCCCGATTCAACTTGGCTAAATTCTGGGGCCACCCCTGCGGTTTTTGACGCGACTGAGCAAGAATTTGCAGGAGATTTTGACCACATGTCGCCGGGAAAAAAGGTTTCGACGGACAAACTCTTCAAGCCCGGTGTTGTCTTCGGTCAGGGTGTGGATATGCAGGCTGGTCATGTCGCTCATGATATAAAGGCTGACGACCTCAGGTTGCCTGGCCAGATCATCTGCCACGGTTTCGATGCCTTGGGGATCGATCTCGACATCCAGAAAAGCTGAAACCACCGTGCCGACTTTTTCCGGGTTCACGATTACGGTAAATTTTTCAATAATCCCCTCTTCCATGAGGCGCAGTATCCGCTCACGCGCATGAACGCGGGAAATATCCAGCTCGCGGGCAATATCGGCAAAACTCATACGGCCATCATCCACCAGCAGGGCGATGATCTTCTTGTCCAAGGCATTCATAAGCGCCTCATTATGGGATGAATCAATTCAGTACGTTCCATAGCATCAAAAGCGAGATGAGCAACACCAAGACCCCGAAAACCTGCTTGAGTTTTTTGACCGGCAGCGCATGCGCCAAACGAACCCCGAGGGGGGCAGTCAATATGGCCGTACCAGAAATAGCAGCCAGTGCAGGGAGATAGACGTAACCGAGCGTAGCCGATGGGAGCTGCGCATTACCCCATCCGGATAATATGTACCCGGCTCCGCCGAAAACCGCGATCGGCAGGCCCAAGGCAGTAGAGATGGCAATGGCTCGTTTGAGTTCCAGATTGCAGGCGTGCAGGTACGGGACGGTAATATTGCCGCCGCCAATGCCCAATAAGGCCGAAAGTGAACCAATACCCAAACCGGTGCCCCATAAACCGGCTTTGCCAGGTAGATGCCAATGCGCCGCAGGCCGCCAATCGAGAATAAATTGAATACCCACCAGCAATAGAAACAGCGCAAAAATTCCCTTCAATGCGGGTGCCGGGATAAAGCCTGCGAGGTAGCCGCTGATAAATCCGCCCAGCAACATCGCGGGCGCGAGCAGGCGAACCACGCGCCAATCGATGGCGCGCCGCTTGTGTTGCGCCCAAATGGCCGAGAGCGATGTGAACACAATGGCAGCCAGCGACGTGCCGATGGCGATGTGGGGGGTGATCTCGGCTGGCCAGCCGGAAAACTGGAAAATCAGGATCAAGGCGGGGACGACCACTACGCCACCGCCGATGCCCAACATGCCCGCGAGCAAGCCGGCAAATAGCCCCAGCATTAAAAATGAAACCATCACAAGCAAGGGAAACTCCTTGTTCGGCAATACGCGCCGATAGTTATAAAAAAGGTTAAACGCCCGCCGCCGCACCGTCGCTGCGCGGGTCGGACGCCGCTTCACAGACGCCGTCGCCCAGAACGCGAATCACCCCGGCGTGTCCCATCATTTGCGCGTAGTCTTCCACGCGCTCGACGAGATGCCCCCGACGCGCCAATTCTGTGAACACCTCGGGGGCGAAACGGCCTTCCAGTTTGAGGCTGTCGGTACTTTGCCCCCAGGTTCGCCCGAGCAACCAGCGCGGACTCGCCAATACTTCGGGCAGCGGAAGGTTGAAGTCCAGGGCACGCGTAGCGACCGCCGCCTGCGTTTGCGGCTGCCCATCACCACCCATGGTGCCAAAGACCAAGCGTGGACGTCCCTGCTCCAGATACATGGCCGGATTTAGGGTGTGGAACGGGCGCTTCCCCGGTTTCAGCACATTGACGTGCTGGGTATCCAGGGAAAAGGAAGTGCCCCGGTTTTGCCAGAGAATGCCGGTATCGCCCGCCACCATTCCACTGCCGTATTCGTGGTAAATACTCTGGATGGCACTCACCGCACGCCCCTGCGCATCCATCACCCCAAACCAGACCGTATCGCCCGGCCCAACGCCACGCCCCCACGGCGCAGCATGCTGCAGATCAATCGAGCGCGCGAGCGCGGCCATGGATTCGGCGGAAAGCAGCACGTCCACAGGTGCCGGATGGTGATCTGGGTCGGCCAAGTGCTGATCGCGCAAACGAAAGGCCTGTTTGGTGGCTTCGACCACCAGATGCACATAATCGGCTGATAGATGCGAATACTGCGTCAGATCGAACTGATTCAGCTGCCCCAGAATCATCAGAGACGCCAAACCCTGCGTGGGTGGTGGCATATTGACTGCCATGCCCTTGCGATAGGGCACGCTAATCGGGGTCACCGTTCTGCCGTGGAAAGCGGCCAGATCGTCAAACGTCAACAAGCTGCCGACTTGCGCCAGGCCTTGTGCAATGCGACGACCCAACTCGCCTCGGTAGAAGCCCTCGGCCCCGTCGCGCTGGAGCAGGCGGAGGGTTTGCGCAAGCTGGGGTTGCTGAAAAATCGCCTCGGGTATCGGCGTCTGCCCCTGCGGCGCATAGATTTCGGTTAGGCATTCGAATCCGCCGAGCTCGTCCCATTTCTGGGTTAAAAAATCCCCTTGGCTGCGGCTACAGGAAAATCCTTTATCGGCATAGCCAAGTGCCGATTCCAGCAAATCCGGCCAGGAAAATCGCCCGCTCCACTGATTGTGGCTTAACGCGAACGCCGCGCCCCAAACCGAAACGAGCCCCGCCACGGTATTCGCCGCATGGGCGCCTCGGCTGGGAATGGCGCTGTGTCCACGATGCAGGTAAAACTCAGGTGAATAGGCCATCCCGGCCGAGCCTGCGCCATCCAAACCGGTCAAATGCCCGTGTTCATCGGCCAGCAACCAAAATCCATCGCCGCCTAAGCTATTCATATGCGGGTAAACCACGCACAGCACCGAACCCACGGCTAAAGCCGCTTCAATGGCGTTGCCACCCGCGGCGAGCACGGCTTGCCCGGCGGCGGTGGCCAAATAATGCGGCGAGGTCACAACGCCCGAACGGCCCTTGGCATATTGATTCATTGGGGGTTCTCCACGGGGAATAAACAGGCGACTTGCCGCTCGGGCGTTAATAAAGTTAGCGGCGGATCGACCTCAAGGCAGGCGGGCTGGACTTGGGCACATCGTCCGGCAAACCGGCATCCCTTGGGCAAATTGATCGGGCTGGGTATCTCGCCCTTCAAGGAGGCGCACAGCGGCGCATCAAAGCGCGGGAAGGCCTGCAATAGCGCCTTGGTATACGGATGGCGCGGCGCGGTTAAAATGTCTTGGGTCGGGCCCTGCTCGACAATGCGCCCCAAATACAGCACCGCGATTTTTTCACACAAATAGCTGGCCACGCCCAGATCGTGGGTAATAAACACTAAGGTAATGCCCGATTCCCGGCAGAGATCGCGCAGCAAATTGAGCACCTGAGCCTGCACCGAGACATCCAGCCCCGCGACCGACTCATCGGCCATGATGACCTTGGGCTCGGCGGCCAGAGCGCGCGCAATGGCGATGCGCCGAACCTGCCCGCCCGACAGCTCGCCGGGAAAGCGCTGCAACAAGCCCGCGGGCAAACCGACGCGGTTAATCAGGGCTTCCAGCCGAGCGGGAATCGCCTGCTCTTCGCACAGGCAATGCAGGCGAATTGGTTCGGCCAGAATATCGGCAATGCGCCTGCGGGGATTCATCGATCCGCGCGCATTTTGATAAATGAACGCCACCTCACGCGCAAAACGCTTGCGCGCTTCCCCATCCAAATGCGCGAGATCGTGTTGACCGTACAACACACGACCGTCGCTGGCAGGCTCGAGCCCGAGCATCAGCCGAATCAGGGTTGATTTTCCCGAGCCGCTTTCACCCACAAGGGCGAGCGTATCGCCGCGCTTTAATTCCAAACGCACCCCGTCCAGGGCCTTGAGTTGCCGCGTTTTGCGGCGGAACCACCCCGTGGCGGCCAAGGTATACACGCGCTCGACATCGAGTAATGAAAAAATGGTCTCATTCATAAGGAGTTCCTAATCGATAAACCAGCAGGCGACCTGCCGTTCGTCCCGGGTTTGCAGTTCGGGCCGCTGTTCGCTACAAATGGCTTGTGCCTTGGGGCAGCGCGGTGCAAACCGGCAGCCGCTCGGCATGGCATCCAAGGGCGGTATCTGGCCGGGAATCGGCGTCAAAGTTGGCATCCCCAATTCCACCACGCAGGACTTCAACCCTTGCGTGTAGGGATGCAACGGGGTATCGAGCACACGACGGCTCGGGCCTTCTTCAACGATTTGCCCGGCATACATCACGGCGATGCGATCACAAACCTGCGCACCCAAGGCCAGATCATGCAGCACGAAGATGGCGCTCGAATTGAGCGCGCGCACCCGATCCAGAATCAGCGTCATAATTTGCGCCTGAATGGTGACATCCAGCGCGCTGGTGGGCTCATCGGCAAGCAACAATTCGGGGTTGCAGGCCAAGGCAATCGCGATCATGACCCGTTGCTGCATACCGCCGGATAGCTCGTGCGGGTAGGCATCCAGGCGCAAGCGGGGCTCCGGAATGCCGACGCTCTGCATGAGATCCACGGCACGCTCACGACAGGCCGTGGCGGACAACCCCAAATGCCGCTTCAACGGTTCGGCGATTTGCTTGCCGACCGTAAAACACGGATTCAGCGCGGCGGTCGCATCCTGAAAGATCAAACCGATTTTGTTGCCGCGAAGCCGCCGAAAATCGGCCTCCTTGAGCGCAGTCAATTCTGTATCCCGAAAACACAGACTGCCTTCGATCTCGACTTCCGGCGCGCGCAGCAGGCCGATCAGCGCCATCGCCAAGGTGGATTTTCCAGCACCAGACTCGCCTATCAATCCCAGAGTTTCACCGGGGTTCAGGCACAGGGTGATGCGGTCGAGCACCGTGGCTTGTTTTCGCCGCAAGCTGAAATCCCGCACGGCAAGCAAAGATGCCTCGGTGTTGGATTCGCCGAGCGTGGATTGCGCTAATACGCTGACTTGATTCATTTATGCAGTCCTTAACTTAGGCATCTTCAACTTAGGCATCTTTTTGGGTGTTGGGGTCGAAGGCGTCGCGCAAGCCGTCGCCCAACAAATTCAAGGCCACCAGCAAAATAGCCAGCGCCACGCCCGGAATGCCGGAAATCCAAGGGGCGATCGTAATAAACCCCCGCCCCTCGGCGATCATCAGCCCCCAGTCCGGTGTGGGCGGCACCACCCCGATGCCAAGAAAAGACAGTCCCGATTCCAACAAAATGGCAATGCTGACCCGCATACCGGCTTGAACCAGAATGGGGGAGACCACATTCGGCAATACATGGCGCCAAATAATGGCTAGGGTCGGCACGCCCATCAGCCGCGCGGCCTCGATATAGGGCTGACTTTTAACCTGCAACACATCGCCCCGGGTCATCCGTGCAAACGGGCCAACAAACGAGAGCGCCAAGGCGTACACCAAGTTCTCAGTGCCCAAGCCCAAAACAGCCATAAACGCCATGGCGAGAATCAGTTCAGGAAAAGCGAGCAGGCCGTCCACAATCCGCATCAGAACCCATTCCGTGCGCCCGCCGATCAACCCGGCGGCAAGGCCGATGGCTACGCCGACCACAAGGCCGAGCGCCACGGAGGCAAAGCCGATAATCAAGGCCAGTTGCGCCCCATATAGCAAGCGGGAATACAAATCCTGCCCGAAGGAATCCGTACCCAACCAGTGCGCCGCGCTCGGCCCTTGCAGCGCCGCACCCAAATCCTGCGCCGTGGGGTCATGTGTGGCCAACCAGGGCGCAAAAAGCGCAGCGAACACATAGGCCAAAATAATGACCAAACCCACCACGGCGCTGCGTTGCCGCATCAGGGGTTGAAGAAAGCGTCGGCGCCAGGACGCAGCCTGATTGGGTGCCGACAGATCGAGTGCATGACTCATTATTTACGCCTCCGCAAACGGGGATCCAGGAACTGATACGTCTGATCGACCATGAGATTCAGCACAACAAAGAGCACACCGGTCAGCATGATGCCGGCCTGAATCACGATGTATTCGCGATTCAGCACTGCCGAGGTAATCATCATGCCGAGCCCCGGCAGTGCGAACACTACCTCAGTCATCACTGCACCGCGCAACATGCCGCCCAGTTGCAAGCCGATCACGGTAACCAGTGGCATCAGTACATTGCGCATGCCATGCACCCAAACCACCCGCCAGCCGGGTTCGCCGCGCGCCTTCGCCGCCATAATGTAGGGCTGCCCCATCACTTCCAGCAAACTGGAGCGGGTGATTCGGGCGATCAACCCGACATACCATGCCCCCAAGGTGATGGCCGGTAATGCCAGATGCCAAATGCCTTGCCAGAAATCATCCCATGGCGCCACGAATCCCAGGGTAGGAAACCAGCCCAAACCCACGCCAAACACCCAGATCAGGATGATGCCGAGATAAAAACTCGGGAAGGCATTGCCCCCGATGGCGAGCGTCGTCGCCAGCACATCGACCCAGGAATTGCGGTAGAGCGCCGCCATTACTCCGGTCGGAATACCGATCACGAGCGCGATCAGCAAAGAAAAGGCAGCCAGGGTCAAAGTGACCGGCAACGCCTGAAACACAGCCAGTTCAAAAATATTTTGATTGGTGATGTAGGAAGTGCCCCAGTCGCCTCGAACAAAATTCGCCAGCCAATGGCCATACTGGACAATGACGGGTTGATCTAACCCCAACTCTTGCGTTAGTTGATCGTAGGATGCCTTGGAGTAATCAGAACCCAACATGATGGTGACCGGATCGCCCGGCGCCAGCTTCAAAAAAGAAAAGCTGGCGACGGAAACGAGCAACAATACCAACAGGGTCTGTCCCAATTTAGTGAATGTTGCCTGCCACATTATGCGAGCCAAACCGTGTGCAGATTGAGGAGATCCACGGGAATGTACTGAAAGCCATGCACCCGCTGGTTCAGAATCTTGAATACTTTCATGTGGGCGAGCACGGCCAGCGGCGCATCGGCCATGAGCAAATCCTCGGCCTTGTCGTACAACTGCTTGCGCTTGGCCTCATCCAGCGTGTCTTGGGCTTCGCCAACCAGTTGATCGAACGCGGCATCTTTGTAGCCGACAAAATTCCAAGGCTTGCCGCTGTGCCACTCGGGATACAGGGTTTCGTCCGGGTCGAGATCGGCAATCCAGGCTTCGTCATACAGATCGAAATCGCCACTGTTGCGTCGTTTGGTCCACACCGCACGATCCAGCAATTCAACCTTGGGCTTGATGCCGATTTTCTCTAACATCGGTAAAATCAGCTGCGAGTTGCGTGTCCCACTCCCCCCCGACCCGGTAAACCCCTCGGCCACGATGTATACCGGATTCACTTCACCCTGATATTTGGATTGCTGACGGTATTCCATGGCCTTTTTCAAATCAAAAAACTGGCCGCGACCTGTTTTGCCAATGCTGGGGTCATAAAAACCGGTCATCGGCGGAGAAATGGGGGTGTAGGCGGGAATGGCCTCGCCAAAATAGCCTTGCTTGACGATCACCTCGCGGTCAATCGCAAACGCCAGTGCTTTACGCATCATGGGGTCATCAAACGGCGGGCGCTTATTGTTCATGCCCACATAGCTGTAATTGCCCTCAACTTCCCCATATACCTTGAGTTTGGGGTTGGCTTTGAGCTGCGGAATAAACTGGAACGGCGACAGGCTCATGCCGTCGACTTGCCCCGACATCATGGCCGCCACCGCTGCCGTCGGCTCCTTAATTAAGAGAATTTGCACGGCATCCAAGTAAGGCAAATTCGGCTCGAAATAATTAGGGTTGCGTTTGAGGGCAATCGAGTCATTCTCGCGCCAGCTTTCAAACATAAACGGCCCCGTACCGACAGGATGGCGGCCGAAGGCTTTGCCATATTGCTCAACCGCCCGTTTGCTCACAATCGTGCCCGCGCGGCCGGTGCTGCCCGTTAACGCCACCGGTAAAAACGCATAGGGCTTGGAAAAACGCATCCGCACCGTCGTTTCATCCACAATATCCACACCGAGCAAGGCATCGAATTTCCAGGCATGCGGTGAGCCCACCGCCGGGTCTTTCACCCGCTCCAGACTCCACTTCACGGCCGCCGCATCGCAGGGGTCGCCATTGTGGAATTTCACGCCGGGTCGAATCTTGAAGACATGGGTTTTGTCGTCGGGCATTTCCCAAGTTTCAGCCAAATCTGGCACAAAGCTGACCTTCTTGCCGTCATAGCTGACCTTGAGCAGGCCGTTGAAAATATTGTTAAGGATTTTGACTGAACCCAAAGAACTCGTGAAATGGGGGTCGAGGGTATCAACCGCATCAATCCAGGCCAGCTTGATCTTACCGCCGCGCTTGGGCTCAGCGGCAATGGCGCCAGAGATGAGCGAACCACCCAGAACGGCATGACCGGCGGCCAAGCCCGCGCCCATCCCAACCATTTTCATGAAACCACGGCGACTCATCTGCGTGGCTAAAACTTCGGCCAATTGATCTTTATGATCTTGCTCAGACATGATTTTCTCCTAACAAAAAACAAGACGCGAAAAAAGCACAGAATCAGTAAAAGCACGGTCCGTGCCAATCAATGACTATAATCTTATGATATTGATATTATTATGCTTTATTCAATATATGCACCGGTAAGCTCCCTCTGGTCACATCCAAACGCACCAGAACATGGCATCTGGAGCAAACGGCAGGACTGATGCATTTGTAAGATGAAATGCCACAAAAAACGTACAAATGAGTATGTTAAGAAGACAAATGGCAGAAGGCATGTAGGAAAGGCCCATGTGTGAACCGTTTGTAATCACCGACAGGCCCCTTTGAACGGGGCAAGAGCGCTCTTGTGGTGCAAAGGCAGCGATTCGTCTTGGGGCGGTTTGCACAAAGTTTCTTCGTGCGCTGGGTGGGACTCGGCCACCCCCTTTTTTTTCAAAAAAGGGGGGACATCTGCATTTGTGCAGACTTTCCTTAGGAACCTCTGATTGAATCCTTCGTGGCCGAGACGGGCTTTTGAGGGATGAGTCGCAAGGCGCGGCGCGAAACGAATGGTTATTCCATTCGTGAGCGGCGCAACACAGCGAATCGCCCTCAAA
>Ga0172382_10011517_pt1 | contig 11678 bp, 17 predicted proteins | sample Leawel138RmetaG_FD_122245 | JGI IMG/M metagenome (GOLD analysis project Ga0172382, IMG submission 122245) | Leachate microbial communities from a municipal landfill in Southern Ontario, Canada - Leachate well 138R metaG | ecosystem: Engineered > Solid waste > Landfill > Unclassified | place...
AGCGTTCAAAAAAGCCAATGACTGTTACAAACTCTTTAAGATCAATTGCCCTGTCAGGATCCCTATCAAATAGGTTGTGGATAGAATAACCGCTAGGGAATTACGGTTAATGCTATGAACTATGCAGCGATCAAGAAGGCGGACATCGCCAACGGGCCAGGCGTGCGGGTATCACTATTCGTATCCGGATGCCGGAACCACTGTCCCGGATGCTTTAACCCGGAGACCTGGGATTTTGATTATGGGGAACCGTTCACCAAACAAACAGAAGAAGAATTGATCATGGCCCTGCGTCCCTCGTGGATTCAGGGCCTTTCCATACTCGGCGGCGATCCGATGGAGCCGGAAAACCAGGAAGCCCTCCTGCCGTTTCTGCGACACGTGAAGGAGGAACTGCCGGAGAAGGATATCTGGCTGTACACCGGATACTGTATTGAAGATGTTACCGGTTCTTTGCTTCTTTCCTATGTGGATGTGCTTGTGGACGGTCCGTTCATCGAAGCGGAAAAGGACATCTCGCTTGCCTTTCGAGGAAGCAGGAATCAGCGGATCATCGATTTGAGGGAGAACGACAATGGAAAAAGCGATGATTGACCTCAAGACTGTTATCGGTGTGTATCCCCTGTGCAACACCGGCGCTGTCCTGGTACACGCCATTGATTATGGCGAGGATAAAATACTGGCAAGCATCAACGGAAAGGACCCGTGCTGGTGCGACATGATTGAGGAGTATATGGAGATGACCGGGGAAACGGAGCTGGGCTTTAAGCTCGGCTCTTTCTTTATTCCGCTGTGCGAGGTTATGCGCTTCTACAGCTGATAATACAGATGGAGGGAACGATGCAGAAGACTGCTGAATTAAAGGTCCTGCCGGTATCCGTACTCAAACCGGCGGAGTACAATCCCCGCAAAAAACTGAAAGCGGGCGATAAGGAGTACGAAAAGATCAAAGCGTCGATTGAGGAGTTTGGCTTTGCCGATCCGCTGGTCGTCAACAGTGACATGACGATTATCGGCGGGCATCAGCGTCTGACAGTGGCGATGGATCTTGGCTATACCGAAGTGCCCTGTGCCGTGGTAGATATCGATAAGGTCCGGGAGAAGGCGCTGAACATCGCGCTCAACAAGATCACCGGTGCCTGGGATGACACGATGCTTGCGGAGCTTTTGGAGGACATCCAGAACAGCAACTTTGATCTGGGCAAGACCGGCTTTGATCCGCCTGAGATCAATACCCTGTTCAATAAACTCCACGACAAGCAGGTTCATGAAGATGACTTCGATGTGGACTCCGAACTGCAGCAGCCGGTGTTTAGCCAGCTTGGCGACCTGTGGCTGATCGGAAAGCACCGGGTTATCTGTGGGGACAGTACCGGTGAGGAAATCTATACCCGTCTGATGGACGGTGATCTGGCCAATCTCGTACTGACGGACCCGCCCTATAACGTGGACGTGGAAGAGACGGCAGGAAAGATCATGAATGACAACATGGGAGACCAGGAATTCTATAACTTCCTGCTTTCTGCCTATCGCTGTATGCATGCCAACCTGGCTGACGATGGCAGCATCTACGTGTGGCATGCGGACACAGAGGGGCTGAACTTCCGTAAGGCCTTCAAAGACGCCGGGTTCTATCTTTCCGGGTGTTGTATCTGGAAGAAGAACAGTCTGGTGCTGGGCCGCAGTCCTTACCAGTGGATTCACGAGCCGTGTCTGTTCGGCTGGAAGCAGAAGGGCAAGCATCAGTGGTATTCCGACAGGAAGCAGACGACCGTGTGGGAGTACGATAAACCACGGTCCTCCAAGGATCATCCGACGATGAAGCCGGTAACGCTCATGAGCTATCCGATCAAAAACAGTACCATGACCAATGGCATTGTGCTGGATCCGTTCCTTGGCTCAGGATCTACGCTGATCGCCTGTATGCAGACGGATCGCGTCTGCCGTGGTATTGAGCTGGATCCCAAGTTTGTCGATGTGATCGTAAAGCGGGCGATTCAGGAAAACGGAGGCAAATACGACGATGTGTTTGTTATCCGGGATGGCCAGAAGCTGCGCTTCGATGAGGTTGCCAGTTTTGAACCGCAGGAGGTAGAAGCGTGAAGGTTGAGCTGATAGCGTATACACCTTCCGCCTCCGGTGTTTGCTGCGATGCGGCTGCTGTATGTACCGCGTCAGAAAACGGATACCGATCGCTGCAGCATTCTCTGGCATCCGGTCACGAATCCGTGCTGGAGCATGCGGTCTTTACCTTCCGTGTTGAGGGCATCAGCCGGGTGACGCTGGCGCAGCTGACCCGGCACAGACTTGCCAGCTTCTCGGTCCAGTCACAGCGCTATGTGAAACTGGAAAACCCGGAGCTGGTGATTCCTGATAGTATCCGCAATTCGACCTTTGCTGCAGAAGCGGAGAGTACGATGCACTATGTGATGAACCTCTATCAGCGCATGGTGAAGGCGGGCATCCCGGCGGAGGATGCCAGATATGTGACGCCTCAGGCGACTACCACCAATCTGATCATGACCATGAATGCGCGGGAACTGAGACACTTCTTTAGCTTGCGGTGCTGCAACCGGGCTCAATGGGAGATCCGAAAGCTCGCGGACGAGATGCTGAAAATATGCAAAAGGGAAGCGCCGATCCTCTTTGATTCAGCTGGTCCTGGCTGCGTAACTGCTAACTGCCCGGAGAGCAGACCTTGTAGCCATCCCCGGAGCAAGACAGACTGGGAGGCCTGATCCTCCAGTTTAGAAGGGAGATGCCATGAACCATGTGACGGCGATAATTGCAGCGCTTATCATCATCGGTCTTGTGTTCGCTGTTATAGCGGGTATAGCCGCCATCATCGGTGCCGGGGAAGAAGACCATCAGGAACTGGATGACCTGGACCAGATCGAGTATATCCGACGATGGCAGGAAGAGAAGAAGGAACAGGCCGCCCGTAAACACACCAAGTGACAAGGGTGGTAATTGTGTACTATGTAGAATCTGCTTTTTCTCGGATAATTCGCACAGAATTGACTTTACTTTTCGGGGCTTTAGAGTGATGTATACCATACCGCAAGAGAAGCGGGAAACACAGATCACACAAGGGCAGAGCCCCGGAAAGGAAGGCACAGCATGACACGATTTTACCTGAACACGAAGGACAAAAAGACCCTGGTTAACCGGCTGGGAGAACTCACCGGAGAAAAACTCCGTTACACCTACGTTCCCCGATGCGCTTATGAGTGCGGACCTTACACAGTCGAGAAGAACGGCGAGCTCGTAGCTGCGGATGATGCCGATCCGATGATCCTGCAGACCCTTTTGGATGAGGGGCTGGTGATCGGAAACCTGGAGCAGGCTGGGGACGCCATGCAGGAAAACACAGAGCCAGGAACCGACGCGGCAGAAGACAGCAGCGAAGAAAACGCAGAGGACGACGTCAAAGAAGGCGCTGAAGTCAGGCATACAGAAGCAGCCGATGCACAGGACCACCTGACGATCAGCTTGCCCATGGCGCGGCACACTTCGGAGTCCATTCGCAGGCTTATCAACATGATCTACAGCCGGGGACCGCTGCTTTCCAAAGCAACCGGCGGCTCCTTTGGGGCGGATAAGGCGTTGGTCACCCTGCTGGATGAGGGCGGCATCATAAGAATGGAAGAGCTCATTGCCACGATCAAGGATCACGGCGGTTTGACCGGCCTGAGCTTTAATGACGGTAAGATTAACTTCACGGGCTTTCCTATGACGGAGGATCCGGATAAGAGTCAAAGCTTCATGCAACTGGCCAGCCTCATGAACAAGCACGCCATCGAGATGAAGCGGATCCAGGCGAAAGAGGTCAACGACGAGAATGAAAAATACGCCTTTCGGATCTGGCTCCTGCGCCTTGGCATGAACAGCGACGAGTACAAGACCGCTCGGAAGGTGCTTATGGAAAACCTTTCTGGCAACGCAGCCTTCCGCACCAAGACAGAGGAAGAAAAGTGGAAGACCAGTCAGAAGGCAAAACGCGATGAGCTGAGAGCGGCGAAAGCGGCCTATATGCAGACAGCCCCGGTGGAATCCCAGAGTGAGGAGGGCGAAGACAATGATGAAGCACTTTCCTGACAGACAGACGGTGGAACGGGTGCGGAGGACGTACCCTGCCGGTTGCCGCATTGTCCTCGACCAAATGGAGGATGCGCAAGCGCCTCCTGTCGGAACGCAGGGAACCGTGATCGGAGTGGACGATATCGCCTCGATCATGCCCGCCTGGGATAACGCCGGTAGTCTTTCAGTCGCTTACGGTGAGGACCGCTGCCATAAGATCGCAACCGAAGAAGAAGCAAAGATTACCCTGGAGTGGTATGGCAGACACCAATCGAAGGAAAACGCCAAGTGCCCTCGCTGCGGGAAACTCATGGACGGACCAACGACGCGGCATGCGCTGAGCCGACGGGCCAGCATTACCATTTGTGATGAAGATGGGATGAAGGAAGCATTGGAGGACGCTGGGATTATGGAGCGGTTTCCGCTGATGCAATGGGCGGCGATCACGATCCCGCAGAACGGAGGCGGCGCATGGAAGGGCTGAAATTCTTGAGAGCGGATAATCGCATCACCTTCTGTGGGGAGAAGCCTGTGGATATGAACGATCGTGTGGCAGAGCATACAGCCATTGAGCTGACGCTTCCGACCGGCTTGTCTCCCAAGGCGCAGGCTTGCTGGGACTACTTCGACGGCACTGCGTTTGCCTATGAATACAAGGGACGTTTGGTGGTGACGGACGAAGGCCTGTACCTGACAGCCCATGGCGATGGAAGCCATGAAGCGCCGCTGGGATTCCCTCGTTGGGTTGTGGATTCCTGGGAGGAACTGGAGCAGGTGCTGGAAGAGACCTGCGACGATCTCGCAGCAGACGGCTTGCTGTAAACGCTTGACTGCTCGGAGAATGGCATCGGAAACGGTGCTTTTCTCTGTCTATGTGTACAATGGTGGAGCCAAGATATTTGTGCAGTTTATGCCCGAAATATCCGCAGAATTGACTTGCTATTTCTTCGTACCAGAGTGATATATACACATGCCGAAAGGCACAGAACACCTTCCAAGGAGGACGCCATCATGAAGCGCGAAGAGAGAAACGAGTTCAACTACATCAAGCGGAGCCTGAAGGGATTCACCTTGGGCTACGGCACGACCCTGACGATCCGGACGGACGCGAGTTTCGAATACAAGCACGCGCTGGACGAGCTCTACACCAGCCTCAACTTCCACCCGGCCAGCGTGAGGATCGACACGAGGATGTACGACGAAAAGGAGCGGATCATTTATATCTTCTCCAGAACCTGGGAAGACAACGATGGAAACACCCATCCTTGGACAGAACTCTACACTCAGGAAGAACGCGCACGCTTTGAAGCGGCGCTGGATTAAGGAGGCCTCCACCATGACACATCCAATCAACCGCGCAGCAGCCCACCACATCCGCACCCTTGCAGCCCACGGCGCACAGCTCCGCAACCCGGACGACGGCAGCCTGATCCTGCTGACCGAGGACTTCTATCGCAGAGCGGTGGAAGCTTGCCACAGCGGCGGGTACAACGCAGCTACCTATGACCTGGTCCTTCCGGACATCGATGGCGAGTTCTGGCTGGCCATCTGGAAAGATGGTCACGTCGACTCTGGCAGCCCGCAGAGCATTTGCGCGTGCCTGGCCTGATGAGGCAGCATGAGCCACTACGAGGGGCCTTCGGGCCTCTTTTAGTCGTTTGCTCGAATGTGACTATAAACGTTACAGAGTGGTGTGTGGTTTAGAGTGAATATTTAACACAAAAATTGTTCAAAATAAATTCAGACAAAAAACTTGATTAAAAACGCTTGATATGGTAAGATAGAGCCATCTCAGATAGGAGGTGTGGCGATGAAACTGCTTAGAGTGAAAGCCAGCCATTTCAAAAACTGCGCTGATGACTTTATCATTGACCTTACCCCAAAGGCAAGGAAATCTACAGAGGATAAGGAGTATGAGCTTCAGGAGGTCGCGCCGGAGCTGTATGCGTTTAATACGACTGCGTTCATCGGAAAAAATGCATCTGGTAAGACGACCGCTATAGAGCTTCTGGACTGTGCGTATTCCATTCTCGGGGATTTCCGACTGGAGGATAAGCACTACAGCTATGACGATGTTCTGCTGGAGATTACCTTTTACCATGACGGATTCCTTTACCGTTATGTGACGGAGCTTGCTTCTGGGAAGACCATGGGCAACCAGGCTGTGTTCCGGAATGAGCATATTTACCGGAAAGTATACTATAAAACGAACGTGAACGGGATCTATGATGATCAGGACTATGAGGAGCTGACAGATCTCGGAGATCTTCCGGAGGACACGTCCAACATCTTCTTTATCCTGAAAAAGAAGCAGACCAGAGCGGTGTTCTTTGACAGCTACAGCGGAGGCGCGGATACCTACCAGCTTCTTTTCAGGGCGCTCAAGAATTACGATATCAGCATGGATGTGCTTGCAAAGATCATCCGTATCTTTGATGAGAACATCAAGGAACTGACGCGGCTTGATGACCACAACTACCGTGTCGTTACGGAGCATGAGGAGCTGGTCATGTCGGATACCCAGTTGGTGTATTTCCTCTCCAGTGGCACAACCAAGGGTATCCTGCTCTACACGCTGATGGTAGCGTCGCTTAAAGAGGGCTTCGACCTGCTAATCGACGAGGTGGAGAATCATTTCCATAAGACGCTTGTGGAGAACATGATCAGTCTGTATAAAGACAAGGGTGTGAACCGAAAAAACGCTACGCTTGTTTTTACCACGCATTATTGCGAGGTTCTTGATCAGATGGGACGGCAGGATAACATCTGGGTATGTAACGCCAACAGCCACATCCATCTCGCCAACATGTACGAGGCCTATCACATCCGACCGGTGCTGCTCAAGAGCAAGCAGTATTACAACAACGCTTTCCGGACAGCTGTGAATTACGACGACCTCATGGCGCTGAAGAAGGTGCTGAAGAAGTGAAACGCCTGATCATGTGTGAAGGGCCGAATGAGCTGAAGGTCATGAACATCCTTCTTGAAAATGATGCTCTGATTTTCACGGAGGACGATCTTCTGGGATTGACGGCTTATCATGCAAGGCAGATCAAGTCAAGCGCCCAGGTGCGCACGGCGCTCAACCTGTATCCGGGGAATGATGTGCTGGTCATGCGCGTAGGTGACAAACAGACGGACAAGCTGACGATTCCTGCCGATTACAAAGAGAAGATCACAGGCGTTGAGAAATACTGCACGATGCCGGAGCTGGAAATGCTCCTGATCATCTCTGAGGGGCTTGTCAAGGAATACGAAAAAGTGAAATCCGAAACAGACCCGAAGGCATTCGCCAAGGCCCATATCGTATACAACAGGACACGGTATGACAACAGTACACAGTTCTTTGAGAACTACTATGGCGGCGATTGTAATAAGCTGATTGCAGCGATCCGGGAATACAAACGGATCAAGGGCTCCCACAGGAAAGACGAGCTGTATCTGGCAGATCTCCTGAAATAAAACCGATTGACCTCGCCCGTGCGGCGGGGTTTTTCTATGGGCAAAACTGCTTCATTTTCCAAGCTGATATTTGTGCATAATATGGTGCGAATCCTGCGATAAATAACTTGCTATTTAGCCCGAGTAGAGTGATATATACACATGCCGAAAGGCACAGAACAAAGAACGACGGAGGGCAAAGACCATGAAGAACAGCGAGAACATCAAGCGCACCGAAGAATACACCGAGAACACCGCCTGCTGCTACCGGCTGCCGAACACCAGCACGATGGAAAACCTGAGCATGAAGGTTTGCGCCGGGGAAGGCGCGGTCCTGAAGATGGGCGACAAGGTTCTGGTTACCGACCACGCCTGGAGAGGGTTCATTGCGGGGGTTAACGAGTTCATTGAGGATGAGGAAGAGACCGGCTACAGCTACATTGAATGCCGCCTGAACCTGATCGCAATGAGCAACGAGACCTTCGAGGACGGCGGCCATGCGATCGCCTGGGCCATGGCGCAGTGAGGAGGACGGGGGCATGAAGAGCAACGCGTACTTTGATGAACTGACCCGGATTGGCCGCGAGTGGGAAGAAAAGCACGAAGCGCATAAAGCCCGTAAGCAGGAGATCATTGATACCCTCGGCTGGGACAGTGAGGAACTGAAAGCCTGGTATGCTGAAGAGGAGCAGATGAAGTTCCCTTACAGCCAGGGAGCCTGCAAAGCCTACCGCGCCTGGCGTTACAGCACCGGCGATGAGGTCCAGATGGACGATTTCTGCTGGGAAGGCGAAGAGACCCACGACTTCATTGATACCCTCCGGAGGGCAGGCATTGAAACCTTTGTGCTGACGAATCAGTCGACCGGCCTCATGACAAACCTTCACGGCTTTGCTGCTGAGGGCTGCGAGATGCTCGGCCTTTGCACGATCACCAAGAAGGATAATCGCTGGGGTGAGGAGACGGAGGAGCAGATCCCCGGCATCCGATTCAAGGTAAACTGACACAGCAGAGCAGGCAGAAGGAAGGGGCTGACGAGGACTGCGGTCCAGCGCAGCCTTTTCCCTCTGTCTACTGTGTGTATGTACCAGTTCTAAGCGCCGGATTCGGCGGAATCTTTGGTGGATAATTTCTCGGATTTCTCGCAGATATAACTTGATATATCTGACGAGTAGAGTGATATATACACATGCCGAAAGGCACAGAACAAACCGAGGAGGACACCACCATGAAGAACATTTACCAGCTGAGAAACGAATTCACCCTGCGCGAATACAACACGGCGATTAGCCGCGAGGATTTTGAGAAGCATTTCACCAGGACACGAGAGAAGGTGCGCTTCACCTTTGCGGGCTGGGATGGCAAGAGCTACGATAACGAAAGCCGCAGCGCCAGCGTCTACCGCACCGACATCCAGGGCTACGAAGACGCCCGGTTCATCAAGATCGGCAAGCATCTCCACTACATCATGGAAGACGAGCTCCGAGTGGAGAAAGCAACGGGAGAGGCGCATCCGGAAGCCAGCTGGCTAGTGGATGTTTTAAGAGCAGAGTAAACAACCAATCACGATATAACAGGGTCTACGGAGCAAATCCGCAGGCCTTTTCTTTATGCCATTTTTCGAGGAAGGAGGAATGCCCCATGGCGACCAGAGGAAGAAAACCGACGCCGACCGCGATCAAAGAGATGGAAGGCAATCCCGGCAAGCGACCGCTGAACGATGCGGAACCGAAGCCCGATAAGAAAGCGCCACCATGCCCCAAGTGGCTGGAACCGGAAGCAAAGAAGGAATGGCGCAGGCTGTCAAAACAACTGGAGCAGATCGGTGTGCTGACCGAGGTTGACCAGGCGGCCTTTGCCTCTTACTGCCAGGCTTATGCCAGATGGAAGGAAGCGGAGGAGTTCATTTCCCAGCACGGGACCATCGTGAAGACGCCTTCCGGCTATTGGCAACAGGTCCCGCAGGTGTCGATTGCCCAGACCTACTTAAAGATCATGAACAAGATCGCAGAGCAGTTTGGTCTGACGCCCTCTTCCAGAAGCAGGATCATTGCCGGTGCTGAAAACAATGGGAAAGGCATTGACGAGATGGAAGATCTGCTGGGAGGTGGATGATGGCTGAGACAAGACCAAAGAGCATCCCGAAGCTGCAGGATTATAAGCCGACCCGGTTCATGCTGCCGACATCGCACTATGATCCTGAGAAAGCGGATCGGGCGGTGAAGTTTATCGAAATGCTCAAGCATACCAAAGGCAAATGGGCAGGCAAACGCTTCTGGCTTTTTCCCTGGCAAGAACAGGTCATCCGGGACATCTTCGGGATTGTGGATGAGCGCGGAAAGCGACAGTTCCGTACAGCGTATGTGGAGATCGGGAAGAAGAACGGAAAGAGCGAACTGGCCGCTGCTGTGGCGCTGTATCTCCTGTATGCAGACAATGAGCCCTCTGCAGAAGTTTATGGTGCGGCAGCGGACCGGCAGCAGGCGTCTATCGTATTTGATGTTGCCAAGCAGATGGTAAATATGACGCCTGCGCTTCTGAAACGCTCCAAGATCATGGCGGCGACCAAGCGTATTGTGAATTACAGCAACGCTGGTTTTTACCAGGTGCTTTCTGCTGAGGTTGGCACCAAGCATGGATTGAATGTATCCGGCCTTGTGCTGGATGAGGTTCATGCCCAGCCCAACCGGCAACTGTATGACGTTCTGACTAAGGGCTCCGGTGACGCCAGAGAACAGCCGCTGTATTTTTTGATTACTACGGCGGGAACGGATCGGGAGAGTATCTGCTACGAGCTGCATATGAAAGCGCTGGATATCCTCGCCGGACGGAAGATCGATCACACATTTTATCCTGTTGTCTACGGTCTCTCCGACGATGATGACTGGACCGACGAGAAAAACTGGTACAAAGCGAATCCCAGTCTTGGCCAAACCATCCAGATCGAGCGCGTGCGGGATATGTTCCACGATGCCCTGGATAATCCGGCGGAAGAGAACGTATTCAAGCAGTTGAGGCTCAACATGTGGGTGTCGAGCCTGACCCGGTTCATTCCGGAGCATATTTACGACCTCGGCAATGAACCTATCAATATGGAGGCGCTGAAAGGCCGAGACTGCTACGGTGGACTGGACCTTTCCAGTACGGGCGATATCACAGCTTTCGTGCTGATGTTCCCACCGAGGAGTCAGACGGAGAAGTACATCATGCTTCCATTCTTCTGGATTCCAGAAGACACGATACCGCTGCGGGTACGCCGGGCTTCAGTTCCATATGATGTCTGGCACAAACAAGGGTACATCAACGCGACGGAAGGGAATGTGATCCATTACGGATTCATCGAGAAGTTCATCGAGGACCTTGGCAAGCAGTATCACATCTGTGAGATCGCATTTGACCGCTGGGGAGCGACTCAGATGGTGCAGGATCTGGAAGGGATGGGCTTTACCGTCGTACCCTTTGGGCAAGGCTACAAGGATATGTCTCCGCCGACGAAGGAATTCTACAAGCTCCTGATGGAGGGGAAGATTATTCACGGTGGCAATCCGGTCATGCGCTGGATGGCGGGGAATGTGGTAGTGGACAGAGACCCGGCAGAGAATATCAAACCAACAAAGGCAAAAAGCCCTGAAAAGATCGACGGTATTGTGGCTGCCATCATGGCGTTGGATCGCTGCATTCGTCACGAGGAGCAGGGCAGTGTATATGACGATCCGGAGCATGGGCTCTGGGTATTTTGAGGAGGACTGAAATGGGCTGGAGAGAATGGTTCGGCTTTTCAAAGCCGAGAGATGCTCCTGATACAGAGCTGCCAAAGGTGGAAGACAACGTCCGGGATTCGGGCGGTATTTTTGTTTTCGGGCAGACACTCAGCGGGGAGCGGGTAGATGAGAAGTCCGCACTACAGATCGCAACGGTCTATGCCTGTGTCCGACTTCTGGCGGAGACGGTGGCAAGCCTGCCGCTGCATCTGTATAAGCTGACGGATAAGGGCGACGGAAAAGAACGCGCAACGGATCACCCGCTGTATAAGATTCTGTACCGGCAGGCAAATCCGGAGATGACGAGCTTTTCCTTCCGGGAAGCCATGATGATGCACCTGCTTCTGTGGGGAAACGCCTATGCGCAGATTGTTCGCGATGGTAAGAACAGCATCC
>Ga0172382_10011518_pt1 | contig 11678 bp, 8 predicted proteins | sample Leawel138RmetaG_FD_122245 | JGI IMG/M metagenome (GOLD analysis project Ga0172382, IMG submission 122245) | Leachate microbial communities from a municipal landfill in Southern Ontario, Canada - Leachate well 138R metaG | ecosystem: Engineered > Solid waste > Landfill > Unclassified | place...
CCAGGACAACCACTTTGTCGCCTTCAGAAACTGCGGCACCCTCGGCAACCAGTACCTGGTCCACAACGCCGGTCATAGGTGACAGGACTGCGCCGGCACCGCCGCTTGTTGGGGCTGTTGGGGCCGTTGGCGCCGTCGGGGCGACGGGGGATCGGGGTGCAGCTGCCGGGGCCGACACCGATACGGACCCTGTCGGCCGGCGCGAAGCAGCTTGAATTCCCACAACCGATTCGGCCAGGACCTTGACGGTGTACGTCTTTCCGTCCCGTTCAACCACTATCTGTTCACCATCACGTTCAGCGGTAAGGGTGATCTCCTCACCGTCAACACTCAATGTCAGTTCACGTTTCATTGTCGCCCTCGTTCTATCCAGACCCTCGAATAGGGTGTGTATGCCGTTTCTTCGGCCGCTATATAGGCAAGAACCCCGGCAATGACCCAACGCGGTACGCCGGACGCATCGACCACGTCGGCCCCACTCTGTATCTCACTGCCCTGAGTTTCCGCAACTCCGTTCCCGGTTTTCCCCTTCTTTACCGTCGGTGCACCTTCAGCGGGTGTGTCAAACAGCCGGCGGATAACCACCATCAGACCGCTCAGGAGAACCAGAAAAAATGTGACGGTCCCCATTCCGAAGAGTGCCGTCAGCAGGGAATAGGAAAATGACTCTACGCTCATAGCGGAATGTTCCCGTGCTTGCGGGGTTCCCGCACTTCTTTCTTGCCGGCCAGCATCTCTAGAGACCGGATCAGTTCAGAGCGGCTGTACACCGGATCTATGACATCATCAACAAATCCGTATCCCGCCGCGACAAACGGATCCATAACGCCTTCCTTGAACTCGGCGATCTTCGCCGCCCGGGCGGCCTCCGGGTCATCGGCCTGTGCTATGTCCCGGCGGAAGATGATATTCGCCGCTCCCTCTGCTCCCATAACCGCGATTTGCGCTATCGGCCACGCCAGGACACGGTCATACCCCAGGGACTTTGCCGCCATGGCGATGTAGGCACCGCCATATGCTTTTCGCAGTACCAGAGAAATCTTCGGCACCGTCGCCTCGGCTATAGAGTAGAGTATTTTTGCGCCGTGACGGATTATGCCGCCGTGTTCCTGGGTAACACCGGGGAGGAAACCAGGTACGTCCACCAGGGTGATGATCGGGATGTTAAAGGCGTCACAGAACCGGATAAACCGAGCCCCTTTGTCACTGGAGTTGATGTCCAGTGCGGCAGCGGAGACCGACGGCTGGTTGGCAAATATGCCGACCACCCGACCGGCAAGACGGGCAAAACCCACCACTACGTTCTGGGCGTAGTCGCGATGGACTTCCATGAAGCTGTCCCGGTCAAAAACCACCGCAATAAAGTCGCGGACATCAAATCCCCGACGCTCTTCGTCGGGCACAATCTCCAGAACTTCCGGCACTATCCGGTCGGGCTCATCCCAACCCGGGTCCTCGGGTCCGATCCGGGGGGGCTCTTCGGTATTATTGGCCGGCAGATAGGAGAGAAGCTGCCTGATCCCGGACATGCAGTCCTCTTCGTTGGCGTAACGAAAGTGGGCCACCCCGCTGCGGGAGGCGTGAGCCGCCGCACCACCCAGCTCCTCGTGGGATATTTCCTCACCGGTTACCGCCCGGATAACGTCGGGACCGGTGATGTACATGTTGCTGACGTTGTCGACCATGAAGATGAAATCGGTGATTCCCGGTGAATAGACGGCACCCCCGGCGCACGGCCCGAGAATGACCGACAGCTGTGGTACAAAACCGGAGGCGTCGGTATTGGCGCGAAAGATCTTGGCGTATCCATCAAGGGAAAGGACTCCTTCCTGAATACGGGCACCGCCGGAATCGTTGATCTGGATGAAGGGCGTCCGCGTCTTTATCGACAGTTTTTGCGCCTCTGCTATCCGTTCCGCATGCTGCTCACCGAGGGATCCCCCGAGAACGGTAAAATCCTGGACCGATACAAACACCTGCCGGCCATCGATAAGTCCGCTTCCGGTAATAACCCCGTCACCGGGCAGCAGTTTATCTTCCAGTCCATAGTTTTTCGAACGTCCGCGAATGTAGGTTTGGTGTTCTACGAACGACTGGGCGTCACAGAGTCGATCAAGCCGCTCGCGGGCAGTCAGCTTCCCTTTTTCGTGCTGTTTTTTGATCCGTTCTTCACCACCACCGCGGTATGCCTGACCGCGCTGGTCTTTCATGTGCTGGATCGCCTCACGCATACTCATGAAGTACTCCTTCTCTCCTGACGAGACGATATTTGCAGGATATACCGAGCACGATACGCGTACTGACGACCGGTGTCAAGGAAATAGATTTTTGTGGCACTTTGGGAATGTCCATGGTATGATCCACGGATGAGTCCCTGCGAGGATTTGGGACGGATATCCGCGGGTACTTGCAAAACGGCCAATCGGTAGTACACTGGGGGCAAGTTTTGTTACGGGCCGTTGGCCTGGTGGACCACAAGAGACAAGGAGTTTTCTATGTCTGATGTAATCAAAAAAGAGGGGATCGACGCAAAAATTGTCATCCTCGGCTTGCAGCACACCTTTGTAATGTTTGGAGCAACAGTCCTTGTTCCGATTATTACGGGGATTGATGTCGGCGTGGCCCTGTTCGCCGCAGGTGTCGGTACACTGATTTTCCATGTACTGACCAAGTTCAAAGTACCGGTTTTCCTGGGTAGTTCATTTGCGTTTATTCCGGCAATTTTGACGGTTGCAAATAACTACGGAGGTGATCTGGCATACGCAACCGGTGGTCTCCTCGTTGCCGGTCTTGTCTACGTGGTGGTGTCCATTATTTTCACCTTCGTATCCTCGGACGTACTGCACAAGATTCTTCCACCCCACGTGACGGGTCCGATCATCATTCTGATTGGTATGGTTCTTGCGCCGACGGCGATTGACAACGCCACCGGCGGTTGGGGTGTTGCCATCATCACCTTTGCGGTTGGTGTTTTCGTACGGGTTGGGTTTGCGCGAATGGGATGGAAGTTCCTGAGCCTCCTGCCGGTACTGTTTGCCCTGATCGCAGGCTATATCGTCGCCGTTATCGCCGGCATCGTTGATTTCAGCTCCGTCATGGAGGCCAGCTGGGTCGGTGTACCTGGTTTTATGTTTCCCAAGTTCGCCGGCGGCGCGATGGCCATCGTTGTCCCGGTTGCCCTGGTGACTATGGTAGAGCACTTTGGTGACGTCATCGCCATCGGGAACGTCGTCAAGAAAGACTTCTTCAAAGACCCCGGTGTGAACCGCACTCTTCTTGGTGACGGTATTGCAACGTCAATCTCAGCTCTACTTGGTGGACCCGCAAACACCACCTACAGTGAAAACACCGGTGCGGTTGCCCTTACCGGCGTGTACAACCCGGTTGTTATGCGTATCGCTGCGGTCTTCGCCATTGTCCTTGCGGTCATTCCCAAGTTCACCGCTCTGATCGGCACGATTCCCGCTCCTGTTATCGGTGGTATCTCCATACTGCTCTTCGGTATGATCTCGGCTATTGGTATCCGCAACATGGTAGATGCCCAGGTGGACATGGACAAGCCGGCATCCCTTATTATTGTGGCTGTCATGCTGGTTCTGGGGCTTGGCGGCGCCGAACTGACCATAGGAACTGCAACCTTCAGCGGTCTCGCTCTTGCCGCGGTCGTTGGTATCCTTCTGAACATAATTATCAACTTCCAGAGCTTCAAGAGCACCTGAGCTTGAGCCTGGCCTGAGCCTGGCCTGAGCCTGGCCTGAGCCTGGGCTCGGCCGGGCGTCGGGAAGTGGGGCCTCCATCTGGGACTGAGATGGGGGCCTTTTTTGTTTTCCACGATTCCCGGCGGGGGTTGGCCCATGAGGGTTCGCGTATGACCGTCGGCGCATGATTTCTAACCCATGATACTTGGCAATTTTCACACACTTATTCCAACAACCCCAATAAAAGTCGGGAGTATGGTACCGACCAACGGGACAGCTGTTCTCCGCAGTATCCACCGTGATGTGGTCAACCTGGAGTGTGTTGATGAAAAGGGGCCGTTCTTTGTCTCTCTGACCCGAAATCCCGAGGATTTCACGGAACTGGCGATTCAGCTGTCCTGGCAGGACTGGCAGCTCATCCAGGCTGCCCTCCCAAAACGGGACACCCCGATTGTATATGGAACCCTGTTGAAAAATGCACCGCAATTCACGGCACAGTCTGGAAGTACCGTTCACAGACACTTTGAGAGGCTGCAAACGTCTGTTGAAACGGAACTTATCCCGGCTTTAACAACACGCTTCTACATACTGCCTGGGATGCTGCCGCTGGTGCTCGAAAGCCGAGAAACCCTTATCCAGGAAAAAAAAACCGACCCCTTCGTCCGACGGGCCGCCCAGATCCTGACCGAGATCGAACACGACGGAAATGGGCAGTACAATCTGGCTCCGCTTGTCGGTCTGGGGATAGGGTTTACCCCCAGTGGTGACGATTTCATCGCCGGGGCGTGCAGCGTTGAACCGTTTCTGACCAAAAGCGGGACTGGAGCGTTCACCGGTGTTGACCGCACCGGCCTGGAGCGGTCCCTGGGCCGTACAACCACCGGTGGCGCTACCCTTCTCCGACTCGTTCTAAACGGCACCCCTCCTGCCTACATCGACAACTTGCTGACGAGCCTCTTCGCTGGAGAGGCAGCGGCGGTGATTCAAATCGCAGCGCGTCACGGCCATTCCTCCGGCTATGACACCCTGGCCGGCATCATCTGGCGGATTCGAATGCACAACACCTGAATGCACAACACCCGAATGCACAACAAACCTAAAAATGGTATACTGATCTCTCGCGATAACGCCCCGAACAAAAACAGCGGATAAAAACGGCGGATAAACGCCATTTGGAGCGTGATCGCGGACGACAGTATCGTTTTCAGAAATCGATGATTTTTGAAATCACCCCGGTTGTTTGACGGCCAGTCGATTTGACAGACAGCCAATTTGACAGACAGTCAGACAGGGTATAGCAGTTTTCTATACCCTTTATTACATCAATCAAAAGGATGGTACACCATGAAACGGATTATCCTGCGAAAGGACTCCTATTACGATTCCGTGTTTCTGATGCTGATCAGTGCGGATATCAAAAAAATGGACGGTGTCTCAGAAGCTGTTGTAGCTATGGGAACCGAGATGAACCTGGACTTGCTCAACGGAATGGGAATGACAGGACCCGAGCTCAAAGAAGCCGGCGCCAATGACCTTATAATTGCCGTTGAGGCGGCAGACCAGGCAGCGGTAGAGGCGGCAGAAGCCGAGGTTGACCAGCTGCTGAACAAGAAAGCACAGAGCGGCGATGAAGACACCTATCGGCCCAGCAGCACAGCGGCCGCGCTGGAAAACGTACCGGAAGCCAACATGGTCATCATTTCACTTCCCGGCCAGTACGCCGCCCGGGAAGCCCGCAAGGCAATCCAGGCAGACAAACACGTCATGTTGTTTTCCGACAATGTCAGCCTTGAAAACGAAGTATCCCTGAAAAAACTCGCACAGGAGCGGGGCGTACTGATGATGGGGCCCGACTGCGGCACCGCCATCATAAACGGCCGCCCCCTCTGTTTTGCCAACGTCGTTCCCCGCGGCCCCGTCGGCGTCGTCAGCGCATCCGGGACAGGCCTGCAGGAAGTGACCTCTGCCATTGCAAAAGCCGGTTCCGGCGTAAGCCAGGGAATCGGTACGGGAGGACGAGATCTAAAGAGCGAAGAAGTGGGCGGTATTACCACCCTTATGGCCATAGAAGCCCTGAAGAACGACCCGGACACGACCGTTATTGTGGTCATATCCAAACCACCCGCCAAGAGCATTGCGAAAAAGGTTATCGACGCCCTGAAAGGGTGCGGCAAACCGGCGGTTATCCATCTGATCGGTATGGAAGGAGACGACGGTCCAAAGGCGGCGCCCAAAGTGGAAGGCAATATCCACTATGCAGCCAACCTGGAGGAGGCCGCCCTCCTCTCTGCAGCAATTGCCGCCGGCAAATCCTACACCCGAACGGTCTTTGACGCATCCGACGCAGACATCGATGCTCTCGTTCGAAAAGAGACCGAGACGATTTCGTCCAAACAGAAGTACCTCCGGGGCTACTTTACCGGCGGAACCCTGACCGATGAAGCCGTCTTTGTCCTGAACAAAGAGCTGGGCGGCATCTATTCCCTCGATCCGGTAGATCCCAAATTCAAACTCGCGGATCCCCAGGTATCCCAGAAACACACCATCCTAGACTTGGGTGAAGACGTCTTCACCGTAGGTCGCCCCCACCCCATGATCGACCCGTCGATCAGAACGGAACGCATGGACCGGGAAGCCAACGACCCAGAGGTGGCAGCAGTCCTTCTGGACTGTGTTATCGGTTTCGGCAGCCATGAAGATCCCGCCGGTGCCATGGTGCCCTCCATCCGCACGATGAAGAAGGCCGCTGAAGACCGGGGCGGATACCTGACGGTAGTTGCCAGCGTTACCGGAACGGAAGGGGACTTCCAGAACATCAACGCCCAGAAGCGCCGCCTGGAAGAGGCGGGCGTCGTGGTGATGCCCTCAAACCACCAGGCCGCCCAGCTGGTTAAACGGATTATGGCAACCCTGGGAGCTCGCTAAGTCGAGCACCTCGCCATGCCGTGCAATCAGAGCACAGCGAGACACATAGGAGATAAACATGAACGTACAGAAGATAAACAAGTTGTTTGGCGAAGACGTCAACGCAATCAACCTCGGCCTGGAAGACTTCAGCGACACCCTGCGCCGCCTCGGCGCAAAAGCGACCCAGGTAAACTGGAAACCACCGGCCGGAGGCGACACCCACCTCATAGCCCTCTTTGACCGACTGGAGGCCGCCGAAGCGTCGGGCAAACTGAACCGGGCCGCAGCCAACGCCGAAGCGGTCAAACGCGTCCAGGCCGGCAAGCCCACCCTCATGGACATCGGCATTGCCAAAGACGTAGTTCCCGGCATGCACAAGAAACTGATCATGCACGCCGGCCCCCCCGTAACATGGGATAAAATGGCCGGACCCCTCCGAGGCGCGGTTATAGGCGGCCTGATCTACGAAGGACTCGCCAAAGACGCCAAAGAGGCCGAAAAACTGGCCGCATCCGGTGAGATCGAGTACTCCCCCTGCCACCACCACAACTCCGTGGGCCCAATGGCCGGTGTAGTTACCGCAAGCATGCCGGTGTGGATCATGGAAAACACCACCTATGGCAACAAAGCCTACTGTACCCTCAACGAAGGACTGGGAAAGGTCCTGCGCTACGGGGCAAACTCCCCGGAGGTCATCGACCGACTCAACTGGATTGCCGACGAACTGGCGCCCATCCTGAGAAAAGCCCTGAAGGCCCACGGCCCTCTGGACATGAAAAACCTCATCGCCCAGGTGCTGCAAATGGGTGACGAAGGCCACAACCGCAACCGCGCGGGTACCAGCCTCTTCATCAGAGAGATGGCACCCTACCTGGTCATGCTCGACGAAGATCGAGAAAAACTGGCCAAAGTGTTCCGCTTCATGCACGAGAACGACCACTTCTTCCTGAACCTGACCATGCCGTCGGCAAAGTGCACCGTCGATGCCGCCGGCGGAATTGAGGGCAGTTCGTTCATCTACACAATGGCGCGAAACGGAACGGAGTTCGGTATTCGACTTTCCGGACTGCCGGACCAGTGGTTTACCGGACCCGCCTCCATTATCGACGGCCTGTACCTGCCGGGATATACCGCCGACGACGCAGCCCGGGACATCGGTGACTCCGTCATTACCGAAACGTCCGGTATCGGTGGCTTTGCAATGGCAGCCGCCCCGGCAATCGTGAAGTTTGTCGGCGGATCACCGGCGGACGCCATGAACGTCACCCGACAGATGTACGAAATCACCATGGCCGAAAACGACACCTACCAGATACCGGCTATGGATTTCCGCGGAACCCCCACCGCCATCGACGTCGTCAAGATCGTAGAAACGGGCATCCTGCCGGCGATCAACACAGGAATTGCCCATAAAGACCCCGGTGTTGGTATGGTCGGCGCCGGCTTGGTCAAACCGCCGGAGAACTGCTTCCAGGACGCCTTTGCCGCCTTTGTGGAGAAGTACGCCTGACCCGGATTTGAGCTGTGAGCCGACCTGAGCTCGGCGCTTCCAAACCAGCAGAGGTTTCGGCAGAGTGTTTTCCGGTCGCGCCCCTCCGGGCGCGCGACCGGGAACCTGCCACTTCTCTGTAGCCCATTCAGTCAGGCCGCCGTCAAAAATACTTTTTGACGGCGGCCCAATACACTGGAAAGGGCCACCCTCATCGCACGGAGTGGGCCTCCCTTCGTGCCGCCCCACTGTGACGGGCTGCGTACCACACCATCCCGGCAACCGGTAAAATCACCAGAATCGCCCAGATATTCCCCTGAAACAGATGAAATACCCAGAACCGGACGGGGTTTCCACCGTCGGTAAAGGCCGTTATCTCCCGAGTCGTACCCAGGTTGACGGCAGTCCCCGCAGACAGGGTGGTGTACAACGGAGCCAGCGCCCCCGCGATCCAGAGGTACCCCGCCACAAGAGGAATACCCGTCAGAACGGCACGAATCACATTTCCCCGCCCAACCAGCACAATGAGGGCCATCACCGAAATCAGATTGGGTAAGTCCCCCAGAGGCAGCACACGATTACCGGGCACGATAAACGCCAGCGCCAGAGCCACCGGCATCAGAATAAGCCCCGCCGCCATAACAGATTTGTGGCTCATAACCACACCGGTGTCCATGGCAAAGTACAGCTCATGGTCCTCGCCAAACCGGCGGGCCAACACCACCTTCAGGTGATCACCCAGAGGCGCAAACCCCTCGCCGATCAACCCCGCCGCCTTCGGCAACAGAAACATGACCGCCCCAATGTGGATCGCAAGTTCCAGCGTATCCCGCAGGGAGTATCCCCCCGCCACCGCCAGGGCCAGCCCCACTACAAGCCCCAGGACCATAGGCTCCCCGATCAACCCGATTTTTCCGTCCTGCTTTTCCGGGTTGTAATTCAACGAACGGATACCGGGAATACTGCCCCATATCCTGTCCATGGCGGTGGCGTAGGGAATCAGCCCCACCACCGACAGCGGTGAAATAGAGACACTCCGCAGCCCCATCTCCCGCTCCACATAGGCACCGGAAAAATCGGCGGTGATAAACGTATACGCCGCAATGAGCAGTGTCGCCGCCATCCCCAGCCAAAGAGAACCGGTGACGGCCTGGAGCAGGGCACCCACCAGCGCAAAGTGCCAGATGTTCCACAGATCGATGTAAACGGTCCGCGTCCATTTAAGACTCACCATCACCACGTTCAGTAAAATCACAAACGGAATGGAGAGCGGGCCGATCATACTGCCCCAGGTAATTGCCGCCAACGGCGGCCAGCCCACATCAAGGACGGGAAAATCAAGACCCCGGACCACCCTGATCGCCTCAACGGCCGGCTCAATGTTGGAAACAAAGAAATCAAAGGCGATGAACACACCGGCAAACCCCACACCCAGCCGCAGCCCCACCAGAAACGCGTCTCTGAGAGACATACGAACTATCAGGGCCAGCACAAAGATGATCAGCGGAAGCATGACGTACGCCGGAAAGGAGAAAAAACTGTCGAGAAGTTGCTGAAATGACTGCATACCGGTATCATCCTCGCCAGGCCGATCTATGTCTACAACCTCGGCCCCTTTCTGATATGATCATTCCCGAGAGGAAGTGAAAACGTACCGTGCGATTACTTATTCGAATAGTTACCGCCATCTTTGCCGCCCTCTTTGTGGTTTCTCTGGTGTTCTCCGCCCGGACGACAACCACCTTGTCCCGGGCTTTCTCAACCGCCAGCCCCGAGTCCGAAAAACGAACCCATCACATAGCGGTATTCCTGCCGGAACCGTCGTCCCTCTTCTATGAACGAGTCCGGAAAGGCGCCTCTGAGGCGGCCCGACGGTACGACGCGGCCCTTTCGTTTCACCCCGTGGGTGCATCCAGCCCGGAGTTTACCCTGGCCAGGTACACCGGCATCGACGGCGCCATCATCCACCCAGGTCTCGATACCAAACAGATCCGCCGACGGCTGGAAGAGTTTGACCGGGCCGGTATTTCCATAGTCCTCATCGAGCATGGCGTTGCCGACAACTCCCCCTGGGCCTTTGTGGGGACAAACAACTTCGACGTCGGACGCAAAATCGGAGAGACCATCCTCTCGCTCTCCTCAAAACCGTCCGACGAAACGGAACGGATAGCCATCGTATACAGCGACAAGTCACCGAGCATGTCATCGGAAGCAGAACTGATTGAACTGGGCCTGACCACCGTCTTGAACGGCCGTCGACCGGCGTCTATCGCCCGGCGTCGCACCGGTGTAAACCCACTGGATGCAGAAAACCTGACGTACCAGATACTCCGGAACGAACCGGAACTGTCGACACTCATATTTACCGACACCAACGACACCCTCGCGGCCATTCAGGTCATCATCGATCTGAACCTGGTCGGCCACCTTGACGTCATCGGTTTCGGCATCACCGACGCTATCCGGGATTACCTTGACCGGGGCGTCCTGGCGGCAACTATCGTGGTAAACCCGGAGCTGATCGGCGCGGAAGCAGTTCGCGTCATGACGTCGCTCATACGGGATGGGTATTCGCCGGGCTACATCGACACCGGTGCGGAAATTGTGAGGGGAACCAGATAATGCGTTTCGCAAACTCCCTTCGAAACCAGCTGATCCTCTCCGCCACAATCGGACTGGCCATAGTCATCCTGTCGGTTGCCTATATCCTCTTTGCAACGGTACGTCTTCAGCACATCATCAACGACCAGTTCAGTACGGAACGCTTCTTCCAACGCCTGCAGTCCGAAGTCACAGCAATAGAGGAGCCCCTCCTCAGCTATCTGTCCACCCGGTCATCCGGGGCACTGGCGGAGATTCTCATTGAAGAGCAGACCCTTCGGAATATACTGCCCGTTGAACGGTCCGTTTCCGATGATCCCTTTGCCGTCGAAAGTCGGGAAATCTACTTTCTCATCGATCGATATCTCGACCTGATGCAGGAAACCCTGGAACTCAAACGGGCGCGGGCGATAGAAGCGTACACCACCCGGTACGACACCCTGGTGGAGCTGAACACCCACATCGTAAATAGAATCGACAAGATCAGCCTCTTCGGCCTGCGCCGTGAACTGGACAACTACCAGGAGATCATCAAAGCCTCCCGGACCATGCTCTTCTGGAACCTCCTGGTCATCATCTCAGCCTTCCTCGTTTCCGCCTTCTGGTTTGCCCTGACCATCAACCGATTTACCGAACCGATGAAGATGCTGGCCAGTTCGGCCGGAGAGATATCGTCGGGTAACTTCGATATCGAGGACATCCCGGTTCATACCGTGTACGAACTGAACGTGGTGGTAAACGCCTTCAACACCATGAAACACGACATCCGACAGTACATTGCCGAGATAAACAAGCAGAAAGAAATCGAACAGGGTTACATGGAAGAGCGGGTACGAAACCTCAAAATGGAAGAACTGCTCAAACGGATGGAGCTGTACACCATGCAGGCCCAGATGAGTCCCCACTTCCTCTTTAACACCCTGAACACAGGCGTGCAGCTGGCCATCATGGAAGGGGCCGACAGGACGGCTGACTTCATGGAA
>Ga0172382_10011526_pt1 | contig 11669 bp, 7 predicted proteins | sample Leawel138RmetaG_FD_122245 | JGI IMG/M metagenome (GOLD analysis project Ga0172382, IMG submission 122245) | Leachate microbial communities from a municipal landfill in Southern Ontario, Canada - Leachate well 138R metaG | ecosystem: Engineered > Solid waste > Landfill > Unclassified | place...
AGGTGGTACTGGTGGACGGCGGCTCGGCCGATCAAACGCCACTGATCTTGGAACGGATGGCCCGGCGGTTTAACCTGGGGTTTTGCCGCCTGGATGACCTGGGCGAGCAGTGCAGCAGGGCCGGGAAACCGGGGCGTCAAGAAGGCTTCGGCTGTGAAACGGACCCCATAATAAATTGTTCGGCTCCCTGTTTTGAGGCTGCTGGGTTGAGTGCCGGCAGGGATGGCGATACCGGTTCTGCCCGAACTGCCCGGTGCGTTGTATGCACCGGGGATAACTCCGCCACCAACCGGGCCGGGCACGGTTAACGACTTGGCAACAAGACCCTACAAATGGTGGTTTGAGGGTAGGCTTTTTCATCCTCGTGGTAGTCCCTGTTTTTATACTCCGCGCGAAATCCCGGGATGATCTCGCGTTCAAGTCCAGATCCGTTCCCGACTTGCATGCGTTTTTCTTTTTCGGGACGCCTGACGCAGGGTAAATCCAATTTTTGTCGAATAGTTTTCACCAGAGGTGAATAACTTGCGCAGCGTGCGAAGTTTGCCCCATATCCTGTATAACTGGGCGGTTGTCGGGCTGGGTTTTTGGTTGCTTGCTCACACCTTCCCCCTGCTGGACCTGAATTACGGCCGGGAACTGCTGCTGCTAATTGCCCTGGCGGTGTTGGCCGAATGGCTGGCCGTACTGCTGCCCCAGGGTCAGCTTTCCGGCGGGTTTGCCATTATCTTTGCCACTTTCCTGGTTTACGGGCCGGTGTCCGCGGTCTGGGTCAGCGGTCTATCTTCACTTATCGGACAAGGGGTGGTGAACCGGGGCAATCCCTTGCGGACCACCCTGTTCAACGCCGCCCAGTATGTGCTGGCCCTACTGGGCGCCAATTTGTTATACCAACTGGCCGGCGGGCTGCCCGACCGCACCCTGGTGCTGGCCAATATTCCGCTGCTGGCTGTTTTCGTGCTAGCCTACTTCATTTTAAATCAGACCATGGTGTATATATATGCACTGCCCGCCCGGCAGGGTAATTCGGTGTTCCAGTGGGTCGATGCACTGCGCTGGGATGGCCTGACCTACCTGGTAACAGTTCCCTGCGGTTTGTTAATGGCCCTGCTGTTTGGCAAAATTGGGATTTATGGCATGGTGCTGTTGTTCCTGCCGGTATTGGTGACTCAATTTATGCTGCGTGTTTATGTAAACCTGGAGCTGGCCAACCGGGAACTGCGTGTACTATACGAGGTGGCCAAGCGCTTGGGGGGCAGCCTGAAACTGGACGAAATCCTGGCATTGGTGCTGCGGGAAACTGGTCACATGATTAATTTTCATACCGGCATCATTTACCTGAGGTCCGAGGATGATGATGATTTATATCGGATGGGAGCGGCCAACGGGCCACATGCCGAGTTGCTTAAAGATTCCACAGTGCGGCGTGGCGACGGGTTTTTGGGTCTGACGGCAGAGAGCGGCGACGCCCAGTTGGTGAATGACACCAGGATTGATGTGCGAACAGCCGATGATGTGGGACTGACCCAGGTGCACCGCTCCATGCTGGTGGTGCCGCTGGTTGCCGAGACCGAGGTGTTGGGACTGCTGGTACTGGGTGATAAGCGCCCGGGTTTTTTCGAGGACAAGCATATGCAAACCATCTCCATTATTGGCGGACAGACTGCAGTGGCCGTGGCCAACGTTCAGCTGTATCGAAAACTGGAACAGACCGCCATCACTGACGGGCTGACGGGGTTGTACAATTATCGTTACTTTTTTCAACGCCTGACTGAGGAGATGGACCGGGCCAATCGTTACGGCTGCGGCTTGGCACTGGTGATGCTAAACATTGACTATTTCAAGAAAATTAACGCTCGTTACGGACACCTGGTTGGAGACGCGGTATTGGCCCGGGTGGCTAAGCTTATCGCCGGAGAGGTGCGTGGTTGTGACTTGGCAGCCCGTTACGGCGGCGAGGAATTTGCCGTGATGATGCCTGAAACGGGGCCGACCGAGGCGATGCACGTGGTAGAATGCATCCGGCTGGCGGTGCGGGAAACATTATTTGAATTTGACGAGGCGCGGTTCCAGGTGCGCATCAGCGCTGGTGTAGCCGCTTACCCGGTGCACGCCGGCGATTTAAAAGGACTCTTGGGCGCCGCTGACGCCGCTCTGTATCAGGCTAAGGAAGAGGGGCGGGACAGAGCATCCTTTCCGATTACATAGGGGGCGGTGATTTTTAAACGGAACCCGCTTGCAGCTAAGGCAAGGGAATACTCTAAAGAATTACTTTAGAGGTGTCATCCTGAGCGTAGCGAAGGAGCTGTTGTAGGGGCACCCCCTGTGGTTGCCCGGGCAGGCACGGGGGCCTGCCCCTACAAATTGGATGTTTGTTTACCGGGACATCTTGACGGGGCTTACTAACGGTAGGCCCTCGATCTTTTTTTTGGGGGTGATGCCATGTTTAGGGAGCTGCTGCATGCCGCGCTGGACCTGGTTTTTCCGCCCCGCCGGGTCTGTCCCCTGTGTGGTGGTGGCGACCCCGAGGCGGTGGTGTGCAGCGGATGCAGGGAGTTACTTGCGGGTTATGCCAAGGAGCGGATGTGTCCCTGCTGCGGCAGCGCCGGCCCTAGGGGGCTGGGTGTAAATTTGGTTCATCCGGTTCAGCCGGTCTTATGTCCCGACTGCCGGTCCGGGCGGCTCTTTGAACTGGCCCGGGCAGTCGGACCTTACGAAGAACCGCTGCGTGAGGCGGTGCATCAGCTAAAATATTATCGGGCCCGTTGGCTGGCCCGGCCCATGGCAGCCCTGATGGCTGAAACCTTTCAGAGTGAGGCCGCCTATTTCCGTACCCGGGGGTTGGTGCCTGTCCCTCTGCATCCGGCCCGAGAGCAGTGGCGGGGTTTTAACCAGTCTGTGCTGCTGGCCCGGGCACTGGGGGAAATAACCGGGCTGCCGGTGTTGGAAAGTGTCGTTGCCAGGATCCGGGAAACCCCGCCCCAAACCGGCCTTGCCCGTTACGAAAGACTGCGTAATCTGGAACAGGCTTTCAGGGTGCAGAAACCAGAACAAATAACAGGTAAGATAATCACTATTGTTGACGATGTTTTTACCACCGGCAGTACTGTTTCCATATTATCCCATCAATTGCGACAGGCCGGGGCGACTGGGGTAATGGTGCTTACCTTTGCAATTGCGCGTCAAACCGGAAAAGGCTGACAAATTGTTAGGCCCATATATGGGTAAATGTGACAGGAAGCGCCAATCATCGCAATTTACCCACAGCCACAAACCCTTTAAACAGTAGTTATTAACAGACTTATCCACATTGTCCACAGTTCGTAACGGTTAATACAGTGTTCAACAGGAAATTTTTCGACATTTGTGCGGACGGCAAATTCATTTCCATAGAGCTATTTAAGGCTGATTAAGTAGGGGTTATATTGGGCAAAGGAGGGTAAAAAGGCAATGATGACTGCGCTTGACAACTTTTTGGCACCATGTTAATATTACTCCACACAAGCTACAAGACCACAAGTTATATTTATCCTTTTAGCCATCCGGCATGATGGTTTCAAAACACTGGTTGAAGGCCAGGATATTGAGTTCGTATAGTCGAGCACTTAGACTATAACCACTACAAACCCTGGCAGTAGCAGCTGGGGTTTTATAATCTATCAATATAATAGAAGGAGTTATTCCTATTAGAGGGAATAATATACATACTACTCGCTCGAAAGGAGTTGAACGTATGAACGTTTTGGTAAGAGGCAGAAATGTTAACGTAACAAACGCCCTTAAAGAGTACGTGGAAAAACGGGTGGGTAAGCTGGACAAATTCCTTGACGGATTAGATGACATTACAGTATTGCTGGTGGTGGAGGGTGATTCCCACAAGGTGGAGGTGACCATCCCGGTAAATGGTATGATTTTGCGCGGTGAGGAAGCTACCGGAGATATGTATGCATCTATTGACCTGGTAGTGGACAAGTTGGAGAAACAAATAGAGAAATACAAGGGTAAACTGGTTCGCCGTCGTAATTCAAACGAACAGAAGACTGCTTTCACCGGGTATGTGCCCGTAGAGGAAGACGAGGGGCCCCAGGTGGTCAAGACCAAGCGGTTTGCCATCAAACCGATGCCGGTAGAGGAAGCGGTGCTGCAGATGGATATGCTGGGACATAGCTTTTTTGTCTTTTCCAATGCCGAAACCGATTTGGTTAACGTGGTGTACAAACGCAAGGACGGAAACTACGGGTTAATCGAGCCCGAATTTTAAGGAAGTGTGCCAAAAAGGGGACAGGCTGCTTTTTTCGGTTTTTGAAAAAAGATGCCTGTCCCCTTTTTGTCTTCCCTATTAAGGTGTGAGACGTTGAAATTCTCTTTTGTTGACATTCTTGAAGTTAAGAATTTCAACTTCTGACACCAGGGTTACCTGGGTCTTCCCCTCCCCGGTTGCAGTGCCGGGGGCAAAGTGTTAGAATAAGTAAGTGGAAAATGGCATCAGTATGCGCGGGAACCCTTAGATCCACTGCTTTTGTTTGAATAGAAAGGTTGATTGGTTATGTTGGGATTTATTAAAAACTTATTTGACGACAACGCTAAAGATATCAAAAAATTGCAGAAAACCGTGGACCGGATTAACGCCCTGGAGCCCGAGGTCAGCGCGCTGTCGGACGCCGAGCTGCAGGCCAAAACACCTTATTTTAAAAATAAACTGGACCAGGGAGCCACTATGGATGATATCCTGCCCGAGGCTTTTGCCGTGGGGCGGGAGGCGTCCAAACGGGTACTGGGTATGCGCCATTTCGATGTGCAGCTAATCGGCAGTCTGGTGCTGCACCAGGGCCGCATTGCCGAGATGCGTACCGGTGAGGGCAAAACCTTGGTGGCCACACTGCCGGTGTACTTGAACGCCCTGGGCGGGCGCGGGGTGCACGTGGTAACGGTGAACGATTACCTGGCCCGCCGGGACAGTGAGTGGATGGGCCGGCTTTATAAGTTCCTGGGCCTGTCTGTGGGGCTGGTTGTCCATGGGCTGGACTGGAATGAGCGCAAGGCTTCATATAATTGTGATGTTGCCTACGGCACCAACAACGAGTTCGGGTTTGACTATCTGCGGGACAATATGGCGGTCCGGCCAGAGCAGCTGGTGCAGCGGCCACTTAATTACGCCATCGTGGACGAGGTGGACAGCATCCTCGTTGATGAGGCGCGTACCCCGCTAATTATTTCCGGCCAGGCCGACAAGGCCACCGACCATTACTATACCTTTGCCAAACTGGTACCCAGGTTACGGGCGGAAGAAGACTTTGTCGTCGACGAGAAAGCCCATACCGTGGTACTCACCGAGGATGGCGTGGCCCGGGTCGAGCAGATGCTGGGTGTGGAGAACCTCTTCGATGATGGCAACATGCAGCTGAACCATCACCTGAACCAGGCGCTAAAGGCCAACGCCCTGATGAAAAGGGATCGGGATTACGTGGTGAAGGACGGCCAGGTAATCATTGTGGACGAGTTCACCGGCCGGCTCATGTTCGGTCGCCGGTACAGCGATGGCCTGCACCAGGCTATTGAAGCCAAGGAAGGGGTGCGCATTGAGCGGGAGTCCCAGACCTTGGCCACCATCACCTTCCAGAACTATTTCCGCATGTATAACAAACTGGCCGGCATGACTGGTACTGCCGAGACCGAGCAAGAGGAATTTCGCCGCATTTACAAACTGGACGTGGCGGTGATTCCCACCAATAAACCGATGATCAGGCATGACCTGTCGGACGTGGTGTACAAGACTGAGCTGGCCAAGTTCCGGGCGGTAGTGGAGCAAATCGCCGAGCGGAATGCCACCGGGCAGCCCATGCTGGTGGGTACCATATCCATTGAAAAATCCGAGGTTTTAAGCCATATGCTGCGCAAGAATGGCGTTCCCCACCAGGTGCTGAACGCCAAGTATCATGATAAGGAAGCTGAAATTGTGGCCCAGGCCGGGCGCCTGGGGTCAGTGACTATTGCCACTAACATGGCGGGCCGGGGCACCGACATCCTTCTGGGCGGCAACCCGGATTTCCTGGCCCAAGCGGAACTGCGCAGCCGGGGTGATTACGATCCCGAGGACCCGGCCAGTGCCCGGCTGTACCAAGAAGCGCTGGCCAAATATGAAAAAGAATGCGAAGAAGAGCACCGCCGGGTGGTGGAACTGGGCGGTCTGCATATCATCGGTACTGAACGGCACGAGAGCCGCCGCATTGATAACCAGCTGCGGGGTCGTTCCGGCCGTCAGGGTGACCCGGGATCCACCCAGTTTTTCAGTTCCTTGGAAGATGACCTGATGCGGCTTTTCGGTTCTGATAACATAGCCGGTATCATGGATAAACTGGGTTTGGAGGAAGACGTGCCCATCGAGCACGGCCTGATTTCCAAGTCTATTGAGAGCGCCCAGAAACGCGTAGAAGGACGCAATTTCAGTATCCGTAAACATGTGCTGCAGTACGATGACGTGATGAACCAGCAGCGGGAGCTTATTTACCAGCAGCGGATGAAAGTTCTGCTGGAAAAAGATCTTAAGGAAGTTGTGCTGCAGATGATTACCGAGTCGGTGGACCGGTCGGTGGAAATATACTGCCCCGAGGGGGTTATCCCCGAGGAGTGGGATTTTGAGAGCTTGCTGAGCTATGCCGAGCAGCTTTACCTGCCCGGCCATGAGCTGGAGCCCGACGACCTGGATGATATGGGCCGGGAGGCGCTGAAAGAACTACTTACTGATAAGTCAATCGAAGTTTACGAAGCCCGGGAGGCCGAACTGGGCTCCGAAGTGATGCGGGAGCTGGAACGGGTAGTACTGCTGCGCATCGTAGACGAGAAGTGGATGGATCACTTGGACGCCATGGATCAACTGCGGGAAGGGATTAACCTGCGGGCCTACGGCCAGAAAGACCCGTTAATCGAATACAAATTCGAGAGCTACCAGATGTTTCAGAACATGGTGGACACCATCCAAGATGAGGTAGTACGTTACGTATTCCGGGTGAACGTGGTCCAGGCGCCCCAGCAGCGCCAGACTGTAGAGAACAAGTACCAAGAGGAAGGCCCGGCCAAGCCGGTACGCCGGGAAGAGAAAGTGGGCCGCAACGCTCCCTGCCCCTGCGGCAGCGGCAAAAAGTACAAAAAATGCTGCGGCCAAGCAGAAGGATAGATTCAAGTTGGGGCCGGTTACCGTCCCCAACTTGAAGGAGTCAGTAGTCAGAAGTCAGGAGTCAGAATAAGGGAAAAAACCGAGGATTATTGGCATCTTTTATTCTGACTACTGACTCCTGAATTCTGAATACTGTGTGTCAAGGGGACGGTTCCTTTGACACAGAATTTGAATGTTAAAAGGAAGCAAGGGGACGGTTCTCCTGCTTCCTAAATAAAAAGTGTGTCAAAGGAACCGTCCCCTTGACACACATTAGAGGGGGAAGGGCAGTGTTCGCTGAATTGCGCAGGGAGGTTGAATCCCTGCAGAAACGCCTGGCAGATTTGAGGGTTTCTCTTTGACATCGCCGGCAAAGAGCAGAAAGTAGCCGAACTGGAACAGGAAATGACCGGTTCCGGCTTTTGGGATAACGACCAGGCCAGGGCCCAGGAAGTGACCCAGACCGTCACCGGAATGAAAGATCGCATCGCCGGTTTTGACGAACTGGTCAGGACGATGGATGACGTGGAAGTGCTCATTGACCTGGGTGAGGAAGAGGATGACGGAGCGCTGGAAGCAGAAGCGGCAGACACAATGGCCGACCTGAAGAAACGGGTGGCGGACATGGAATTGCAGGTGCTGCTCAGCGGTCCTTACGACGGTAATAACGCGATCGTGGCCATGCATGCCGGGGCCGGGGGCACCGAGGCCCAGGACTGGGTGGAGATGCTGCTGCGCATGTATAGCCGCTGGGCCGAGGACCGCAAGTTTAAGGTCGGCATCATGGATCTGCTGCCCGGTGACGAGGCGGGAGTCAAGAGTGTTACTTTCGAGGTGACAGGCCCAAACGCGTACGGCTACCTGAAATCCGAAAAAGGGGTGCACCGGCTGGTGCGTATTTCCCCCTTTGACACCGCCGGCCGTCGGCATACTTCCTTTGCCTCGGTGGACGTATTGCCCGAGGTGCAGAACGACATCGATGTGGAAATTAATTCTGATGACTTGAAGATAGACACTTATCGCTCCGGCGGTGCCGGGGGCCAGCATGTGAACAAGACCGACTCGGCGGTACGCATTACCCACCTGCCTACCGGCATAGTGGCGCAGTGTCAGAACGAGCGCTCCCAGATATCAAACCGCAACACCGCCATGAAACTGCTGCAGTCCAGGCTTGTCGACCTGGAGCTGCGCAAGCGGGAGGCCGAGATGGCCCAGGTGCGCGGCGAACAGCAAGATATCGCTTGGGGCAGCCAGATTCGCTCTTATGTATTTCACCCTTATACGATGGTCAAAGACCATCGTAACGGAACTGAGATAGGCAACGTAGAAGCGGTCATGGACGGGGATATCGACGATTTCATCAACGCTTATCTGCGGGAGCAGGCCAGGATTAGCTAATGTAGAGATTGGGGGTCAGGCTCTTAACTTATTAACTTATTTCCAAACGCGAAATAAGTTAATAAGTTAAGAGCCTGACCCCTGCTTCATTGGAACCTATTCATAACCAGGGCTACGGTTACCTAACCCTACGGTTACCAACGGTTTCCCTGCGATTTTCCGTAGAGGCACCCCTTGCGGGTGCCCGGTTCACCATACCCCCTCATCATCATTCCGGGCACCTCGGATAGCGGGTTTTTGATACGGTTAAAAATGAAGCTTCCCGCTACGTCGTGAATGTTATCGGCAGTGAGGTAGTGGGGTTGCTGCCCATGGAAGCGCTGATTGAGGCGGTGGCATTTTACCTGCGGCTGGAGAATTTCAAACCGGAACAGGTGCTGGAAAACAGGCTTTTGGACCAATGACAGAAGACAGGAGACAGAAGTCAGTAGTTAGAAGTCAGTAGTCAGAAAACAGGAAATAGACATTGGGTAAACCGTCATTGTCATCCTAAGCTTAGCTAAGGACCTAAACGCTACCCCGAGTTGGCGAGGATTGTTGTAAGTTGCAGATAGTTACCAATAACGGAAGGAATGAGCAGCATGTTAGAGACTGAAAAGTTGATGGAACGGACAGTAGAAAGTTTTTTGGATGAGCTGGCCTCCGGTTCACCCGCCCCGGGCGGCGGTAGTGTTGCCGCCTTGGCCGGTTCGCTGGCCGCGTCCCTGGTATCCATGGTGGCCCGCTTGTCCGGGGGCGATTTGGAGAACGATGACATGAGGCTGGTGCTTTGGGAGGCATCCGCGTTAAAAGAGAGCCTGGGCCAACACGTGGACGAAGATACCAACGCCTTTAACCGGGTGATGCAGGCCTATAGGTTGCCCAAAATAACGGAAGATGAGAAAACCAAACGTTACGAGGTAATCCAGCGGGCCCTAAAAGGGGCTGCCGACCATCCCATGCTGGTGGCCAAAGAGTGCCTGCGCGTGCTGCAGTTGTGCCGGGAAGTGGCGGCAACCGGTAACCCCAACGCCCTGAGCGATACCGGGGTGGCCGCGCTGATGGCGTATAGCGGGATAAACGGCGCTATGTTAAACGTGGCCATCAACCTGGATGCTATAACGGACGATGAATACAAGGCGCAGGTTGAGGATGAGCGGGACCGGGTAATGTCCGAAGCCGCTGCCCTGCACGAGGAATTCCGCTGGCAGATGCTGGAGAATATGCCGCATATGGTGGAGTGGTAGCGTTACTCGTATCTGGCGGTCCGGTGGTATCGCTCCGGTCGCTCTTGCAATTCTACTCGTTATGATTGGCAAGCTCTTGGTGAACGCGCCAGGCTAACTACCTAACCATTACTTACGCCCTAAGCAGTCATGAATTCGGGGCTATGACGAGGCAAGCGCCTGTGGCGCATGCCATTATTAAAGCGTGCAGCTTTAACGCAAAAGCGCCCAAACGTTTGTATCTACAGCAGGTTAATTCTTGCTTTTGCGTTGCTGCACGATTCAACGCATCCAGGTGCACCGCTCTCTCCGGATACCACAGGACCGCCTGCGTACGTTTGATTTTTAAACATACACTGCGAGGGGTGCCCCTACATGGTGCAAATGACTATACATATAGGTTTTCATCCTTCTGATGGTGCCCGTGTGCGGCGTGTACGTCTACCCTAGAAATAGTCTTTAGATTGTCATCCTGAGCGTAGCGAAGGATCTTATCTTTTAAGATTTTTCACTTCGTTCCGAATGACAATCAAACTGTAGTTTTCATAGATTGCTGGTGCGTGTTAGCGGTTAAAATCATTTTTTTTCGACAATTGGGCAGGATTTACCACGCTAAGCAAGAATATATTGGCTTGTCGTGTCGATAGCTGTGAAGAGCGTGTTGCTAGCAGTATAACCGGCGGAATATGTTAATGTGGCCGGGATAAGCTAATGGCATACTGTTGCCGATGCGGGGATATGCCATGTTTTTTAAAAGATTTTGGGAGTTTATCTGGGTTACCATCGGTGTGGTGTTCACCGCCCTGGGCTTGAACCTGTTCCTGATTCCCAACAAGATTGCGGCCGGAGGAGTCAGCGGCCTGGCTATTATTTTGCACCACGCAATTGGATCACCGGTGGGACTAACAATGCTGGCCCTGAATGTCCCTCTTTTTGCTATGGGTATTTATCGGCTGGGCCTTACTTTCGGGTTTCGGTCGCTGTACGGTACGCTTAGTTTGTCGCTGGTAGTGGATTTGCTGGCCTCTTTTCTGCCGGTGCCGACCCAGGATCTGCTGCTGGCCAGCCTTTTTGGTGGAGTGTTGGTGGGGTTGGGGCTGGGGCTGGTTTTCCGCTTTCGGGGTACTACCGGCGGCACCGATCTGGCGGCGGCTGTGTTGCGCACTTATACCGGGGTAAATATCGGCCAACTGTTGTTTATGGTAGACGCCACAGTGGTGCTGGTGGCGGGGTTCGCGTTCCAGTCCTGGGAATTGATGCTGTACGCGCTGATTACTATTTTTGTGACGGCCTGGGTAATTGACCTGGTGCAGGAAGGGTTTAGTTACGCCAAGGCGTTTTTTGTTATTTCCACCCGTATCGATATTATCGCCGGTAAAATATTGCGGGAGTTGGGCCGCGGGGCGACCGCTTTAAAGGGGCGCGGGTTATATACCGGCAATGACCGGGAGGTGCTGCTGACGGTGGTGAACCGGGCCGAAGTAAGCAGGCTGAAGGAAATAGTTTACGAGAGCGATCCCGGTGCATTTGTCATCCTGGCCGATGTGCGGGAAGTGCTGGGTGAGGGTTTTAAAAGAATGGAAAAATAGTAGGAAAGGGGACACACCTCAGCTTTTAGGTTAAGCTATGTGGTCGAGGAATGTCCCCGATCAGGATGGGTTGAGGAATGTTCTTAATTGGATGGAGGTTGTGATTTAATGGTAGCGTCAATGGCAACGTCAGATGAAAAATTGGAACAACTCAGGGCAAAAGCCCGGGAGGTTAGACGTCACATTATCACTATGGTAGGTACGGCGGGGTCGGGGCACCCGGGCGGTTCCCTTTCGGCGGCCGATATTGTAACAGCGCTGTATTTTGAAGTAATGCGCATTGACCCCCAGCGCATTGACTGGCCCGAGCGGGACCGGTTTGTGCTG
>Ga0172382_10011528_pt1 | contig 11668 bp, 13 predicted proteins | sample Leawel138RmetaG_FD_122245 | JGI IMG/M metagenome (GOLD analysis project Ga0172382, IMG submission 122245) | Leachate microbial communities from a municipal landfill in Southern Ontario, Canada - Leachate well 138R metaG | ecosystem: Engineered > Solid waste > Landfill > Unclassified | place...
ATGATAGAAGATAAACTATCCGAGGAATTATTAGCCGGTAATGTAAAAGCCGGTGATGAAGTACTTGTTGATTCTGACGGAGAAGAATTGATATTTAAAAAAGCGATTATAGAACATTAAGGACAAAGCAAATAAAAGCTAAGCAGTTGTCTCTAGTTTCATAGCAATAGTATGGCAACTGCGTGGCTATTTGCTTTTTAGCCATCAAAAAGTTCCCTATTTATAAACGTTCTGCTATCGTTAAAAGGAGGAATACTTTTGGCAAAACTTAAGACAAAATTTGTATGTATGGAATGTGGTTATGAAGCGCCTAAATGGATGGGAAAATGCCCCGAATGCAATCAATGGCAAAGTATGGTGGAAGAGGTTATTGAAAAAACTATAATTTCCAACGGTTCTTCATCTTCCTTAACCAAACCCCAGAGAATTCAGGATATTTCTTTGGAAGAAGATTATAGGCTGGCAACAGATATAGGTGAATTAGATAGGGTTTTAGGTGGAGGTATTGTAATTGGTTCTATGATACTGGTAGGAGGAGATCCGGGAATAGGCAAATCAACTTTGCTGCTACAATTATCAGAAAATATAGGCAAAAGAAATCTAAAGGTGTTATATATATCAGGAGAGGAATCTGTTAAACAAATCAAGGTAAGAGCAAAAAGGATGAGTATTGCATCAGATAACATCTATCTCTTTTCTGAAAACAATATGGAGTATATAGAAAGGACCGTTCTTGAGATAAATCCTGATATTCTTATTATTGATTCTATACAAACCGTTTATAATCCTACAATTTTATCTGCTCCCGGAAGCGTCAGCCAAGTGAGAGATGCTACGGGAACTTTGATGCGTATAGCTAAAGAAGAGCATATAGCGGTTTTTATTGCCGGGCATGTTACAAAAGCAGGTTCTATTGCAGGTCCTAGAGTGCTTGAGCATATGGTTGATACAGTTCTTTATTTTGAAGGAGACTCACATATGTCTTACAGGATCCTAAGGGGAGTAAAGAACAGGTTTGGCTCTACAAACGAAATAGGAATATTTGAAATGAGTGATAAAGGCTTAGTTGAGGTATTAAATCCTTCTGAGATGTTTTTAGCCGGGAGAATGCAAGGTGCATCCGGTTCCTCCGTTATAGCATCTATAGAGGGGACAAGGCCGATGCTTGTGGAAGTACAAGCTTTGCTCAGTTATACAAATTTTGGAGTTCCCAGGAGAATGGCAACCGGTGTAGACTATAATAGGGTAGTACTTTTGATGGCTGTACTGGAAAAAAGGATAGGATTTCAATTACAAAACTATGATTCCTATGTAAATGTAGTTGGGGGAATAAAGTTAAATGAACCTGCTTCAGATTTAGGAGTAATAGCAGCCATAGCTTCGAACTATAAAGATAAGGTTGTTGAAGAAAGCATGGTTATAATTGGGGAGGTAGGCTTAGCCGGAGAAGTAAGAGCAGTTAATTTTATAGAAAAAAGAATAAATGAAGCCTATAAACTTGGCTTTAAAAAATGCATAATTCCTTATAATAATTATAAGAATTTGAAAAATAACTTTCCTTTAAACATTGATGGGGTCAAGAATGTAGAAAACATGCTTTCTATAATTTTCTAGAAAATTTAAAATGCATCCTAAGATGCTTTTGAATTTAATAACCAAAGGATATACATGTTAATAAAGCAAATAAAAAACATACAAATTGAGATTGAATTTAAAAAAGGTTATAAATGCCTAAAGTATTTAATTTCTCTACCTCTTTCAACAATACTTCATGGAGGCTTATATCTAAAATATTGCATAAAGAGGTAATATAAAATAAAGTATTGCCAATCTCTTTTTCAATAACATCTTTGCAGTTTTCACAAAGCTTACCTTCAATATGTGTGTCCATACAATCCCTTAAATCTTCAATAGTACCGTCAATAGGTATGCATTGTTTTTTAGCATTAACCTGTATACAACCGCAACAGGTTACTGATTTGGCTACAGCCCTATTTATCCTTGTCTGTGCTTCTGCAACTTTACTCAAAATATCAAGGATGCTTTTATGTCTAATTAATAATTCCGACACATTGTCTTGAAAGTCGTCACATTTTATATCTTTCACTAAGTATCACTCCTAAGCTCTTGTATACATAAAATGTACTATAGTTTCATTATAGGTTTTGCACTTTTAGTTGTCAATCATAAAAAGCAAATGACAAGCCTTATTATTACTGCCATTATTCAACTTTAAACGACAAAACTACGATAATTATAGTATAATGATTTATTTTTTTGTTTATGCTTGATAGTATTATTACGATTATTACTTGAATAATAAAGGGGAAGTTGTATACTGATATGTTACGCAAATTGCTTTAATTTTTAGGGAGGTAGAATATGTTTCATGTAGGTGAAAAAGTTGTATATCCGGCACATGGAGCAGGCATAGTGGAATCCATTGAAGATAAAGATGTATTCGGTGTCATTAAAAAATGCTATATTATAAGAATGATAATTGGGGATATAAAAATAATAATACCCGTAGATAATATAGAATCATTAAATATTAGACTTATAGGAAATCAAAAAGATTATCAAAAAGTTTTAGATATATTATCAGGTCCTTGTGTTAAAATGGAGGAGAGGTGGAATATAAGATATAGAAAAAATGAATTAAAAATAAAAGAAGGCTGTATTTTTGATTTGGCGATAATAGTTAATTATCTGGCAAACATGAATAAAATAAATAAACTTTCTACTTGGGAAAAGAAAATGTATTGTGAATCTCTTCAATTATTAGTAAGTGAGCTATCGTTAATAAAAGATTTAAGCATAATTGAAACAGAAAAGATTATAGACGAAATATTAAATGTTTGTTAATATTAAAAACCGGGGTTATTAATTGTTTGTTATTTTGTTATAATAATCATAAATTTCCTAAGGTTTAAAAAAATATGCATTGGATATACTTGTAGAAGGAGGTGAAAATTGTGTTAAGAAAAATACTACGATGTTTTTTAGCACTTTTGGGAATAGTACTTGGTTCGGAAGCTGCTTATTTAATTATTAAGTATTTTAAAATCGTTACAATTTTCGGGTATAGAATAACTGACTTTAGACAGATATTAGTGATTGCTTTATTTGGTATTATAGGTGGAATTATATTTTATTTAATATCCCCGTGGATTATTACCAGGGGCTCTTATGCAACCGGCCAAGTTGAAAAAATGTTGCAAAGGGTGCCAACTAATGAAATCATTATTGGTGCTATTGGTTTAATTATAGGCTTAGTTATTGCAAGCTTAATCAGTGGACCCTTAAAGCTAATTCCCTATTTTTGGTTGGGTGGTTTAATTTCTGTGATGCTCTATATATTAATGGGTTATCTGGGTATAAGCATTGCTACGAAAAAAAGAGAAGACTTGTTTAATATTTTTTCATTTTTAAAAAGAATTGGATTGAAAGATAAGGACAAAATGTCAAAAGGTGAGCATAAGATTCAGCCTAAGGTGCTTGATACCAGTGTAATAATTGACGGTAGAATTGCAGATATTGTGAAAACCGGTTTTGTTGAAGGCCCCCTCATTATACCTACCTTTATTTTGGAAGAGTTAAGGCATATTGCCGATTCTTCAGATGGCTTGAAAAGAAATAGAGGTAGAAGAGGACTTGATATATTAAATAAAATTCAAAATGATATGGATATTTCAGTTGAAATAATTGAGAAAGACTTTGATGACGTTAGTGAAGTAGATACAAAATTGTTAAAAATAGCCCAGTTGTTAGATGGTAAAGTTGTTACCAACGATTATAATTTAAATAAGGTTGCCGAATTCCAAAGAGTGCCGGTACTGAATATCAATGAACTGGCGAATGCGGTGAAGCCTGTTGTTTTACCCGGAGAAGAGATGACTGTTACTGTTATAAAGGATGGTAAAGAATCAGGGCAAGGTATTGCTTATTTGGATGATGGTACAATGATAGTAGTTGATAACGGAAGAAAATATATTGGAGAAACTATTACTGTAGTAGTAACTTCTGTATTGCAAACTGCTGCCGGGAGGATGATTTTTGCAAAATTGAAAACGGCTGCAGATAAGGTTTCGTAAAATATTGGAGGAGCCTATGAATACAGGAATTATACTTGCAGCCGGTAAAGGTTCAAGAATGAAAGCCGGTATTAATAAACAGTATCTTAACCTCAATGGGAGACCTTTACTATCTTATTCACTTGAGGTTTTTTTTACTTGTATTGGTATTGATGAGATTATATTGGTTATAAGCCGGTCAGATAATGAGATTTTTTATGATAAAATTCTTAATGATTTTCATATGAATAAACCATTAAAGGTAGTATTTGGCGGAGATGAAAGACAAGAGTCTGTTCGAAAAGGTTTAAAAGAAGCAGATAAAAATACAGATATAATAATAATTCATGATGGCGCAAGACCTTTTATTACAACGGAAATGATTGAAACCTGTATTAAAGAAGCAAGTAAATACGGTGCTTCTTCTTTAGGTGTACCTGTAAAAGAAACAATAAAGATAACCGATAATGAAAATTTTGTTATCAATACTCCCGATAGAGAAAAGTTATGGATCACACAGACACCTCAAGCTTTTAAACATAATTTAATTGTACAAGCACATAAGCACGCTCATGAGCAAGGGAAAAAAGCAACAGATGATGCTATGTTGGTTGAATATTTGAATCATAGTGTTAAAATGGTTGTGGGAGATTATTGTAATATTAAAATAACTACTGCTGAGGACCTTGTTATTGCAGAGGCAATGATGGCTAGTTTTATGCGGAATAAAAGGTTATAACAGGGGGATTAAATGATTAGGATTGGTAATGGCTTTGACGTACATCCTCTAGTGGAAAGAAGAAAACTAATAATTGGCGGAGTTGATATTCCCTATACAAAAGGGCTTTTTGGGCATTCAGATGCGGATGTATTGGTTCATGCAATAATAGATTCATTATTAGGAGCATGTGGATATAAAGATATAGGTACATTATTTCCTGATGATGATTTGCAATATAAAAACATATCAAGTCTTCTATTACTCAAAAAAGTAAAGAATATAATTTGTAAAAAAGGATATATCATAGGAAATATTGATAGTATAATCGTGGCTCAAGAACCGAAATTATCTCCCTATATAGATATAATGAAAAGAAATATAGCATCAAACCTTGGAGTAAACGAAAGCCAAATAAATATTAAAGCAACTACTACCGAAGGATTAGGCTATATAGGAAAAGGTGAGGGTATTTCATCTTATGCAGTTGCTTGTCTTTATATAGAATGTTAGTTTAAAATCATAAAGAGGGATTATTTATGAAACGGAAAAAAATATTTTCGGGCAATATAGCTACATTGATTGGCGTTGTTATTATTATCTTTATGGTTTTTATATCTAGAAATTCGTTACCTATAAGCAATAAGGTTGTACCTAGTAGGATAGTTTTTTTAGAGACGGTTTACAATTATAATGAAACAATAAAAGCATCTCCCTTTTCATTTACTAGGGCAAAAGTAGGGAGTAAAGAAGGATATAGAGTTTTAATTTATAGAAAAGATAAAAAAATTGATGCACCCCAAAATATTTATATATATATTGGCAAGAAAACTTATTTAGAATATAAGAGGAAACCTGATTAAAACAAAAAACTATTGACACTTTGATTGGTATGGACTCATAATATAATTATTGTTTGCATGTTGTAAAATTATATATTTCATCACTGTAGATTATTAATATTTGATTAAGATTACGTTGTGGAGAGGCTTAGGATCTGTCAGCGAAATGAAAGATAAGCGAAATCATTTGTGACTAAAGGGATAATTATAAACAAAACTCCTGAATTATCGGGGAGGTTTTGATTTCGCCTGTAATAAGCTTACAGATCATTAGCCTTGTAACTCAGTAATCGTAGCAAATATAATAAACTATACTAAAAACTGATTATATATAAATTTAAATATAGTATTTGTAAATAAATATATAGATGCAATGAGCGGGAAAAGTAGTTTTGTTTACACCTTAAGAGAGGAATCTTTATAAGCTGAGAAATATTCCAGGAAGTAGCAATCCAAAAATGCACCCGTTAGCACCAACTATGAAAAAATGTAGTAGTTGGCGGTAATACCGTTATTAACTTGAGCATAATAAGAGTGGAACCGCGGAATTAGCCGCCTCTTTATAGGGGCGGCTTAATATTTAATATGGAGGTTTTATTAATGAAAGTATTTAATACTATTACTAGAAAGAAAGAGGAACTAATACCTTTGGTGCCGGGAGAGATTAAAATGTACTCGTGTGGCCCCACTGTTTATAATTATTTTCATATAGGAAATGCCAGACCTTTTATTATATTTGATATCTTAAGAAGATATTTGGAATACAGAGGTTATAAAGTTACCTTTGTTCAAAATTTTACCGATGTTGATGATAAGATAATTAAAAAAGCCAAAGAAGAAAAGGTAAGCGAGAAAGAAGTCGCAGAGAAATTTATAAAAGAATATTTTAAAGATGCGGAAGCCCTAGGGATAAGAAAAGCAGACTATCATCCAAGAGTGACAGAAAACATACCTGAAATAATAAATCTCATAAAAAGAATAGAGGAAAATGGGTTGACCTATACAATAAACGGAAATGTATATTACGATACAACCAAGTTTTCTGACTATGGGAAATTATCAAAACAAAATTTAGAAGAACTTGAAGCTGGTGCGAGAGTGGACGTTGGTGATGAAAAGAAGAATCCTATGGATTTTGTATTATGGAAAAACCAAAAACCCGGCGAGCCTGCTTGGGATAGTCCTTGGGGTTTAGGCAGACCGGGATGGCATATTGAATGTTCTGCAATGTCTATGAAATACTTGGGAGAAACTATGGATATACATTCGGGAGGACAGGATTTAATTTTTCCGCATCACGAGAACGAAATAGCGCAAAGTGAAGGTGCAACGGGGAAACCCTTTGCTAAGTATTGGATGCATAATGGTTTTATCAACGTAGATAATGAAAAAATGTCAAAATCCTTGGGAAACTTTTTTACAGTGAGAGAAGTGAGTGAGGTATATGATCTTGAAATAGTAAGACTTTTTATGATTTCTTCACACTATAGAAGTCCAATAAATTTTAGCAACGAACTTTTAGACAGCATAAAAAGCAGCTTGGAAAGGCTTTATATAGCTAAAAATAATTTAAAGTATTTACTAAGTAAAGCAGAAGAAAAAGAACGATTAGAAAACGAAGTAGATATAGAAGAAAGTTTATTGAAACATAAAGATAGATTTATTGAAGCGATGGAAGATGATTTAAATACAGCAGATGCGGTTTCAGCTATTTTTGATTTAGTCAGAGATATTAATGCAAATATTAATGACAATACTTCAAAAACAACCATTCAATATGCTTTTGATTTGTATATGGAACTTGCAGGTGTGCTGGGTTTATTAAGCAAGGAAGAAAAAAACCTTGATGAAGAAATAGAAGCTCTTATAGAAGAAAGACAGAAAGCTCGAAAAGAGAAGAATTGGGCTTTGGCCGACGAAATCAGGGATAACTTAAATGGCAAAGGGATAATATTGGAAGACACGCCATCAGGAGTAAAGTGGAGAAGGGCATAAAAATACAGGTGATACACATGGAAAAAGATTTAATTACAAGAGATTACCATAAAACAGTGGAAAACCTAAGTGATATGGTAAGAGAGAATATTAAAGACATAGAAATTAAAATGTTTAATCCTGCGCTTCTTGCTTATATTGGCGATGCTGTTTATGAGCTTTTTGTGAGAACATTGCTAGTGTCGAAAGGAAACAGCCAAGCAGGGGAGACTCATAAAAAAGCAATTTCTTATGTAAAGGCTAAATCGCAGGCTAGATTAATAGAAGAAATCTATGAATCTTTAACTGAAGAAGAAAAACGCATTGTTAAAAGAGGTAGAAATGCAAAAACCGGTTCTATGCCAAAACATGCAGAAATCATCGAATATAAGTATGCAACAGGCTTTGAATGCCTGCTGGGCTACTTATATTTAAATAATCATATAACCAGACTTTTTGAAATCTTACAATATGTAGTTGAAATAATGAAGGAAGAATAGATATGGACAAAACTTCATATAACTCATAGAATATTAATATGCAATCTGCAAATGAAAAGGGGGTAAGCTATATATAATGAAAGTTGAATTGATACGATATACTCCGGAACCTGAAAAGGTTATTGCCGCAGCTGCAAAATTGTGTTACTCAAAAACAGGGGTTGATGGCATACTTGATGATTTGGACGATAAAAAAACTAAAAAATTTTTAAACATACTCATGGATTTGGGGCATGAAAGCCCAATAGAACATGTCTATTTTACTTTTGGAGTGGAAGGAGTTAGCAGAGTCCTCACTCATCAATTGGTTAGGCATAGGATTGGATGCTCGTATTCCCAACAATCCCAAAGGTATGTTAAATTGGAACAATTTGAATATGTAATTCCTCCCCAAATCAAAGAAAATAAAGAGGCTAAGGATATTTTTATAAAAGCAATGGAGGAAGATCAACGTCATTATGATGAAATTGTTGAAATATTATATGCCAATAATCTAAATAGGTTATTAAGTGAAGGAAAAAGTGACAAACTGGCTAAGCAAACGGCGGAAAAAACATCTATAGAGGATGCAAGATATGTATTTCCCAATGCATGTGAAACCAAAATAGTATTTACAATGTCAGCAAGAGCATTACATCATTTTTTTCGTTTAAGAGCTTGTGAAAGAGCACAATGGGAAATCCGTGATTTAGCGACGGAAATGATAAGGCAAGTAAAATCTGTTGCCCCCATACTATTTAAAAATGCGGGTCCCGAATGTATTATTGGGGAATGTCCCGAGGGAACTATGAGTTGCGGGAAAATGAATCAAATTAGAGAAAAGTTTAATAATTTATAGTAATAAAATAAAATTAAAATAAAGAGGTAGATAAATATGCCCCAAGACCCTAAGAACAAAAAGAGAAATAAAGCCAAGAATAAAAAAAGCGGTACTAAGTATAGAAGTCACGATGAGAGAAGTGGTCGTGGTTTTACCATGCTAAAAAATGATAAAGCATCTGAAGAAAACCTGTATAATGATAATCTGATAGAAGGGAGAAATCCCGTATTGGAAGCACTAAAATCAGATAGACTGATTGATGTGCTATTTATCCAAAAAGGTCAAATAGAAGGTTCCATTAGGCAAATAATTGGAATGGCTAGAGATAAGAACATTTTAATAAAAGAAGTGGATAAAGCTAAGTTGGATAGAATTTCAGTAACTAAAAGTCATCAAGGTGTAATTGCATCTGCAGCTTCTTATAAGTATTATGATATAGATGAAATATTGCAAATGGCTGAAGATAAAGGAGAGGATCCTTTTATAGTTTTGCTGGATGAAATAACAGATCCTCAAAACTTGGGCTCTATAATAAGGAGTTGTAACGGTGCCGGGGTGCATGGCGTTATCATACCGAAAAGAAGATCAGCAAGCTTAACACCGATAATAGGTAAAACTTCAGCAGGAGCTGTCGAATATGTACCGGTTGCAAAAGTTAATAATATAAATCAATCAATTAAATATTTAAAGGAGAAAGGGCTATGGATAGCCGGAGCGCACATGGAAGGCGATACTTATTATGAAAAAGATTTAAAAGGGCCCATAGCTTTAGTTATCGGCAGTGAAGGTAAAGGTCTAAGCCGTTTGGTCAAGGAAAACTGTGATTTTATAGTTAGTATTCCTATGAGCGGTGAAATAACATCTCTTAATGCTGCGGTATCCGGTGCTATTATACTATTTGAAATTAAAAAACAGAGATTACAAAAAGAAGAAGTAAAAGGAATTCATTAAGGCTGTAGGGTGAAATAAGTTGAATGAGTATTTGGTGGTTGATGGTTATAATATTATAAATGATTGGAAGGATTTAAAAGAAGAAAGCCTCTATAGTCTTGAAAGTGCGAGAATAAAGCTGTTGGATATTATGGCTAATTACCAATCATATAAAGGAACGAAAGTGATAGTTGTCTTTGATGCACATTATGTGAAAAACAGTATGGAAAAGCACGAGATGTATAATGGAATTCATGTAATATATACAAAAGAGTTTGAAAGTGCCGATAACTATATTGAAAGGTTTGTTGCAGAAAATGCAAATAGTAAAAATATAATAAGAGTAGCGACTTCGGATTATTTAGAACAAACAGTAGTTTTAGGACTTGGCGGTGCAAGAATATCTGCAAGAGAATTAGAAAGAGAAATTAAAAATACAAATAAAAATATGGACAAGGACTATATCAGTAAAGAAAAACATAAGAGAAATTTACTGGAGGATCAGCTTGACTCTAAAGTTTTTAGCAGTCTTGAAAGATTAAGAAGAAAGAAATCCTAACATAAGTCTTGCCAATAACTTGTCTTGTAATTAGCCTATTTTAAATGTATAATATAAATGATTTGAGCAAAATACTGGAGGAGATAAAGTGGAAGCAAATGCTAAGGCGGATAATTTGCAGTGTTACGACGAAAAACTTGACGAAGAACTAGTTATAACTGCAAAAAACGGAGATAAAGAGGCTTTGGAATATTTGATAAATAAATATAAAAATTTTGTCAGAGCAAAGGCCAGATCCTATTTTTTAATAGGTGCTGATAAAGAAGATATAGTCCAGGAAGGAATGATAGGATTATATAAAGCAATAAGAGATTTTAAAAATGATAAATTATCTTCTTTTAGAGCATTTGCAGAACTTTGCATAACCAGGCAGATAATTACGGCAATAAAAACTGCAACCAGACAAAAACATATTCCGCTAAACTCATACATCTCTCTAAATAAGCCTATATATGATGAAGAATCAGACAGAACCCTTTTAGATATTTTAACTTCTGTGAAGATCACTGATCCCGAAGAACTTATCATAAATAAGGAGGAACTTTGTTCCATTGAACTAAAAATAGGAGAAATATTAAGTGATTTGGAATTAGAAGTACTGATGTCATATTTACAAGGTAAATCCTATCAAGAGATTGCCGTTGATTTGGACAGGCATGTAAAATCTATAGATAATGCATTGCAAAGGGTAAAAAGAAAACTTGAAAAGTTTTTAGAAGTAAAAGAAATTTAGCTATGCTTAACAGTTTTAAGGGATTTTATAGCCCCCTATTCTTATTGACAAATCAAATACACCATATTATAATAACATATTAGTTACGATTGATGTAATAATTGGGGAAATACCCAAGTGGCCAAAGGGGGCAGACTGTAAATCTGTTGTCTCAGACTTCGGTGGTTCGAATCCACCTTTCCCCACCACTAACTGCGGGCATAGTTCAGTGGCAGAATTCCAGCTTCCCAAGCTGGCCGTGCGGGTTCGATTCCCGTTGCCCGCTCCAAAACAACAGGCCCATGTAGCTCAGTAGGTAGAGCACCGCCTTGGTAAGGCGGAGGTTCACCGGTTCAAGCCCGGTCGTGGGCTCCATGTAATACGATACACCCGGTAACGTTTACATAAAATTTTAAATTTTTATTGATATAAAGATAAGGAGGAGGAAAATAAAATGGCAAAGGCAAAATTTGAAAGAACAAAACCCCACGTAAATATAGGAACAATAGGACACGTTGACCATGGTAAGACAACATTAAC
>Ga0172382_10011529_pt1 | contig 11668 bp, 15 predicted proteins | sample Leawel138RmetaG_FD_122245 | JGI IMG/M metagenome (GOLD analysis project Ga0172382, IMG submission 122245) | Leachate microbial communities from a municipal landfill in Southern Ontario, Canada - Leachate well 138R metaG | ecosystem: Engineered > Solid waste > Landfill > Unclassified | place...
AATAATGGCCAGAAAGATGCAAGACATGGGCGGCTTCCCGGGGATGAATTAAAAAACGCTCTAAACATCGCTTAAATAACCAGCTAATTTCATGAAATACCCTCCGGCTATCCAAGACCTAATCAATAAGCTATCCGAACTCCCAAGCGTCGGCCCGAAAACGGCCGAACGCTACGCTTTTTATTTATTGCGACAGAACGAAGAAAAATTAAAGGGTTTAAGCGAAGCGATTAGCGCCTTAAAAGAAAAAACTACGATTTGCCGCTCCTGCCAGGCAATCGCGGCCAGCAATCCTTGCCAAATCTGCGCCGACCAGAATCGCCGGGCCGGGATTCTATGCGTCGTAGAAAATACCCAGGATTTGGCGGCGATTGAAGCGACAAAGCAATTTGACGGCCGCTATTTCGTGCTCGGTGGCCTGATAAATACGATTAACGAAATCCAACCGGCTGATTTGAATATTGATAAATTAATAAAAAAGATAAAAACGGAAAAAATCCAGGAAATAATCCTGGCTTTAAATTTTACTATAGAAGGCGAAACCACGGCGTTATATCTAAACAAACTTTTAAAAAATTATTTGAAAATAACCCGCCTAGCCAAAGGCCTACCGGCTGGTTCTGACCTTGAGTATGCTGACGAACTAACTTTAAGTAGTGCGCTTAAAAATCGCGGCGAGATGAAATAAAAATAATTCTTAACAAAAGCCCATCCCCGAAGAGGATGGACTTTTAAAATTCGTATTCTAAATTCCTAAAAAATTAACCGATCTTAGCGATCTTCAAAGCGGTAAATGGTTGGCGATGGCCAAGCGTCCGCTTATAGCGAGTCTTATTCTTATATTTTACCACCGTTACCTTATCGCCCTTAGCGGTTTCTAAAACTTCCGCCTCAACTTTTTCGCCTAAAGACGGGCGGCCCAATTCCAATTTATCGCCCTCGGCGATTAATAAAGTTTCTAATTTGATTTTCTTGCCTTTTTCCGCGACTAATTTCTCGACCTTAACGGTCTCGCCCTCTTTAACCTTATATTGTTTGCCGCCGGTTTTAATCACTGCAATCTTTCCCATAAAATTTAAAAATTATCGATTTTTTCTTAACATTACTCCATAATAGCAGATATTTGAAAAATGTCAACAAATGAGCTATAGTTATCTCATAAATAAACATAAAATCGCTTTACAAATATGGCAAAATTCATTATTAACGGCGGCCGCAAACTTAGCGGCGAAATTACGGTGAGCGGCGCAAAAAATAACGCCCAAATAATGCTCCCAGTCGCTTTATTATCAAACGAAACAATCACTTTACACCGGGTACCGCTTATTGACGGAGTGCAAAAATCTCTAGAACTATTGAAAAATTTAGGCGCGGAAATTACAAATGACGCCGGGGGAATAAAGATAAATACATCCACGGTAAAAAAAATTGAATTGGACCCGCAAATCGCTGATAAATTCCGGACCTCAATTATGTTCGTCGGTCCGCTTTTAGCTCGTTTAGGTGAAGTTAAATTCCCCCATCCCGGCGGTTGCGTTATCGGCGCCGGCGGGCGGCCGATTGATCTCTTTTTGGAAGGATTTAAAGCCATGGGGGCTTCTGTGGAAATTGATGAAAAATATTATCACTTAAAAAGCCGGCGGCTCCATGGCTGCGACTTTTTCTTCACTACCACTTCTGTTACCGGAACGCAAAGCTTAATGATAAGCGCCTGCCTGGCTGCTGGCCAAACTATTTTACGCAATTGTGCTATGGAGCCGGAAATCGCCGCCTTGGCTGATTATTTAAATTCCCAGGGAGCAAAAATAAGCGGCGCTGGCACGCCAACAATAATGATTGAAGGAGTAGAAAAATTAAATGCCGGAACTTTTGAAATAATTCCTGACCGCATGGAAACCGGCTCTTTTGCTTTGATGGCGGCCGCGACCAATTCAGAAATAAAAATAACCAATTGCAATCCGGATCATATCTTGAGCTTGCTGGCTATCTTTGACAAAATCGGCGTTAACTATGAAAAAGGCGATAATTATCTGCTTATGAAAAAATCAGATAACATCCGGCCTTATAATCTAAGGACCCATGAATACCCCGGTTTCCCAACCGACCTACAATCCCCTTACGTCGTTCTAATGACTCAAGCGCACGGACAAGCCCTGATCCAAGAAACAATCTATGACCGCCGCCTGATCTGGACCGATATGCTCTCGCAAATGGGCGCTAATATTATCATGTGCGATCCACATCGCGTCGTTATCAGTGGTCCGACTAAATTGTATGGTAAAAAACTTATTAGCCCGGATATCCGCGCCGGCATCGCGCTGATTATCGCCGCTCTAATCGCCGAGGGCCAGACAGAAATAGACAATATCTATCAAATCGACCGCGGCTATGAAAAATTAGACGAACGTTTGCGCTCCTTGGGCGCCGACATCAGCCGAATCGATTAAAATGGGTCTATTGCCAAAACCAATAAAGCCGAGCCGCGCGCCCTTATTTTATGTCTAAAAAAACCCGAGATTTAATTTTTATATTCTTCATTATTTTTTTCGTGCTCGGCACGATTTTTACGTCGCTTTACGCTTCTGGTTATAAATTCAATTTAAGCTGGCCCTTGAAATTTAACCGCCTCCTGATAAAAACCGGAATGATTAATCTTGATACCAATCCGCGCGGCGCGATCATCTATCTTAATGGCGAAACTAAGAACGCCTCGCCGATAATATCTTTTAAAAAAACCGAACTGACTACGCCGGCTAAGATTCGTAATGTCCTGCCGGGTGAATACAATCTAGTATTGAAGCGTGAGGGCTATCAGCCGTTTGAGAAAAAAATAAGCGTCCATTCCGGCCAAACGACTTTTTTGGAAGACGTTAATCTTTTCCGCGATGAGCTGCCGTTATTTATCGCCGCCGCTCCGGATGGTGATTTAAAAATAAGCGCCGAACGAAATTATCTATATCTGCCAGCCAGCGGCCAAATCATAAACCTCAAAACCGGACGCGCGATTGAATTAGAAAATGAAATCCCGACGGGGCCGGGCGAATGGCTGCTTGAAGATGAAAAATTATTGAACGACGGGCGCTTGTTTGACTTAGAAAAAAATAGTGTAGCCGATTACGCCGCCCTCATCGGAGCTGAAGCTGATAAATGGTATTATGACGAAAATAACGACCGCCTTTATTACCGCTTTAAAAATTCTTTGGCCTATCTTAACCTCGGCCAAAAAACCGTCATGACTATCGTTTCCGGAGAAAAATATTCAAGCTACGAACCGCGGAATAACGAAATATTTTTTGTAGCTCTTGATGCCGCCGGCCGGACGAAAATAAAAAAATATTCCCTTACAGACGGAAAAATCATACAAGAAACGGAACTCCCGGGCGTAGCTGACTACCGCTTTATCCGCAATCAACAAAAATCCCTGACTCTTTACGACGAACAAAATAAAACTTTATATTTAATAAATCCAGATAATCTCAGCGATATTAAAACGATTAAAAACGCCGCTTCGTGGGCCTGGATAGATGATAAAAATCTATTCTATAATAATAGCTGGGAAATCCATTCTTTTAACCTTGAAAAAAATTCCTCCTCGCTCGTCACTCGGGTCGGTGAAGAAATAAACCAAATTATCTGGAATAAAAATAAAGATTATTTAATATTCTCCAGCAACGGGAGCTTGAACGCCCTGGATTTAAAAAATAATATCGCGACCACAATTTTTCGGACCGGAAAAATTACCTCTCCGGTACTTGATGGAAAAAATAATATCCTATATTTCTGGGCGCACGTCGGCCAACAAGAAGGAATTTATAAATTAATACTGCAATAGAAATTGAAAAAATAAGCCTCAAGAAAATTGATAATTAAAAAAGGTCGCTGATGCGGCCCTTTTTATTTCTTAATCTTTTAAGCTAATTACTTCCCTAACTCTTTTATCAACTTTTTCAAATCTTCACCAATCTCCTTGTCTTTCAAACCCAATTTCAAGGTTGCTTTAATAAAATTAAATTTATTCCCGGTATCCAGCCATTCGCCCTCTATCTTTTTTCCATAAAGCGGCTGGCCTTGCTGTAATAATTCATCAAAAGCATCGGCTAGGCGAATCTCGCCGGACTTGCCGGAACGCATCCCATTTAAAATATTAAAAACCGGCGGCGTAATTACATATATTCCGACAGCCGCTAAATTAGACGGCGCCGCGCTGACCGCCGGCTTCTCTACGATCCTTTTTATTTCATAAGCGCCATCGCCCAAATCCACCCCATCAATCACCCCGAATTTATCAACTTCATTTTTATCAACGGCGGAAAGGCCGATAACCGGATCACCGTATTTTTCATAAACATCCATAACCTGCTTAACCGGCGAAATCGGCGCGTCATAAAGAGTGTCGCCGAACATTACCAATACCGGCTCGTCCTCGGCGATAAGATGTGCCGCGCAACTGATTGCCTGGCCGTCGCCGAGTGGAATCGGCTGACGGACATAGGAGAATCGCGCTAAATTTTCAATTTCCTTAACTTTTTTTACCAAATCTAATTTATTTTTCTCTACTAAGGTCTTTTCCAATTCAAAAGAATAATCAAAATGGTCCTCAATCGCCCGTTTGCCCCGGCCAGTGACGAAAATTATCTCTTCAATGCCGGCAGCTACCGCCTCTTCCACTAAATACTGGATTACTGGCTTATCAACGATCATCAGCATTTCTTTAGGCTGAGCTTTAGTTGCGGGCAAAAAACGCGTTCCAAAACCGGCGACCGGCAGAATCGCCTTTTTAATTTTCGGCCTAACGCTATTTTTTAATGTCTTGTTTTTTAACATATATTTTTTATTTATCATCTTAAATTTATCTCTTGACCCCCGTTTGATTCTTAATTTTAACCTTAAAGCCCCATTTCATAAAATACTTCAGCCAAGAAGCGATATGCTGCCAAGCGAGATGGCTTAAGAACACCGCAAAATACCAAGGATGATCAGCGCTCTGCCGTTTATGATCATGGATAACGACCGCATCCGGATTATAAACTACCGAAAAACCTTTAGCCCAGACCTGCCGGCAGAGATCAATATCTTCAAAATACATAAAATAACGCTCATCAAACAGGGGCTCGAATAAGTCGCCGGTCGATTGCATCAAACGTCGCCGGAACAACAAGCATGAACCCATAAGCCAATCAACCTCTCTAATCGAATTATGGTCAAAATCATTCATGGTAAAACGGTCGCGAATATTTTTAAAATAATCTCCTAAAAAAGTCCGCCGCAGAAAAGGCATCAAGAAAACCGGCCAACGGGCGCAAGAGGCCTGTAAAGATCCGTCCGGATAAATTAATTTCGGACCGACAATTCCGACCGCCGGATTATTTTTTAAATAATCTAATAAAATATCTATTGCGCCATCCCTTGCCACCGTGTCTGGATTAAGTATTAAGATAAACTCACCCCGCGAATTCTTAATACCAAGATTATTACCGCCGCCCATGCCTAAATTTCTCCGGCTATTTATCAGCCGCAGATTCGGATAACGTGCCGGCAAGTCGTTTAAATCATCCCCGGAATTATTGTCCACAACAATAATTTCATAATTCTGATTTTTCGTCCGGACGATAGATTCCAAACAATTCAATAACTTGTCGCGGCTTTTATAATTAACAATAATAATTGATAATTCCATAAATGGGATTAAAAAAATAACTTCACTAAACGCCAATATATATTCATCAAGGGGTTGGCGATATACTTTAATATCGGATTGGAAATTTCCTGGAACATAATCCGTCCCTCAAAATCACGGGCAATTTCTTCAAACGGCACCGTACTAAAACTCTTTAGCCGCGCCCGTTCCTTAGCAATCATATCATAAGTTCGCCGCCGGAAAAAGTGGCCGTAAATCTTTATTTCTTCCCTAAACCAACCGCCGAAAAGCGCATAAAATAACATGCCTAAATCTAAAAATAAAAGCGGTAAAAAAATCCAAGCCAGAAAACGATAGGGATAAAAAATCAACATGGTTAAATAACGATTTCGTTCCATGTAATAAATCATCTTAGTACTGCGTTTAAATTCATATTTATGATAAACGACCGCTCGCGGCGCTAAAATAATCTTATATCCGGCCAATTTCACTTTTAAGCTTAGCTCTAAATCATCATGATACATGTAAAATTCTTCAATATAACCGCCGACTTGTTCAAAGACTTCCCGGCGAATAATAAAAGAACAACCGCTGGCATAACCCTTGATTTCCAGATAAGCTAAAATCTCTCTATCCGGCGCGCCATAATCGGACGTAAAACCGAAGCCGAGATAATGAATAATATTGCCTAAACTATTTATTTTCGCTCGCGTCTTCTCTATTTCATCTTTCGGATATAAAAGAATTTTTGCCTGGACAATTCCGGCAGACGGATTATTATCTAAAGCCTTTACTAATTCTTTTAACCATTGCGGTTCTACTTCCGTATCCATATTAAGCGTCACTAAATATTCACAGCCGTCTTTAATTGCTTCTTTAAAACCAAGATTATTAGCGGCCGCATAATTGCCGTCCAGCCGCGGCAAAACCGTCGCTTCCGGATAGTTATTTTTTAAATAGGCGAGTGATCCCGGAGTCGAGGCATTATCAATAATATAAATCCGCGTCTGCTCGGCTGGATAATCCTGAGCGCGCAAAGAATCGCGGCAAGGCGTTAAAAAACGCTCAGCATAATCTTTATAATTAACTAAAATTATTCCGACTTTTTTTATCATAAAAACAAAAAGATATTTTTTATATCAAAACCCTAATAATCCCCCAAGCTATTTTTAAAATAAAATATTCCCACTTCTTCCCCCATTTCTGAAAATATTTTAACATTGACTCACTGAAATATTTTTGAGTTTGGCCACGTTTAACCTGATTAAAACTCGCGCCAACGTAATCAAGACACTCCGCCGCCGGCGTGTACCAAACTTCCCCGCCCAGTTTATAAACTTCGCGGCAAAAATCAACTTCTTCAAACCAAATAAAATAACGTTCATCTAAAAGCGGCTGATCTAAGCCGCTAATTTTTTTATAACTCTCGCAATTGATTAAAAAAAACGCGCCACGGATAGAATCAACTTTCGCCACCTTAAAATAATCAAAATCCGCCATTAAATATTTATTAACCGCGGACGGGATCAAATGCGGCACTTTTAAAGTAATTAATAGCTGATTCAAAAATTTAGGGAAACGGCGGACCTGTCTGACAATTTCGCCTTTTTCATTGACTAAGCGACATCCGGTAACCGTGGCCGCCGGATTTTCCTTTGTCCAATTCAAAATGTTGTCCAAAGTATCCGGCCGAACACGCATGTCCGGATTAAGAAGAAGGATGAAACGGCCGGAGGCCTGCCTGATTGCTTGATTATTCGCCTTGGCAAAACCGAAATTATCATCGTTAGTTATTAGGCGAACCGTTGGAAATTCCGCACGCACCATCGTCGCGCTTCCGTCGCCGGAATTATTATCAACCACAAAAACTTCAAATTTAAAATCACCCGACGAAGCAAATAAAGCTCGCAGGTTCTCTCTTAATTTATCTTTGACATTCCAAGAAACAATGATTATCGATAGATCCATAATACAAATGTTATACCAATGCCGGCGAACGATAGTTTATATGGCCTTCTAAAAAATAAGCGATGTGCTTTTGGCGCCGCCAAACTCACTCGGATAAAATTACATCAATCAGCTAGCCTTATCGCACCTATCGACTGATCTTAACCAATTTTATCCTGGCACCGGCACCGCTGGCGACTTTTATCTGATATTTTCTCACTCCCATCTGTTCCGCTAAAAAATCAATTAACTCTTTATTCGCCTTGCCTTTCTCTGGCGGGGCGGCAACCGCAATTTTAAGCGTCCCGTCGGCCATTTTATCTAAAAAAGCCGTTTCACCGGCACCGGGCAAAACCTTAACTCTTAAATATATTTCTTTATTATTAGCTAATTTTTCAATATATTTAGTTAACATAGCAATATTTTAAGAAGCAAGCCGTTAATCCGGCTCTAATTATATTTTAGCTCTTTTCCCTCTTTTTTACCAGTCCAAACAAGACATAAAATATCATCTGTCAAGATTTCTTTTATTATAAAAATGAGTTAAAATATAGATAATAAATTAATTAAAATTAGTTGGCCCGACCGACTGATTTCCTCGTCTTAATATGAACAAAAAAAACGAAACTAAAAAAATAAAAAATGAGGCGCCAAAGGTGCACCAACGCCCTTCCTGGGATGAATATTTTATGAAGATGGTAGATATTGTCGGCAGTCGAAGTACCTGTGATCGAGCTTACAACGCCGGTAGCGTAATTGTTAAAAATAATCGAATAGTCTCTACCGGCTATGTCGGTTCCCCAATTGGTCTGCCACACTGCGACGAAGTCGGCCATGAAATGCACACCGTAATCAATGAAGACGGCACGGAAAGCCGCCATTGCGTTCGCACCACGCATCATGAACAAAATGCTATTTGCCAAGCCGCCCGTTTCGGGATTGCTTTAGATGGCGCCACTTTATACTGTAAAATGACCCCTTGTTATACTTGCGCGAAAATAATCATTAACGCCGGAATAAGACGAGTTGTCTGCGCCCAAGATTACCACGCCGGCCAAAGAACCAAGGAGGTTTTCCGACAAGCGGGCGTCGCCTATACTTTACTAAACGACGAAGTGCTTAAATATAAAGATCAATAAAAATAATCAAACCATAAACAATACTATTTTTCATCGGCCAATAAATTTAATAATCAAACTCTATGAAACAATATTTAGATTTATTACGCGGCGTCCTGGAAAACGGCCAAGGGAAAGACGACCGGACCGGCACGGGCACAATCAGCGTCTTCGGCCGACAAGCGCGCTACGACCTAAACGCCGGTTTTCCTTTAATTACGACAAAAAAAGTCCATTTAAAATCCATTATTTACGAATTGCTCTGGTTTCTGAAGGGCGACACTAATATTAAATATTTAAACGACAACGGCGTGACTATCTGGGACGAATGGGCGGATGAAAACGGCGATCTCGGACCGATTTACGGAAAACAATGGACCGCCTGGGAAGCGCCGAATGGTGAAAAAATAAACCAAATCGCCGAAGCTGTAGAAATGATAAAAAACAACCCCTCTTCCCGACGAATAATCGTTAGTGGGTGGAATGTCGGGGATTTGCGGGCTTTAATCGGCGGCAAAAAAACCGCCCCGCCGCCTTGTCATACGATATTCCAATTCTATGTTTCCCATGATGATAAATTATCCTGCCAACTATACCAACGCAGTGCTGATATCTTTTTAGGCGTTCCTTTTAATATCGCTTCTTACGCCTTGTTAACAATGATGATGGCTCAGGTTTGCGGAAAGAAACTCGGTGAATTCGTCCATACTTTCGGCGACTTACATATTTATAATAACCATTTAGACCAGGTTAAATTACAGTTAAGCCGCGAACCGCGGTCCTTGCCGAAAATGACTATCAATCCGGATGTAAAAGATATCTTTGCTTTCAAGTACGAAGATTTTACTTTAGAGGATTATGATCCTTATCCCGGCATTAAAGCGCCGATTGCGATTTAAGATTTATAAATACTAATGGATAATTAAAAATCCGGTTTCATGGCTCATGGCCGTGAAATCGCTTACATCACTATGATTCCGGTTACTTTAATGATGGCGATAACCGTTGACGGCAAAATCGCCAAAGACAAAAACCAATTAGCCGACTGGACGAGCCGCGAAGATAAAAAGCTTTTCGTGGAAATTTCTAAAAAGCATGGGGTGATTATGATGGGCGAAAATACTTTTAAGACCTTTCCCTCGCCTTTGCCCGGACGCTTAAACGTGGTTTTTTCGGAAAATGATAATTCTCCGGAAATAAACGGGGTAAAATGGGTAAAAGGCGAACCGGCCGCAATTTTAGATGAATTAGAAAAAATGGGCTATAAATCCGCCCTGCTCGGCGGCGGCGCCTTTCTTAATTCTCTATTTCTAGAAAAAAAAATAATTTCAGAAATAATCCTGACTGTCGAGCCGAAAATTTTCGGCGCCGGACTATCGCTTTTCAATAAAGATCTTGACGCGAATTTAAAACTTTTGGAAATGAAAAAATTAAATGATAATACTATAATGCTGCACTACCAAGTGCTCAAATAACTATGTCAAAAACTATCCTCGGTTTTGTCGGACGCATCGCCAGCGGCAAAGACGCCTGTAAAAAATACATCATTGAAAAACATAACGCTTCAAGCCATCGCTATTCCACGGTCCTACGCGATATCCTAAACCGCCTCTATCTACCGATTGACCGGAATAATCTGCAAAACCTATCTTTAGACCTGCGCACCCGCTTCGGCAGCGATCTCCTGGCCCGCGTAATAATTGAAGACATTATTCGGGATGATCATGAGATAATTATTATCGACGGCATCCGCCGCCTGGATGACATTAAAAATCTGACTAAAAAATTCCCTGATCTTCATATAATCGGCATTGAAGTCGAAGCAAAAACTCGCTATGAACGCATGGTGCGCCGCAACGAAAACGCCGGCGACGCAAAAAAAACCTTTGCCGAATTCCAGGCTGACGACCAAAAAGAAGCGGAGCTGGAAATTCCGACGGTTATGGCCGAGGCTAAATACAGGTTGGACAACAACGGCACTTTTGAAGAGTTATACGCGCAAATTGATAAAATTATCGGGAAGATTGAGAAGCAACGCTAAAACAAACCTATAGATTCATCGCCGGAACAAAAAATCAAGCTAAAAAACACCAAATAAATTTTTGCTAATCAATTTCATAATTAAACATTAATATGACTTTTTCCGAATATCAAAAAGAGTCACGGCGGACGGCCGGATATACTCTAAAACCTTTATATATCTACCCCACTTTAGGATTAGTCGGGGAAGCCGGTGAAGTGGCCGAAAAAATAAAAAAACTCATTCGCGACAAAAACCAGGAAGTAAGCGATGCTGATCGAGAAGCAATAAAAAAAGAACTAGGTGATGTGCTCTGGTATATGGCTCAAGTTGCCACGGAATTAAAAATAAATCTTGATGATGTGGCGCAAAATAACCTTGATAAAATTTTTTCCCGCCTAGAGAGAAACTTGATACATGGCGACGGCGACAATCGGTAATACTGCCGCGCGATTTTTTTTAAATAAACATCCAAACGAATCAAATATGAAGCAAAATAAAGGAAAATTTATCGTAATTGACGGCACGGACGGTTCGGGTAAAACGACCCAACTTGAACTTCTAAAAAAACGACTGGAGACGGCTGGCTATCAGGTCGCGGTCGCTGATTTTCCTCAATATAATACGAAATCAGCCGGCCTGGTTGAAGAATATTTGTCCGGCAAATACGGTTCGGCTGAAGAAGTCGGACCTTATAAGGCCTCAATCTTTTACGCCGCCGACCGCTATGATGCGAGCTTTAAAATCCGTACCTGGCTCGCCGAAGGGAAAATCGTCCTGGCTAACCGCTATACCAGCGCCAACATGGGGCACCAAGGCGCAAAAATCGCCGACGCGGCCGAAAGAAAAAAATTTTTTCAATGGCTCTATGAGCTTGAATATAAAATTTTCGGGATTCCTGAACCGGACTTATCGCTAATACTTCGGGTTGAAGCGGAAATCTCC
>Ga0172382_10011537_pt1 | contig 11664 bp, 8 predicted proteins | sample Leawel138RmetaG_FD_122245 | JGI IMG/M metagenome (GOLD analysis project Ga0172382, IMG submission 122245) | Leachate microbial communities from a municipal landfill in Southern Ontario, Canada - Leachate well 138R metaG | ecosystem: Engineered > Solid waste > Landfill > Unclassified | place...
CCCGAGGCTTATCGCAGGTAGCCACGTCCTTCATCGGTTCGACTGCCAAGGCATCCACCGTGTGCCCTTAGTAACTTGACCCTTTTCTATTTCTTCGATGTGTATGAGCAGACACGCGATTCATGGTTTTCGAAAAAACCCGATTCGCGTCCCGGTCGACTTCTTACGTTCCTGACGGAACAAATTGGTCGTCCGAGACCTGATGTCTTGTCTTCTATTCGCCTGTCAATGTACGCGCCACTCTTTCGAGCGGCAAAAGAGAGTGTACATCTGTGGAGCGAAGCGTGTCAAGCCTTGTGGCAACTTGCAGCTGCGCGGGATCAGAAGAGCTGCTTGCCAGCGAGGCTTCCAGCCAGCCCGCCGGGCGTTAACCGCGCAGGAAAAGCTCGACCGATGGGTCGCGCGTGACCTCGCGGAACGGGTAGCCGAGCTTCTCCAGCGCCATGGTCACCTGCTCGCGCTCTGAGGGCGGCGCCTCTATGCCCGCCAGCACGCGCCCGTAATGCGCCCCGTGATAGCGGTAATGGAAGAGGGTGATGTTCCAGCCTGGGTTCAGGCTCTCTAGGAAGTGCAGCAGCGCGTCCGGTCGCTCCGGGAACTCGAAGTGGAACAGCAGCTCGTGCTCCAGCCCGTTGGAGCGGCCGCCCACCATGTAGCGGGCGTGCGTCTTGGTGATCTCGTCGTCGCTTAGGTCGTTGACGGTGAAGCCGGCAGCGCTGATGCCCGCTATGAGCTCAAGCTTCTCCTGCTGGCCACCCCGCAGCGCAACGCCCACGAGGATCTGCGCGCGCTGCGGATCGCCGATACGGTAGTTGAAGGCCGTGATGGCGCGGCCACCGAGCGTGTGGATGAAGCGTTTGTAGCTCCCGGGCCGCTCGGGCATGCCTACCGCCAGCAGGGCCTCGTTGCCCTCGCCCACCTCTGCGCGCTCGGCCACGTGACGCAGCCGGTCGAAGTTGAGGTTAGCGCCGGAGTGAACGGCCACCAGCGGAGCGCCGCCGCCTGCCCGGGCGGCGTACGCCTTGAGGCCCGCCAGGGCCACTGCGCCGGCCGGCTCGGCGATCGCGCGGCAGTTCTCGTAGATGTCCTTGATGGCGGCGCAGATCTGGTCCGTGTCGACCGTGACCACGTCGTCGAGCGCGTCGCGGCACAGCCGGTAGGTAAGGTCGCCCACTCGCTTGACCGAGACGCCATCGGCGAAGAGCCCCACCTCGTTCAGCCTGACTGGCCCGCCCGCGTCGAAGGCGGCCCGCATGGAAGCCGAGTCGGCGGGCTCGACCCCAATGAGGCGCACCTCGGGTCGCAGGTAGCGCACCACGCTGGCGACGCCCGCCGCCAGGCCGCCGCCGCCGATGGGCAGGAAGAGCGCCTCGAGTTCGCCCGGGTGCTGGCGCAAGAGCTCGATGCCGATGGTGCCCTGGCCCGCCACCACGTCCGGGTCGTCGAACGGGTGCACGAAGATGGCGCCGGACTCCTGCCCCAGCGCGTAAGCGTGCGCGTGCGCCTCGTCGAAGTCCTCGCCGTAGGTAATGACCTCGGCTCCCAGGCGGCGCACGGCCTGCACCTTGATGTCGGGCGTGGTCACAGGCACCACCACCACCGCGTGGGCGCCGAGACGCGCGGCCGCCACCGCCACCCCCTGAGCGTGGTTGCCGGCGGAGGCACAGATGACCCCGGCACGCACCGCGGCGTCGCCGAGCTGCGCCAGCTTGTTGTAGGCGCCGCGCAGCTTGAAGGAGTACACGCTCTGCAGGTCCTCACGCTTGAGGAGCACGGGGCGCCCGAGGCGTTCGGACAGGCGCGGCATGCTCTCCAGCGGCGTCTCGACGGCCACGTCGTAAACGCGGGCCGTTAGAACCTTGCGCACGATCTCTTGCACGCTCACAACGTTAACTGGTCAGCCGCCTCCTTGTGGCGGAAAGCGCGCCGCCGAACGCTAGCAGCTGCTGGCGCGGCGCACCAGGTGCGTGCTCAGCAGCGTGCGCCCGCTCAGGCGCCGGCCAGACAACTGCGCCAGCAGTTGCCTCGCGGCACGCCTGCCGAGCTCCTCCACGTCGGCAGCTACGGTGGTCACGCCGGCGCGCTCGGCCTCCGGCCCGTCGCCGAACCCCACCACGGCCACGTCCTCGGGCACCCTCACGCCCGCCTTTCGCAGCGTCTCGTTAGCGGCGATGGCCATCAGGTAATCGGCGGCCACCACCGCGTCGAAGCGCCCACCCGCCGCCATGAGCGCCTGCAGCGCCTCGCTGGCCCGGTGCGGCGTGAAGTCGCCGGTCAGCAGGTTGCCCTCCGGTACGCGCAGGTCATGGCGCGCGGCCTCGTCGAGGAAAGCCCGCTGGCGCTCCTGGGCGTCGAGCTGTGAAGCGTCGCCGCCGATGAACACGGGGCGGCTGCGACCGCAGTCGTGCACCAGGTGGGCCACCAGCTGCTGGAGTCCCTGACGGTTGTCGAACATGAGCGTGGGCGGCGCCTGCGGCGCCTGCGAGCGGTGGCTCACAAGGGTGGCCACGGCCCCCGCGCTCGTTACCGTGCTTAGCCCCTCACCCGAGACGGCGTTACTGATAACCAGCACCCCGGCGGCGCGCCGCGCTACGCCCGCGAGGATCTCCTGCAGCTCGCTCGCCTGCTCCACGCCGCCCAGCTCCACGGCGGAGACCGCTGCGCCGGCGGCGCCCAGCACCTCCGTGGCGCCCCGCAGCACGCTGCGCTGGAACACGCCGTCGAGGTTGTTAGTGAGGGCCACCACCTGGCGCTCAGACGCGTCGCCGGGTCCACGTGCGCTCACGCCACCAGCTCCAGCTCGGCGAGGTTGGCTAGCGCCACCGCGCCCATGGCGCCGAGGCGGTGCGAGTAGGCCATGCTCAGGTGCACATCGTCCATCACGCCGGCGCCCAGCAGCTTCGCTGCCTCGTGCTTGAGCAGCTCGAGGAAGCCCTCCCCCAGGTCGGTAACGCCGCCAGCCAGCGAGACGTTGCTGGGCTGCAGTACGGCCGTCACCCAGGCCAGCGGCGTGGCCAGCGCCCGCGCCAGATCGGTCTGCAGCGCGCGCGCCACCTCGTCACCGTCGGCCGCCGCGCGGCGGATGGCCAGGTAGCGCAGCTCCACACCCTGCAGCTGGCTGTTGGGGGCGTCCGCCAGCAGCGCCGCAGCGCGCTGCTTGAGGACGCTCCAGCCCAGGCGCAGCTCGTCGATCATGGGCCCAGCCAGCTCGCTGCCGAAGTGCGCGCCGCTCGGGTGCATGACCACGCCCAGCTCGAGGTCCTCGTCGAGAGTCATGGTGGCGGAGGTGCCAGGCGAGTGCTCCTCGCTCAGGCCGTAACCGTACTGTCCGAGGGCGCACAGTTCGGCGTAGTTGCCCACGTGCACCGGCACCCCCAGCCGCTTAGTAAGCGTGGCCGCCAGCGGCTCGTCGTGCAGGCCGAGCGCGGCCGAGTGCCGCACGCTGCCGTCTCCCGGCCTGACGCGGCCGGGGATGGCCACGCCCACCGCCAGCAGCGGCGCGTCTAGCTGCGGCAGCAGGGCCGCCACCACGGCCTCCACCGCGCCCAGCACGGCGGGCGCCCCGGCAGCGTTCAGCTCGACCACGTGCACGGCGCTGGTAACGCCCGCCAGGTCTGAAAGCACGGCGCTGACGTTGCGGCTGCCTACGGCCACGCCAACGATGTGCCTGGCCCGCGGGTTGAACGCCAGGAGGGTCGGCCGCTTGCCTCCGCTGCCGCTCGAGCGGCCGAGGCCCTCCTCGAGCACCAGGCCGTCGTCTATCAGTTCGCCGATAAGGCTCGAAACGGTGGGCTTGGTGAGGCCGGTGACGGTGGCCAGGGCGGCGCGCGTGTTGACCTCGCCCTGGTACAGCATCCGCAGCACCAGCCTGCGGTTGTGCTCCCTGAGCTGTTCGCGCGTGGCCTTGCTGGGCGTCATGCCTGAAGGTTACCGGGAAGGCGCGCGGGGTGCTGCGGGGCGCTGCGGTCATCTGGCCGCGCGGCGCCCAGCCGGTCGCCCAGCCTGCAGGGTGCGGGGCGCGCTTCGCGCAGCGCCTGCCACGAGCCGGGATCCTCACCACCCACTCCCCATATGGCTACGCCAGCCGCCAGGCGCGAGTTGGCGGCCAGGTCGGCTAGTCGTCCCGCGGTGGTGGTGGCGTCCGACACGTAGGTCACCTGGCGCGGCAGGCCGGTCACGTCGAGCCGCACCACGAGCTCGCCGCTGCCAGGTTCGCGCTCCTCCGGCAGGCCGAACTGCTGCATCTGCCTCACGGCGGACTCCCACGTGGTCGCTACCGCCGGCGGGCGGTCGCGCTTCCAGACGTAGCCGTAGAAGGGCAGGCCCACCAGCAGCTTGTGGCCCCCCACGGTAATCAGTCCGTGCTCGACCACCGCCGCCACCCAGGCGCGGTCAGCCACCGGGCCGGGCGGGGCGTTGCGGTGGGTGTAGTCGTACGTCATGACGTTGAACATGTCCGCTGCGGCGGCCAGGCGCGGCCAGTCCTGAGCGGCGGCCCCCTCGTACACCGGGCTCTCTTCGGTTTTGGCGTGCACGGTCACAGAGAGCAGGCGACCGCGCGCCCGCAGTTCAGCGCTCAGGCGCTCGACGAAAGCGCTGAACGGCTCGCGGGTGCTGAGCGCGAACTCCTCGTAGTCGAGGTCCAGACCGTCGAAGTCGTGCAGCTCCACCAGTTCGACCAGCGCTGCGATGTGCTCGCTAACGAGGGGTTCGGCCAGGAAAGCGGAGTGGGTGGTGAACACGCTGGGCATGACCAGGAGTCCGGCCTCGCGCCAGGCCTGCACCTGAGCTGGCCAGTTCTGCCCGGCACGGGTGAGGATGCGCCCCTGCGCATCTGGGGTGAACCAGAACGGGAAGACGACGTCTATGACGTCGGTGTTGGCCATTATGGAGTCGAAGCCGCCCGGGTGCTCCGACGAGGGAAACCACACGGCCACGCACCAGCCGATGGCCTCACCCGGCTGCGCCTGGGGCGACTCCGCAGCCGCTGTCGTAAGCAGCGCCGCTAGCGCGCCGACCAGGGCCCACCTGGGCGCCGCGGCGCGGCTCGCTGTTCGCGTGGCCACGTCAGCCGCCCTCGCCGGCGCCCACGGGGCCGCTAGTTTCGGGTCCCGCAGTCGCGCCCTCCGGCAGGGTCACCGGCGCGCTGCCCGCCGCCGGTATCTCTCCGCACAGCACCCGCGCCACAGCCTCTGTCTGAACAGCCCGCCGGCCGTAACTGGCCACGGCGCGCGGCACGAAGCTGGCGGCTACCACGTCGAAGGGGGCGCGCAGCGCCACCAGCAGCGGATCCAGGCCCGCCTGGGTCAGCCGCGCCAGTAGTTCCAGCTGGGCGGGATCGCTGGCAGCGTTGACGCTGGCGACCACCACCTCGCCTGCGCCGCCCGCGCGCCACTCAAGGGCCCGCTGTAACAGCGCCTCGACTTCGCCCTGGGGCGCCCCCCGCCGCAGCGTCAACTCCTGCAGGTCGCCCACGCGGGCGCGCAGTTGCTCGCCTAGCAGCAGCTTGCTGCCTGCCGCCGTCTCGGCTGGTGTCAGGTCGCCGGCCTCCACGCCTATAAGCAGTACGCGCTCGGTGCTGCGCAGGCACGGACTGCCGCGAAGAGCGGTTATGGCCGCCTCGGCCGTCTCGCGCGCCACGGCCAGGTGCTCGGGCGTAGCCAGCGCCGAGAGGGGCGGCAGCGCCGCCGGCAACCGGCGCCGCACTGCCATGACCCGCTCGGCGGACGCCCCCTGGCCCAGTTCGACCATGCGCCGCACCAGTCCCTCCTGGTCCGGCAGGTGACCGAGCATGGCCAGGTCGGCGCCCGCCCGCACGGCCCGGACGGCGCGCTCGAGGTCGGGCATGCTGCCGACCCCGCTCATGTCGAGCGCGTCGGTGACCACCAGGCCGCCGAAACCGAGCCGGTCCCTCAACAGGTCCTTGAGGATCTTGGCGGAGTGAGTGGCGACGTTGTCGGGATCCAGCGCCGGGTAGTAGGCGTGGCAGGTCATGACGGCCGCCACGCCCGCCCGCATGGCGGCCGCGAACGGTTCCAGCTCGCGGGCCTCCAGCAGATGCAGCTCTGCGTTTATGACCGGCGCCGCCAAGTGACTGTCGAGGTGCGTGTCGCCGTGACCCGGGAAGTGCTTAGCCGTCGCCAGCACACCCTCCTGCTGCATGCCCTCGATGAGGGCGGCGCCCAGGCGCGCTGCCAGGGCGGGCGCCGTGCCGAACACCCGCACGCCCATGGCGTCGTTGTCCGGTTGTGTGGCCAGGTCGAGGACGGGCGCGAAGTTCATGTTCACGCCCAGGGCCAGCAGCTCCCGGCCCAGCACGGCGCCGGTGCGGCGCGCCAGCTCCTCAGAGCCGACGGCGCCGAGCGCCATGTTGCCGGGCAGCTCGGTGGCGCCGTGGCTCACCGCCTGCAGTTGCCCGCCCTCCTGGTCGATGCCGATGAGCGGCGGCGGGTGACCGCCCTCGGCGGCGGCGGCCATGAGCGAGAGGTTGAGCTCGCGCAGCTGCTGCGCCGACGCGACGTTGAAGTTGAAGAGGCACACCGCGCCCACTGCGCCGCTGTGCAGCGCGTCTAGGACCCAGGCGGGCGCCTCGTGGCCGCGGAAGCTGATCATGCAGGGCACCATGGCCGCCTAACCCTTCGAGCCCGTGAGGGCTATGCCTTCGGTGAAGTAACGCTGCGTGAGGATGAAGACCACCAGCACGGGGATAACGAAGAGCACGCTGGCCGTCATGATGTCTTGCCACGGGATGGGCGACTCTTGCAGGTTGTTCTTCTGCGCCACGTAGATGGGCATGGTGAACAGCTCGGCCTTCTGCAGGTACAGCAGCGGCTGAACCAGGTTGTTCCACTGACCCACGAAGAGGAACACCGTCACGGTGGCTATGGCCGGGCGCGACAGCGGCATGATGATGAACCACAGCAGCTGCAGCGGGTTGGCGCCATCAATCTCGGCGGACTCGTCGAGCTCGCGCGGGAGGGTGAGCATGAACTGCCTGAGCAGGAAGACCAGCGCCGCGCCGCCCGCGAAGAAGCCCGGCAGCGTTATGGGGTTGAAGGTCCTGATCCAGCCCAGCTCGTAGAACAGCACGTACTGCGGCACCAGCGTGGCTTGCGCCGGCAGCATGAGCGTGCCCAGCATGAGCGCGAAGACGATGTTGCGGCCAGGCCAGCGCAGGCGGCTGAACGCGAACGCCACCACCACCAGGCTGGAGACGGTGCCCAGCAGCACCATGAGCACGGTGTAGATGCTGTTGCCGTAGGCGCGGTAGAAGTTCTTCTCTGAGAGCTGCTTGGTGTAGTTGCTCCACTGAGGGCTCTCGGGGAATATCGAGAGCTGCGCCTGGCTCACCTCTTCTATTGTCTTGAGCGAGGTGCCGCCCATCCACGCCACGGGGAAGAGGAAGAACGCGCCAGCGCCAATGAGCACGGCGTAGAACAGCACGAGCAGCACGTACTTCCAGCTGCGCGCCAGCCTATTCATAGTGCACCCACCTGCTGTAACGGAACTGCGCCACCGTGAGCAGCACGATGAGCACGGCGAGGATCCAGCTGGCGGCCGCGCCCTGGCCTATCTCGAGCTGCCGGAAGGTGCGCACGAAGAGGAAGTAGGCGGCCGAAGCTAGGCTCTGCTCGGTCTGCGTGTTCTGGATGATGTACACGGATTCGAACGTCTGCAGCGCCGCGATGAGCCCGATGACCACGTTGTAGAACATGGCCGGCGAGATCATGGGCAGCGTGATCAGCGTGAACCTCTGCCAGCTGGTGGCGCCGTCCACGCTGGCGGCCTCGTACATGGAGCGCGGCACGCCCTTGAGGGCGGCGAGGAAGATGAGCATTCCGGCGCCACTGCTCCACATGGTGATGAGCACCAGCGACGGTTTGGACCAGAGCTCGCTGCTGAGCCACAGCGGCACGCGGTTGGCGTCGGGGAACTGCGCTGATACCTGGCGGAAGAGCGCGAAGTGGTGCTGCGGCGTGCCGGTCGCTGCGGCTACGGCGTCGAACGCCTGGAAGTACCTCACGCCGTCCAGGAAGCTGCCCACGGTGAGGAACCCGAACAGCAGCGCGGAGCCGCCGAGCAGCCAGCGCCGCAGTTGGGTGCCGGGTCGGCCGTAGCCGATGAGCGCGCACAGCGCCACGATGAGCGCCAGCAGCCACAGGGGCGAGGCGGCGTGCTGCGCGAAGCCGTCACGCAGGTAGTCGCCGCTGCCGGGCTCGAGCAGGCTGGTGCGCAGTGTGACCAGCTCGACGAACGTGCGCAGGCGCTCGTGCAGGTGCGGAACGAAGCTGCCGCCCACCACTGCCCTGACCAGCAGCAGTACCAGCAGCACCGCGCCGAGGACCTCCACCGCCGTGCGCGCCACCTGACGGCGCGCCTTGGCGTCGGCGGCAACCAGCATGAGCACGCAGAGGCCGAGCCCCAGCATGGCCGGCAGGACGTACATCAGCGGGCCGACCGGGTCGGCGCGGGTGACGCCGATGAAGAAGGCGTTGAACGCCTCGACCGCGAAGATGAACGAGCGGTAGAGCCAGTCGAACGGTGGCAGCGCCTCGGCGAAGCGCTTGAGCGTCACGTTCACGAAGCCGCCGTTGCTGGCCAGCATGTAACGCCACGCCAGCAGGATGGCCGGCCCGCCCGCCAGGATCACGGGAACGTAGAACACCAGGCGGAAGAACGACATGCCGCGTAGCGGGCGGGCTACCAGCAGGGCCATGCCGAGCGCCGTGGCTATCTGCAGCGGCACTCCAACAATTGCGTAGTAGCCGGAGTTGTACATGGCCTGCATGAAGCGCCGGCCCTGAGCGCCGATGCCGCCCAGCAGCACGCGGTAGTTGTCGAGGCCTATCCACTCGAGCGAGCGGCCGAGGCGGTAGTCGGTGAACGAGTAATAGAGGGACAGGACGGCCGGGCCGGCCACGAAGATAACGAATCCGAGCAGCCATGGGGAGGCCAGCGCGTAGCCCCAGAAGACGCGGCGCCGCTGCAGGACGCCCACGCCGCGGGCGCCGGCTACGGCCTGCGCGATGCGGCCCACCAGGTAGCTGCCGAGCACGATGAACGCCACCGTGCCGAGCGACCAGTAGAAGTTGTGAATTCTGGCTACGACGCTGGCGTCCACGGTCGGGTCTGTCCTTTAGCGAGAAGATATGGGTTCAGGGGGCCGCGGTGTACGCCGCGGCCCCCTGCGTTCTGGGCTTAGAGGTAGCCGTTGTCCTCGAGGATGGCGTCGTACTCCTCCTTGAGGAACATCTGGGTGTCGGCCAGGCTCTGCTGGTCTGAGAGGAACATGCTGACCTGCTCCACGATCAGGGGCCTGAGTTCGGCGCTGGCGCGGATGTCGGAGAAGGCGCGGCCGTAATCTACTGCTGCGTCCAGCATGGCGTCCCACACGGGGTTGGCGCGCAGCTCCTCCCAGGCGTCGGTGCGCACGGGCGTGAAGCCGGCCACGTTGCTGAGCGCGATGGCGTTGTCGCGGCTGCCGATGAACTTGAGGAACGCGGCGGCCAGCTCCTTGTCTTGCACGTAGGCGGGCACGGAGAGCCAGTCGGTGAACACCTGAACGAGCGGCGCGCCGTTCACGCCGGCCGGGTACGGGCCGATGGCGATGTCGTTCCACAGCGGGTCGGTGGTGGGAGGCATGTTCCACATGGGGAAGATGCCGCTGGCCACCAGGCCGGAGGCTAGCGGGTAGCCGCTGATGGGCGGCAGGCCGGCGGTGAGTTCCGTGGGTTGCACGGCGCGGCGGCGGTCGTACATGAACTGCAGGGCCTCGGCGGTGGCGGCGCTGTCGAAGGCGCTGCTGCCGTCGGCATGGTACAGCTCGCCGCCAGCGCTCCAGATGTAGCCGATGAACTCTTGTGCGTCGAAGAGGCCGCCGCCGATGTCCATGAAGCCCATCTTGGTCATGGCGTTGTCTTCGACGGCCGAGTTGGCGGCCACGAAGGCCAGCGCGTCGGCGAAGGTGAGCGGCGGGATGGCTTCGGCGTTGGCCGAGATGTCGGTTCGGAAGAACATGGGGCGCGGGCTCATGAGGAGCGGCAGGCCGACCATGTGGCCGTCGTACTTGGCCACGTCGAGCGCTGCAGGCAGGAAGCTGCCTAGCTCATCCCAGTCGGCCAGGTACGGGTCGAGGTCCGATAGCAGGTCGCCGAAGGTGGCGGCGTACTCGGAGCCGAGGTAAACGATGTCGGGGCCGGAACCGGTGGTGATCCAGCCCGCAACGGCGGCGTCGAAATCGCCCCAGCCGCCGGTGAGGATGTCGACGATAACGTCGGGGTGCTCAGCCTCGAACGCGGGGAACGCGACCTCGCGGAACCACGTCATGGTGTCCTCGGTCAGGCCGGTGATGTAGATCTCGAGAGTGCGCTGGGCGTTCACGCTGCCCAGCAGGAGGGCCATGAGCCCCACCAGCATCAGTACCTTCTTCTTCATGCTTGCCTCCACGGTTCCTGAGAGTACTTGTGTTCGCGGTGTGCGTGCGCGCGGCCGCACCGGGCCGGCACGCCTTGTGTGCTGCGCGTGCGCAGCGGAGCTGCTACGGGTCCACCTCCCTCGTGGTCTCAGCTCGACCAGTTAGTAAAGCAGCGTTACTTACTATGCGTGGGCTAAGATTAGAGCGCCGCCGGAAAGCTTGTCAAGCCCGCTGGCCGCCCGGCGAACGGGGCGAAGAGCCGCCTACACCACCGCGGTAGCATGGAGCAGAATGCCTTCCCCAACGGAGAAACTGGCGATCACAGCGACCCGCGTGGTGACGCCCAGCGGGGTCCTGCAGGGCGCCACACTGCTCACCAGCGGCCGCCACATAAAGAGCATCCAGAGCGCGGCGGGTGCCGCGCTCGACCCAGGCACCACGCACCTCACCTTCGAGAACGCCACGCTGCTGCCCGGCTTCATCGACCTGCACGTTCACGGCGGCGGCGGCTGGCGCGTAGGCGTTGACTCACACCTGCTGGGCCAGCCGGCACAAGACTCCGATCCCCTCATCGAACTGAGCCGCTTCATGGCCTCCACCGGCGTGAGCGCCTTCCTGCCCACGCTGTCCACCGCCAGCCGCGACGACATGCTGACCACCGTGCGCCAGGTCCGGCGCCTGGTGGGCGCCGACCTGCCCGGCGCAGACGTGCTCGGAACCCACCTCGAAGGGCCGTACCTCAACGTCAACCGCAAGGGCGCGCAGCGCGAGGACCTGATAAGAGCCCCCGACCTGCAGGAGTTCGAGCAGGTGTGGGAGGCCGCCGGCGGCACCGTGCGCTACGTGACGTTAGCGCCGGAACTGCCAGGCGCCACCCAGTTCATCGAACGCCTCACGGCGCTCGGCGTTCACGTGTCGGCCGGGCACACTGACGCGCTGGCGCACGAGATGCAGGACGCCTACGCGGCCGGCCTCAAAGGCGTGACCCACCTCTTCAACGCCATGCGCGGCGTGCACCACCGCGAGGCCGGCGTGGCGGGCTGGTCGCTGGCGCACGGCCCCTCCTGGGCCGAGCTGATAGGCGACGGGGTTCACGTGAACCCCACCGTCATGCGCCTCGCCATCCGCGCCAAGGGAGCGGAGCGAGTAGCCATAATCACCGACGCGGGCGCCTTCACGGGCCTGCCCAACGGCCTCTACCACGAGGGCTACCGCACGGTCAGCGTGCTAGACGGCGTCTGCACACTGGA
>Ga0172382_10011538_pt1 | contig 11662 bp, 8 predicted proteins | sample Leawel138RmetaG_FD_122245 | JGI IMG/M metagenome (GOLD analysis project Ga0172382, IMG submission 122245) | Leachate microbial communities from a municipal landfill in Southern Ontario, Canada - Leachate well 138R metaG | ecosystem: Engineered > Solid waste > Landfill > Unclassified | place...
CTGGTAAAAAACACCCAATCCACTTGGTTCAGGTCAATTTTTTCCGCACCTTCTCCTTCCCCCTGCTTCGAAAAGGCATTCTCCACCCCTGTAATCTGAATCAGAGACCGGGCATCGACCTCCACTCCGAGCTTTTCCATTGCCCGGGCAAAATAACTGCCTGGTTCCAGTTCCCGACTGATGAAAACCGAGCGGGGGGCATTCCGCTTTGCGGTGAAATGAGCAGCAACCTGCTCTGCCAAACCTTCTGCGGAAGAAGCCCGTAAATAATAGCGGTCAGGAAATTCATCTGAACGCTCCGCTTTGGAGGTCCATACTTCAAAACCATCTTCCCGGCGGCGGCAATAACTGCCCAGGGGGGCATGGCAACCAGCTTCAAACAACTGCAAAACCCTTCGTTCCACCGAAATTTCCTCCGCCGTCCTTTCATCATGAATGGCCTCAAGAATGCCGATCAGCTCCTCATCTGTCTCCCGGGTCTGTAGGGCCAATACTCCCTGTGCAGGTGCCGGAATTAATTCCAGGGGTGAAATTTCTACTACATGAAACTCGCTCAAGTCCATTTCTATGCGGGTAATCCCGGCTTTGGCCAATAAGATGGCATCGTAGTTTTCCTGTCTCAGCTTATCTACCCGGGTGATCACGTTGCCACGCAGATCAGCAAATTGCAGGTCGGGTCGCAATGCCAGCAATTGGGCCTTGCGCCGATTGGATGAAGTGCCCACCAATGCCCCTTCCTTCAGAGAATAACGTTGCCTGGGGTCCATTGATTCCCGGCGAACGATAAGTATTTCGGCAGGGTCCTCACGGGAAGATACCGCAGCGATAACCAGTCCTTCCGGATGCTGGGTAGGCAGATCTTTGTGGGAATGCACGGCAAGATCAATATCTCCCCGGAGCAGTTCCTCCTCCAATTCCTTGGTGAAAAACCCTTTTCCCTCCAGTTTGTCGAGACGCAGATGCTGCACAATATCGCCCTGGGTTTTGATGATTTTCAATTCGGATCGCACCCCGATTTCTTCCAGGCGGTCTTTGATGTGATTCGCCTGCCACAAGGCAAGTTTACTGCCACGGGTGCCTATAATAATGGTACGGTTGGTTTTAATCATTTGCACTTTGCTTGACCAGAATATCTTTTGCCATTACCATGGGGACTTTTATGTATTTTTTCTCCATGTAGGACATGACTTTCTCGAGGACTTCCCGGGCCTCATGGTCCAGGGAACGAACCTCACTGGCAAACACTTCGTTGAGGGCCAAAGATTTGATTTCTTTTACTTTGCGGGGGACTTCCTGCATAGCCAGCTCCACCCGGCGTTGTCGGAGAATAGGCAGGAATGCACGGATATGCTCGTCAATTATTTTGTCAGCATGCTCCAACTCAGCGTATCTTTCCTGAATATTTTGATTGGCAATTGCTTGCAATCCTCCCACTTCTATATAATTGATCTGGAATTTGTCTAAAACTTCGGGTGCAATATCAGTCGGGACGGCCAAATCCACGATTACTTTGCGGTCGGTTTCGCCGGCAAGCAATTTTTCATACATCCCGGCATCAATAATGGATCCTGCAGCACCAGTACAGGTAATCAATACGTCAAACCCCTTCCTAAAGTGTTCCAATTCACTCAGTGGATAAACTTTTGCGTTCAATTCGTCTGCAAAAGCTGTGGCGTTGGCCAGGGTCCGGTTGAATACGGTAAAATTTGAGAATTTATGTTTCTGGAGATACTTGGCAACATTTTGATTGGTTTCACCCGCACCTACAATCACGATACGTGGATTTTCGGGCAACTTGTATTCTTTGAGTTTTCTATAGGCGAGGGAAACCACAGAGACCGGATTACGCGAAATCCTGGTATGGGTATAAACCTCTTTGGCAGTCCTCACCAGGCTATCCATCATGAGGCGCAGGAAATCACCGGTAAATCCGCTGCCTTTACTCCGCTCATATGCCTTTCGAACCTGAGCCAGAATTTCCTTTTCCCCTACCACCAGACTTTCCAGCGAGCAGGACATCCGGAAAAGATGGCGCAACGCATCCACCCCTTCATAGGTGTCAACCTTACTTAAGAAATCTTCCATTCTTTCGGCCGGCACCTGCGAATCCAGCTTGGCCAGGAAAGCTGTCATAAAGCCTGGCGTCAGCTCCTGTTCTCCATAAAACACAAATTCCACCCGATTACAGGTCCCTAAATAGAAAATTTCTGGTATATCAAAGCTCTCCTTGAGGGATAGCAGACGCTGATCCAGTTCCTCATTGCCAATGACAAGATTTCCTAAATCCTTCAAATCCACCTTCTTATGGGTAACAGCTATGACTTTAAGTTGTTTCAATTCCTTTTCCTCACTAAATTTCAGCTAACAAAAGTACGACATATAAAGCCTCTCAAATGTCAGAAACGTGTCAAACACAGATATTTAGAATGTTTATAAATTACTCCCTAAATAGCAGCCTCAGACAGTCTTGACAAATTTCTCGTCATAATTCTCAATATCCACGATATAATTATTGCTTACCAGGAAATCAAACAGGGGCCTGGCTTCCGGAGAAACGGGCATATTTGCCGTGGTGACAATGCGATTGTTGACCTTATCGAGATAAGGGTAGGCATAAAGTTTCACATTTTTGCTAAACATACCCCCTACATAGGAAAGCAGTTCATTCGTATAATGCTCTTTGTTGTATTGATCCGAATTGAAAATATTTTTGAGGTTGGCAATATTGGTCGAAATCCCCACATTGAGGGGCTTGAATTCGGATAGGAATTCGGCCACGTGATTGCTGCGCCTAAAATTGGTCACAATAATATGGTTGCCCGTCGCACAGAGGTATTCCGCCCGCTCCGCAAAATAATTCAAGTCTTCCGAACTGATATCCGGATTGTCATCAAGCCCTGTACTCATCAGCACCTCGATCATGACCACCAATTGTTCATCATTTTCTACACCGATATTTCTTTTGAACTCCTCGATAGCCAGATTGAATAGATCAAAGTTGGGGTTGGATTTCTGGCGGTATTTGGTTCGCAGGATCATAATATTCTTTTTGTAAAGAAAATCCTTGCTTTGATACACCGAGCCTTCTGGATTGAAAATTGCTGCTTTTGAATAGCCTTTGGCGATCAGGTATAGGTTGATCAGCCTTTCATTGACCCCTTCGAATGCTGGACCATCCACCTTGACCAGATCTACTTCCACGGCTCCCGGGGAAAGATTGTCGGCCAGGGACTCGATCATGGTCTGGATGTCATGCAAATAATAGTAGGCGGCAAACACCAAATTTACCCCCAAAGTACCCAACACTTTCTGTTGCAGTAAATTGTCGCTATCCAACAATTTGACATGAAAAATAATCTCGCTGGGGGCACTGCCTATTTCGTGCTGAAAACGAATGCCGATCCATCCATGGGGGTCGTTTGTTTTATTGAAGTTTAGGGCTGCTACCGTATTGGCAAAGGCAAATAGCTTTCGGTCCTGATATTTCTCACCCGTCAACCGCTCGGTCAATAGGGCATATTCATGACTCAGCATTTTGCGCAAACGCGACTGACTTACATACCGCCCTGATTCCTCAACGCCATAAATAGCATCACTGAAAGTCATGTCATATGCCGACATGGTTTTGGCAATAGTTCCCGAAGCCGCCCCCGCATTGAAAAAATTGCGGGCAACTTCCTGACCGGCACCTATTTCTGCAAATGTCCCATATATTTCCTGCGCAAGATTGATGCGAAGTGCCTTGCGTTTGGTTTCATAAATTTCCCTCGACATGGCGCAAAGATAGAAAATTGCTGCGATTATCGGAGGATGGACTCCATCATCCTATCGATCTTGGACGCTAATTCTTTTTCTACTTTATCATACGCAGCAGGTGAAGACAGGGTCTCCCGCACACTGCAATAAAATTTGATTTTGGGCTCTGTGCCAGAGGGTCGTACCGAAATCACATCCCCATCTGCGGTGACAAATTGCAGCACATCAGATTTTGGGAGCTTTATCCCGCTTTCCTTGCCCGATTTCAGATCCTTGCTCACTTGGGTTAAATAATCATTAATCCTGGACACCTCAATCCCTCCTAAGTCCCTGATATTTCCTTCCCGTAACCTTTTCATAATTTGCTGGATTTCCTCGGCGCCCTTTTTCCCTTTTTTGGTAAGGGAAATCAGTCGCTCTTTGTAAAATCCGTGGCGCAAATACAATTCGATCAGGGCTTCTCGCAGGTTTTTGCCCCTGCTTTTATGATAAGCTGCCATTTCTGCCAGAAATGCACAGGAAATCACGGCATCCTTATCCCGGACCAGATCACCGATCAGATATCCGAAACTCTCTTCTCCACCCACCACAAAACGCATCTTACCTTCCTGCTGGGTCATCAATTCTCCAATGTATTTGAAGCCCGTCAGCACCTCTGGACAGGGAATCCCATACCGGGCCGCGATATCGGAAATCAAATCCGTGGTGACAATGGTTTTCACTGCATAATCATTTGGGTTGAGCAGCTCTTTTTCGGCCATGGACGAAAGCACGTAGTCCACCAGCAAACTGCCAATCTGATTGCCATTGAGCAGTTCATAAGTGCCTTTGCCTATTTTGATGGCCATTCCCACGCGATCCGCATCAGGATCTGTTGCCAGCACCAGGTCAGCATCAATCCGGACTGCTTCTTCCAGGGCCAGGGTCATGGCTTCGGATTCCTCTGGATTAGGATACACTACCGTAGGGAAATCCCCGTCAGGCTGAGACTGCTCCTGCACAACACTCACTTTCCCGAAGCCCCAGCGTTCCAGCAATTGGGGGACCAGCGTCATCCCTGTACCATGGATGGGTGAATAAACAATTTTCAGATCCTTCTCTTTCTGTACGATTTCCGGACGGATTGAAAGTGCGAGAACCGCCTGCAAATAGGCTTCATCCATTTCCTTTCCCAATAAATGAAGCTTCCCGGCTTTTCCTCCTCCCTTCCTCTGTTCCGAATCATAAAGCACTTGTCCCGGATCGCTAATTTCATTGACACATTCAATCACCCCTTTGTCGTGGGGAGCCACTAATTGCCCTCCATCCTTCCAGTAGGCTTTATAGCCATTATATTCCTTGGGATTATGTGAAGCGGTAACCATAACCGCACTGTGGCAACCCAATTGGCGTATAGCAAAAGACAGCTGAGGCGTTGGTCGCAATCCTTCAAAAAGATAGACCTCAAACCCATTGGCAACAAAAATTGACGCTATCAGGCGGGAAAATTCGGGTGACTGATTGCGGCTGTCATAAGAAATCGCCACCTTTACCTCCTCATCCGGATAAATTTTCCTGAGGTAATTACTCAAGCCCTGTGTGGCTTTGCCCACAGTATAATTATTCATCCTATTGGTCCCAACGCCAAGAATGCCCCGGAGGCCTCCGGTTCCAAAGTCCAGATCCTTATAAAAGGAATCGGTCAACTCAGCTATATTTCCTTGCTCAATGAGGTCTTTTACTGCAGCAATGGTCTCTCCATCATAAGGAGCCTCAAGCCATGCGGCAATACGATCCGCTAATTCAGCGGACAAATCCATTCCGGCCATGCCCATTCCGGCCATACCCATTCCGGTCAAATCTCTTCCTAATTCTTTTGACATCACTCAATTTTGAATTAAACACTCACTTTTTTGCCGTCAGATTATCGATGATCGATTTGAGGATTGACCTTGTAGAGGGTGCCCACCATTGTTTCAAAATAGCATCAATATCCTCAGTCTGATCCCCTGCAAACGTATTTATCAGCTCCTTTCGGAGATTCATTTTACTGTTTTTCCAGGTAGTGGGCTCCAGTTCTATATATTTTCGCAATTGCTTCTCGGCACGGGACACCAAACCCTCCTTTGGAGACAATTCATCCACCAAACCCATTGCCAATGCTTCCTCAGGGCTCATCAACCTGCCCTCCAGCAGATTACGATAGGCATTCGCCTGCCCTATCCAGAAGCTATATAGATGAAAAATCGCCTGTGGTACAACAATACCCACCGGCAATTCGTTGAGTCCAATCACAAATTCCCCTTCCGCCATCACCCGGTAATCGCAGCAGATTGCCAACACACATCCGCCCGCCGGACTATGCCCGCTAATGGCCGCAACACTTGGTTTGCTAAATGCCACAAACCTTCGGACCAGGGCGATAAAATCGATCCAGAATTGTCTGACTTGCTGCTCATCGTATCCATAAAGCTCGATGAGATCCAGGCCCGAGCTAAAAAACCCCTCTTTGCCATGCAGCAACATGCCCGAAACAGCCGGATCTCCATCCAATTGGTCCAGCAGACCTCTCAATTCTGCGATCAGGGTGGTATTCATCGCATTGGACCGGCCACGGTTGAGGCGCACATGTGCAATCCGATCATCAATTACCAAATCTAAAAATTCCATAAACCAAAATCTTCACAGATTCAAATATAGACAAAAAACAAACTATATTTGTAGGATGAACGTGTTAATACTTGGTTCAGGTGGGCGGGAATCTGCCTTTGCCTGGAAATTAAGCCAAAGTAAGGAGCTGGCTAAACTCTATATTGCTCCGGGAAATGCAGGGACGGCTCAATTCGGCACCAACGTAAATATTAAGCCGACAGATTTTGACGCTATCGCTCAATTTGTAAAGGCAAGTGATATAGAGATTGTCCTGGTAGGCCCGGAAGAGCCTTTGGTCCGGGGTGTTCACGATTATTTTCTAAATCATCCCGACCTCAGCCATGTTCCTGTGATTGGGCCTCAGAAAGCAGGTGCTCAATTGGAAGGGAGCAAGGATTTTTCCAAGCAGTTTATGGCAAGGCACGGGATTCCAACGGCTGCTTACCGTTCGTTTGATCGTTCCAGCCTCGATGCAGGCTTGGCGTATCTGGACACCCGCCAGGCTCCTATTGTTTTAAAAGCGGATGGGCTTGCAGCAGGAAAAGGGGTGCTAATCTGCCAAAGTATTGCAGAGGCCAAAGAGGAACTGCAAGCAATGATTGCTGAAGCCAAATTTGGTGAAGCCAGCAGCACGGTGGTGATCGAGGATTTTCTGGATGGTATAGAGCTTTCGGTTTTTGTACTTACTGACGGCACAAACTATAAATTACTGCCTTCCGCCAAGGATTATAAACGAATTGGGGAAGGGGATACCGGACTTAATACGGGGGGAATGGGCTCCGTATCTCCCGCTCCTTTTGCAGACCAAACTTTCCTGGATAAGGTGGAGAACCGTATTGTCCTACCTACCATTGAAGGCCTCAAGAAAGACGGAATCCCATATAAAGGGTTTATCTTTATAGGTTTGATGAGTGTGGGTGGAGAACCACTTGTGGTAGAATATAACGTACGTATGGGAGACCCGGAAACCCAGAGTGTAATGCCACGGATCGAGGGGGATCTGCTGGATCTTTTGCAGGGAGTGGCCAATGGCGATCTTGACCGGCGTTCTTTTTCTGTTTCTGGAAAAACTGCTGCTACAGTGGTGATTGTTTCGGGAGGTTATCCGGGCGAATACGAAACAGGAAAGACCATTTCCAATATCACAAGTGTCAAAGAATCGTTAGTGTTCCATGCCGGCACCACTGGTGAGGGCGAAGATATACAGACAGCAGGTGGTCGGGTCATGGCTGTCACCGCTGTCAAAGACACCCTGTTCGACGCTCTGCAACAATCCACCGCTGACGCCGGAAGAATCTATTTTGAAGGAAAATACTTCAGGAGAGACATTGGATTTGATCTCCTGAATTTCTAAATTGATAAACCAAATTATAAATTATGCGTTCCCCAAACTTATTTTCAATTGCAACATTGGTCTTGTTCCTGGTGTCCAATGGATTATCAGCCCAGACCACCGATTCCTTACATGCCAAACCGGTCATCAGCGATGGACAGGCACAGATTGTACCTGCCTTTGATACACCGGAACAATGGATCAGACATGATCTGTGGGTGGAAACCGACTTCGATACGGATGGCGACGGTAAACCCGATCGCATGCATGTATCGGTCACTCGCCCCTACCAGACGGAATCAGGGCAATTGAAGCTCCCGGTCATTTATGAGACAAGTCCCTATTATTCGGGGACGGCATCTTTGGCGGATGGGGTAATGTGGAATGTAAAACATGAATTGGGTGAACCAGCTCCTGTGGCACGCGTACATCCTGAAGTCCGGAGACGGGGAGAACGCCCGATTATTTCCAATTCGCTGATCAATGAATGGGTAAGACGGGGATTCATTGTAGTGCATTCATCATCTCCTGGCACCGGTTTGTCACAGGGTGCTCCAACTGTAGGGGGAATTAACGAGTCCCTGGCACCAAAAGCAGTTATCGAATGGCTTGCCGGCAAGGACAATGGATATACAACCCCGGACGGGGATGAAAAAATCCATGCTTACTGGTCCACAGGAAAAGTTGGAATGACCGGCACATCTTATAATGGCACCCTTCCTTTAGCCGCCGCAACTACAGGCGTGGATGCGCTCAAAGCCATCATTCCAATTGCCCCAAATACTTCTTATTATCATTATTACCGATCCAATGGTCTGGTACGAAGTCCCGGTGGTTATCTGGGAGAAGATATCGATGTGCTTTATGATTTTATACACAGTGGGGACGAGGCCAAAAGAGCATATAATAACCGGACAGTCCGCGATACCGAAATGGCTCAGGGAATGGACCGTATCACAGGTGATTACAATGACTTCTGGGCAGGACGGGATTACCTGAATGTGATGAGTAATATGAAAGCGGCTTTACTGATGGCACATGGATTCAATGACTGGAATGTCATGCCCGAACACAGTTACCGCATCTATAAAGAGGCCCAAAAGTTGGGGATTCCCAGCCAAATTTATTATCACCAGGCAGGTCACGGTGGTCCTCCTCCTATAGAAATGATGAACCGCTGGTTTACCCGGTATCTGTTTGAGGTGGACAATGGGGTAGAACAGGATCCAAGAGCCTGGATTGTCCGCGAAAATGACAAAAACGAGGACCCTACTCCATATCCAGATTATCCGAATCCGGATGCTGCGGAAGTCAGGCTGCAATTGACCCCCGGTGCACCGGGATATGGAGGATTGGTGCTGTCACAAGCAAATGCCAATGGGACAACATTGTCCGGCCAGCAAACAGAAACCCTGGTGGATAATGTTTCCTTTTCAGGCTCAACCCTGGCCCAGGCCGAAGAAACCAATCACCGACTTTTGTACCTGACTGCACCTCTCAAACAAGAGCTGCACCTGTCGGGTGTCCCCAGGATAACCGTCCGCCTTGCCAGCAGTAAACCTGCCGCAAACCTTTCGGTTTGGTTGGTTGCCCTGCCCTGGACAGAAGGAAGGAATACAAAAATCACAGACAACATCATTACCCGGGGTTGGGCAGACCCCCAAAACCACAAATCGCTGACTGAAAGCGAAGCGTTGATCCCGGGTCAATTTTACGATGTGTCATTTGATTTGCAGCCGGATGACCAAATCATCCGTCCCGGCCAACAGATTGCATTGATGATTTTCTCCAGTGACCGGGAGTTCACGATATGGCCAAAGCCTGGCACGGAATTGACCGTGGAGTTGGATGGGACCAGTCTGATCTTGCCCGTAGTTGGCGGCCAGGCCGCACTGAAAGAGGCGCTGGGACTGTAATCTAAGTGTGTTAATTTATATTTTTTAAAACCACTCATTCCACGGGTTTCACTCTTTCCGAGAAATGAATTCATTTCTCGGAAAGAGTGTTTCGGTGAACAGTAGCCCCGATTATTTTTTCTCGAAAGTCCCGGTAGCAGAGGCTTTCCGGCCATCCTGATCCTCCACCGTGAGAACCACGGTGTATATTCCCGCAGGGGCATCATCCACATGGGCGTGCTCATGAAAATGAATGGAAGTCTGATCCTTGATCCTGGCCTGTTCAAACACAAATTCTTTGGACCAGTCCTCACTTTCCACACTAAGGATCACCTGCCGGATCTTTTTGACGGCCGAGATATGGGCAGCCAGATGCAGGTCATCCCCACTGGCATTGATCCCGACTTCCAATTCATCTACCACTGGTACGGTTGAGTCCACCGAAATCCGGAGCTTGCGCTTCTCTTGCACGATCGCACCGCTTTCTCCCGTTACCGTCAGGGTTAGATCATAATTTCCCGCCTCCGTCCCATTGGGAAACATAAACTGCTCGTCAAACCTGGCAGAATTGGCCCCTGAGTATTTATCTGTAAATTGCTGGCTGTACGTCCATTCCTCTCCTTCAGAATTTTGTGAAATCATTTCCAATTCAATACCAGAAATATTCTCATCCAGGAATATATTTGCTTTGACCAGCATGGGTGAACCAATGGTCGCTTCCCCAGAATCCTTTTCCCCTACCACCATTTTAGAAATACCTATCCGATCACCGGAACAGGCTGAAAATGCAAGAAAGAAGAGAATCACAGCCATCAGGCTTATTTTTTGTTGAATTCCGTTGATGTTTTTTGTCTGGAAAATTGCCATAATCACACGATTTAAGAAATAATTGATGAAACAAAGATAACAAACTAAATAAAGTTTTGTTGCAAAAATCGCCGTCAGTCAGGACGATCAGGTATTATATACATTTGATGAGCTAAGCCAGTCTGTCGTATTTGCAAAGTTGAATTAATTTGGATTAAAACTCATTTTTGTCCATTTTTGATCTTTATTAAACCGAAAATGGGCAAGGATAAATTAAGAAAATTTGCGGAAATCGGCACTTTTCCAAATGTACACCAGTTGGAGGAAGGAATGGCCCTGAAGGGGCAATGGGCAAAAAGGCAATTTGGCAACAATCATCCGGTCGTGCTGGAATTAGCCTGCGGAAAAGGTGAATACACTGTGAATATGGCCCGTCATTTCCCAGACAAAAATTTTATAGGTGTGGATTTCAAGGGTAACCGGATCTGGCGGGGAGCGAAAACAGCGCTGGAGGAAGAGATACCCAATGTAGGCTTTCTCCGGATCCAGATTGAAAATATTCTGGACTATTTTGAGGAGGGCGAGGTTTCCGAAATATGGATCACGTTCCCGGATCCACAACCCCAGAAAAGCCGGATCAAGAAGCGGCTGACCAACCCTGTTTTCCTCAAAAAATACCGACAGATCCTACGACGGGAAGGTCTTATGCATCTCAAAACAGACAATGACGGGTTCTATGAATATACCCGTGAAACACTCATTGAATTGGGGGATCCCACCCTGGTCCATACCTCCGATCTCTACCATTCAGAATGCCTGGATGAGGTGTTGTCCATCAAAACCTATTACGAGCAAAAATACCTCGCCCAGAATAAAAACATCAATTATATACGCTGGACCTTTGGGGATAGGGCTTGAAATTCTGTATCTTTACCTTTAGGAACAATAAGCCGTGATCAAACAGGAGGTAATCGATAAAATTATGGATGTGGCCCGCATCGAAGAGGTGGTGGGCGAATTTGTCGATCTCAAAAAGAGAGGGGCTTCACTGATCGGGTTGTGCCCATTCCATAATGAAAAGACCCCTTCCTTCAACGTTTCAGTAAGCAAGGGAATCTATAAGTGCTTCGGTTGCGGTGCCGGTGGGGATGCGGTGCGCTTCATAATGGAGCATGAAAAATACAGCTATCCGGAAGCGTTGAGATTTCTGGGACAGAAGTACCATATTGAAATCGAGGAA
>Ga0172382_10011539_pt1 | contig 11661 bp, 6 predicted proteins | sample Leawel138RmetaG_FD_122245 | JGI IMG/M metagenome (GOLD analysis project Ga0172382, IMG submission 122245) | Leachate microbial communities from a municipal landfill in Southern Ontario, Canada - Leachate well 138R metaG | ecosystem: Engineered > Solid waste > Landfill > Unclassified | place...
AGTTTGGTCGGCGCATTAGCTGTCTGTGGCGACATCGTGCCCGTACCACCATTGGCATAGAAGGTCACGGTGTACGTTTCTTCTTCTGCGGTCTCCGGGAACTCGTAGGTCACCGTCAGGGTGCCCGCTGCCCAACTTGTGATGATTGCGGTCGCATTGTTGACTTTGGCCGTTGTTGTAGCGGTAAATTCAAAACCTGTGGCAGCCTCAAGTACCACGGTGACGGTGTAAACCGTGCCGTATCCAAATGAGCTGTGGTCTGGATCCCAGCTGACTGATTTTACGCTTGCTGCTAAGGCAGGATCTGTTACCGCTGTCGCTGTGCTGGCTGGCGTAGCGCCTGCTGCAGGTGCCGCAATGGTGAGCGCAGCGCTGGTAATGGGGGTGTTGACTGCTGCAGTCACCTTTGTGATTGCCGGTTCGCTCTCTTTAGAGTCAAAGCTGCTTGAATTCAGCATAGCGACATTTTCAATCTCATCTCCGGCTGTTGCGTCGACGATCACCTGGAAGCTGAGTTCAGGAACGATAAGCACGGAATTGGATAAGCCTTCAGGATATTCATTATCAGCACTTTCAGCATCCAGTTTAAAGGCTATGCTGCCAATCTTCTCAGTGGCAACCGTACATTTATACGTCACCGTCAGCGGGCTGCCAGCGGAGATGTCTCCGGATGTCGTGCCAACAGGCGTACAAGATACCTCTTCAGGCAAAATACCGCCGGTTAAGACGTACTCCAGTGCACCGGCTGTAACCGCTGTGTCCGCCAGGGTGTTGGTAAAGATCGCCTCAACCGTGACCGTATCGCCCGCGCTGACCAGGCTGTTTGCTGTCTTCAGCGTTGTGGTGCGGGTGCTTATTGCCGGGCCAGGCTTGATCGGCAGTGCTGCAATTGCCCAGTCAGTTGACCCGGACAATGTCCATGCCATTGTTGTGGATGTCAGTGTAGCAGGCTTGATACTTGCCAATCCTTTGATTTGGGAAGCTCCAGATGATGAATTCTCATTCCACTGCAAAGTCTGCCCATTGCCTGGAGTTTGGGTACTGGATGAACCACTTCGAATTACTGTGTCAAAAACCAGATCTCCTACCTCTGTTAGCACATCAACTGATGGCGAACTACTTTTTCCCTTGGCACTTTCCAAAACACCTACTGGCGAAGTTAGGTTGACGCCAGCGAAATTAATTGCTCCAACCACCATATAGGTTTTTTCAGCGGTAACAACAATATTTGCGGTTTATGAAGCAGGTGGATTAACCAGATAAAAGATTGTTACTTGGGTTAAATTCGTTTGCTCAACAGCAGTTCCAGCTCGCGTCAATTCTATCCCGTCAAATTTTACAGAAGATATTGAACTTGCAGACGTATAACCATAAGAAACACCAACAACGAGCAGACGGTTATCCCCAGACCCAGTTGTGTGACTAAAACTTAATGAGGTAGAACTACCACTTGTTTTTCCAGTTGAAACGTCACCATCTTTGGTGATTACACCTGGACCACCTCCATCTTCCGTCACCTCGCCCGGCACACCGACGGTATTGCTTCCCAGGTTCCAGATCAGCACACCATTATATAACATCGCCGCCGGGGTGGCGCTATTATCCACATAAGTCGTGCCGGTTGGGATGGCATCGGTCACGCTAACGTTCGTCAGCAGGTCATTTTTTTCATAGCTGACATCCCTGATGGTGTAAGTAAGGGTCTCACCGATTTCAGCCTCATCTTTATCAACCGCTTTGGTGATATTGCGGGGGTCAACCACAGTATAACAGACCTCTAATTGAGGCGCCAAAGAAGCACCATTGGTGCTGTCGAAAGAAGTTGCACTCCGATTTTGTTGTACAGTCGTCTGCCCAAGAATTGCAATGGCATTTTTGGCTGCCCACCCGGGCCGATCGACAATTTCCTGGATAACATCCGCCAAATCCGGTGTGACATAATCCGACCCGGCGGTCCATGACGGCACGCTCCAGGCTGCTGAAGCTGTTGTCTTAGCCCTGCTTGAGACGTTGAAATTGGCTGTTGTGAATGTAACCGGGCTATCATCAGCCTGTCCCCATAGCGTCATACTAGAAGTAGTAGCTCCACTATCCGCGATCGCCCTGAAGGTGATATCTGCACTGGTGATCGTCGCTCCTTCGGGCACATCCACATTCTGGAAGCGCAACCCCCACCAGTTTAAATCTGTTGTTGAGCCACCATAAGCACGGTACATTTGCAGGGCTTTAGTGCTCGTATCACCATCCAGATCAACAGCACCGTTCGTTGAACCTGTGTTCATCCGTTCTTCCACGTCATCACTTTTGAGATTGATTCGCGAGGTAACACAAATTTCTGATGAGATGCTTCCGCTGACCGCCACATCCTTTTGGACTGCACCAATGCTGGTGTGAGTTATATTTCCGCCAAACACGCCTTCATTGGTGCCGGAAAGACGGACAAAAACAGTTTTATTAATGGTGCCCTCTTCAGAAGGCACAAATTCTAACTCTGAATTGTAGTTAATGCCATCGCTTGAGAGTACAAAACCTTCTGGCGCGGTGATAATCAAGTTGTTTTCGAGATTGACACCCGTAACCGTATAAGTTTGTGCTTCGGAAGACATACCCGGTTGGGTGTGGAAAGGTTCCAGCGTACCGACCGAGGTAATAATGGTTGGGTCGGTTGTTGCCACACAATAAGTGACGTTGAGGGTGGGTTTGGCATAGCCAGATGTGTTTTCTTTGGAAGCAACGATATAGTAATCTTTTGTGGTGGTCGTGTAATTCTGAACAGCGAGACCATAATTTGGCAGGTTGCCATCAACCCACCCCTGAACAACAGCGATACCAGCCGTGTTTAAGGGAATGGTCACATCCTTATCATTAGAGAATGTGCCGCCTGTACCACCCGTGGCATCCCAAAGATTGATGTTATCACGGTCGCTGGTTGTGCTGGCAGCGCCGCCGGTGCCCCAACTGTTTTCCCCATCATAGGTATTCCAATTGGCGCTGCTGGTGCTTTCCGCATCATTTGATGTACCCTCAATCCACTCCCGTTTGAGGTTGTAAAGACTAAAGGTGGTTTTTGATGCATCGGTCACATAAAAGGAAAGGCTGGCGCTATCGACAATAACATCCGCAGGAATTTCGCTCAGGTCCCATTTGAATAAAGCACCCTGTGCAGTGCTGGTATGATCGCTCATGGAAATCGTTGTTGTACCGCCGTAGTTTCGTTTCGGATAACCCTGCCTAAGGTAGGTGTCTCCGGTGGTAATTAGATTTACCGTTGTGCATTGTGTAACCTCAAAATGCGCCGTGACGGATTTGTTCTCGTTCATGACGATGGCGTGCTTCCCATCAGAGAAAACAATGTCATCGGCATTATCTCCGCTCCAGTGGCTGAAGGCATAGCCTGTGTTCGGTTTCGGCGTCAGCGTCACGGTCTGGTTCTCATAATACACACCGCCTGGGGGCGAAAGCTCAACGCTGCCATTGCCGTCGTCGGTGGCGGTCAGCGTGAAGGTTTCGGCATCACCGATCTCCTCCGCCAGGTAAAACACCGCCGGGCCGTAAGAGGTGGCGTCGGTACCGCCTTTGCTAAAGTTAATGGTGAACTCCCCGTTACTGTCGGGGACAATATTATCCCATTTAGCGATGTAACCTTCTTCTGTGTTGTAACCTGTTCCAAAGGTCGTCGTTGATGAACCGTCAATAAAGGCTGTTTTTGTGATGGTGTTAGAAGATCCCTTTTGTTCGCTGCTCGCATTGATAGCCGATTGTGCACCAGCGAGGGTAAAGGTGGTTCTTCTGGCTGTATAACCTGAATTATTTCTATTTGCTGTGGTCGCAAAAGTATAAGATTTTTCAGGGTCAAGGCCGGACAGGGTTAATAATAATGAGTGACTCGATTGCATGATAACATTGCCAACCATATTGGCTTTATAATTATCTTCACCGGGTTTACCAAACATTTCGTAGGCATCGGTCCCAGCGTCAGCAAGAGACCCATCAGAGGCCGTATTGTAAAAAACTGCCGGATCGCTGACGGTAACAGTCATTTTTGCATTTAACGGTAATCCGTCAGCAAAGTTAACCAAAGGAACGTTGTTTATCACTCCGCTATCTAAAGAACAATCCTTTACCAGTGTATTGGTTGGATTAGCGGTGTGAGAAGTGCTATAAGCGCAATCTACAAAGGCTTCCCAGGCATATGCCGCCGGGGCTTCGCGGGTGTAGGTTTGAGAATCGATGGCTTCACCAGTGCTAACTGGGACATATTCGATTTTCATACTCGTAGTTGTAGCTTCCAAGCGCATAGCACCAGCGCCACTGTAATAATAATCACCAATTTGGTTGCCAGTCCTAATAAAACTACCCGCGACCCCTGAGGTATAGTAAACAATGGGAATATCATTGTTCGGTCCTTGCATTTTAGGAATACGCTCATAAATATGTACGTGCGCTGCAAAAACAAAATCCGCGCCCCACTCAGCAAAAGGCCATTGCATGCTTGTATTTGACCCAGCATAACCACCTGTGTAAGCGGGTCGATGGAAAACTACGATTTTCCAGGGGGCGGTTGACGCTTTAAGTTCTAGTTCCAACCAAGCTTTTTGGCTGTTTAAATCACTTGCTTCACTATTCATCATGAAGAAGTGCACCGGACCGCGCACGAACTCATAATAAAGCGGCGCATTGCCGCCTGATGAATCGGGAAGATAATTGAAATATTTTTGATATTCAGATATTGGTGATGAATAGTCATGGTTTCCCGGGGCCGGGTAAAAGTTAATGGGGTCCATGTAGTTCTTTCGCCCGTTGGCAACAGCTTCGGGTCCATAGTAAGCGCCAACAACGTTGGGGTAGCATGTTGTTGCTAAGCAACTGGAGCCCTGGTTATTGTCGCCAGCGGTGACGATAAAATCCGGGTCCCAAGAATTAACCATATTGGCAACGTTTGCCACGATTGTGTCGTTGGTATAGCCATAATCCGAGATGATTGCAAAGTTAGTCGGCGCACCTCCCTGGGCGCTGGGGGCTTCTAAAGGCTCTGCCATTGCCGGCGCGGTCGGCTGCACCCCCAGCAGCGAAAATATGAAAACAAATGCAAACATTGCCTGAAACAGCCTGGCGCCGGTATCAGCACGTTTTTTTATAATTCGGTGGTTCATAAGTTTTTACTCCTCTATTGTTAAGCTAGTGAAAACAAGATTCGTTAATTTGTTCACCATTCATAAAAGGTCCACAGTATCCATTAATTAAGAAAAATCCCCCCGATCAATCAACAATAACAGAAGTCTGATAAACCACCTGGTGAATTTCGATCCGCGGCGAAACAGTTTCTGAAATAGCCAAAATCATTCCATATACCCTCCGTTTTGTTCTATGCATCAAGCCAATCAGCCCGTGGAATAACCTGCCTTTATTAGGTTATCCTCAATTAAATTGCAAGGCGGAATACATTTTAAATCCACGCGCTGCAAACGAAAATATAGCTGATAATGTGCTGCATACTAAACTACCACAATATTACATTTATTTTAGCATTCTGTCAAGCAGTGAAAATTATTTTTCATTTAAATTTGTAAAGTAATCTGTGGAATTTAAAAGGTTAACTGGTAAAATCAACACATAAAGTACGAATCTGGGCAGCTTCCTCAGAAGCTGGAGGAATCAATATCAAGCAGTTTGTAAAATTTCCACGTCCAATTCGTTTTGGGATAATAACCGGCATTGGAAACCCGATTTTGGCAAACTTGAAGTTCCAGAATCTGTGAAAGAATTATTAATTCACCTTTCTTCAGCCCACTAATTTGAGCGACTCAGGCTCTCATTGAGTTGTAAACCTCAGCGTAAATCAGGGTGCTATTTAGCAGTCCTACCGCCCTCACTCCCCAGCCACCAGCACCTTCAGCACACCACGCTTCGCGGCCCTCTCAAACGCTTCCACCCCCTGTGCCAGCCCATACCGTCCGCTCACCAACGACGCTGTATCCACCAAACCAGCTGCCAACAAACGCAGCGCCGGCGCAAATGGCCCGCACCGGCTGCCCACCAGCCTGATCTCATCCACCACCAGTGCTGAAAGGTTAAGGCTCACATCTCCAGCAAAGGTGCTTTTCAGCACCAGCGTACCCGCTGGGCGCAGCGCTTCACGCGCTATCGCAAACCCCGCCGGTGAACCCGTCGCCTCCACCACCAGGTCTGCCCTACTCTTTGCCAGTGTGCGTTCATCCACCGCAGGGATACCCCAGCGCGCCAACAGCAAAGCCTGGGCTTCGCGCCGCACGACGACCGCCAGGTCACAACCGGTCAGCTTCAACGTTTGGGCGATCAGCAAACCCAGCCGCCCGGCGCCGACCACCACAACCTTCATCTCCGGCTGGATGTGCACCTGCTGCTGGATCAGCAGTGCCGCGGCCAGTGGCTCAGCGAAGACCGCCGCCTCATCTAGGACGCCCTCCGGTACGGGATGCAGGTTCGCCAGCGGCAGTGTGAAGTATTCTGCCAGCACACCGTCGGCCCCCTGAATACCCAGCGCACGGCGGTCGGTACAGTGTGTCTGGCGCCCTGCCTGGCAGGTTTCACACTGACCACAGGTCAGGTTGATCTCGCCCACCACCCGTTGACCGATCCAACCCTCAAATCCCGGAGCTTCAACGACATCCCCCACAAATTCATGCCCGGGCACGCCCGTGAAGGGGTAATAGCCGCGGGTCATCTCCAAATCTGTAGCACAGATCCCCGCCAGCCGGGTTCTGATCAAGGCTTCGCCAGCCCGGGGTTTTGGGATGGGAAGGTCCGACCGATAGGTGATTTTCAGGTTTTCCAGCCACAAGCCCTTCATCGTCTGCATCATGCCGCTCCTTTGCTCTTTGCTACCCAGCCATCCAGTTCATCCCCGCTCAAAAATCCCTCCGCCGCGCCCTTTACCCCGATTTTATATGAAGCAAACACCTGCGCCGCCTCCAGCGCCCCGCGGGGGTCGCCAGTACGCAGATAGCGGTCGATAAAAGCCGCAAACAGGGCGTCCCCTGCGCCGATAGTGTTGACGACCGCACGGGTGTGCACAGCCGGGTAGCGCCCGATGAAACCATTTTTCCGCGCTCCCAGCAGCGCGCCCTTGTTCCCCATACCGATCACGATGATCTCCACCGGGTAGCGCCGCAGGAGCTCTTTGATCACGACCTCAGGAGTCTCCGGCAGGCGCTCGTCGCTCAAAAATAAAATCGTTGCCGCGGCTAAGAATTCCTGGTTGTAGGCGTCCTCCAGGTCTGCCAGCGCGTGCACATCCGTGGCTATCGGCTTACCTGCTGCCCGGGCTGCTTTTAACAGCGGGCGGGCAAAGTTGATGTTGCAGATTACCGCCAGGTCGCAGGCGCCCAGTGCAGCCTCTGCCAGGCTCGGCGGGTATTCTCGCTCCTGGATGTCCTTCAGGTCCACGTGGATCTGTCGGCGCCCGTCAGGATCATACAGGATCACCGATTGGGCGGTCGTCTCCAACCCGCATAACACCAGAGCGTCGTCAACCCCGGCGCGCGTCACTGTGCGCCGCGCCATGCCTCCGTTTTCATCCGTTCCAACCAGCGAAGCGAAATCCACGCGGTTGCCCAGCGCGGTCAGCGCGCGGGCGATATTCCAGCCCACGCCCGACACAGCGCTGTGCAATCCGTTGAAGGGATACCGCACCGGGAAATACTCCAGCGGGAAGCCGTCGATCGCCACTGTCGTTTCGATATTGATCAAACCGGCGACAAAAATCTGCGCCATCTCCGCCCCTATCTCGCGCCTCGACGTCCGAACTGCCGCTCCAGCAAATCCGCCGAGAGGTGGATCATCGTGGGGCGTCCGTGGGGACAGGTGCGCGGCGATTGGCAACGCTCCAGCGCGCGCAGCAGCGCCACCTGTTCATCATGTGAGAGAATCTGACCGCCTTTGACCGCCATACGTTTGCACACCCGGGCGGTGATCATTGCCTCCCTGGCAGCAGCCAGCGGTGTTTCGTCCTCCTCGAATTCTTCCACCAGGGCGTTCAGCGCGGCTTCAGGGTCGCCGCCAGCCAGCAGCGCGGGGATCGCCCGCACCGAGTAAGTGTTGGGGCCGAAAGGTTCCACCTCAAAGCCCAACCCAGCCAAAATAGGCAGTTGATCCTCCAACAAACGTGCCTTTTCCGGCGTCAACAGCACACTCACCGGCGTCAGCAGCGCCTGGGAAGGGACACTGACATCGGCTTGCTGCGCCATCAACTCCTCAAACAGCACCCGCTCATGCGCGGCGTGCTGATCGATCAAATACAACCCGTCCGGCCCTTCAGCCACCAGGTAAGTCGCGGCCACCTGGCCCACCAGGCGCAACAGCGGTAAGCGCTCGGGGGAATCCTCCGTGCCCGTAAGCAGGCTGATGCGCGGCTGGACAGATTGAACGGGCTCCTCCCAGGTTTTGGGAATCTCCGCTGCCATTTTCCACGCTGGGTCGACCTGGCCGCGGTCCTCCTCGCGCGCGGCGCCCCACCAGGGTCGCATTTCAAGTTCGGTAACCGGTGAATAAGCCATCAGCGCCCGCCGCACCGCCCGCTGTACCCGCGAGAACACCAGGTCGCCCTCTCTGAAGCGCACCTCGGCTTTGGTCGGGTGCACGTTCACATCCACCGTCTCTGGCGGCAATTCTAAAAACAAGACCACGATCGGGAAGCGTCCGACCATCAACAGGGTGTGATAAGCACGGATAATCGCCGCGCTGACGGCAGTATCTCGCACCCAACGCCCATTGACGAAGACCGTGATTTCCCGTCGGTTTGAACGGGTCAGCGAAATCGGGCTGATAAACCCGTGGATGTGGTAATCGCCTTCCAGGAATTCCAGCGCCAGCATCTGTTTGGCAATCTCCACGCCATAGAGGTTTGCCAAAACTTCCCGCCGGTCAGCGTTGCCGCTGGTTTTCAGCGTGGTCTTGCCTTCCATCGCCAGGTGCCAGCGCACGTGCGGATAAGCCAGAGCATAGCGCGTCACCAGTGCTTCGATATTGCGGCGCTCGGTGGTATCCGATTTCAGGAACTTCAGCCGGGCTGGCAGGTTATAAAACAGGTCCTGCACGGTGATGCTGGTGCCTGGCGGCATGCCCAGCTCGCCCAATTCGCCCAGCGCGCCGCCCTCCACGCGCAGTTTTGCGCCAACCTCAACATCAGACGGACGCGTTTCGACCGTCATGCGGGAAACAGAGCCAATAGAAGCCAGCGCTTCACCTCGGAAGCCCAGCGTGGCAATGTGGAATAAATCCTCCGCACGGGAGAGCTTGCTGGTTGCATGTCGTGAAACGGCCAATCCGAGTTCTGCCCGCGGGATGCCCCCGCCATCGTCCGTTACGCTGATCAGACGTTTCCCGGCACCCAGCACCTCGATTACGATCCGCTTCCCCCCGGCATCCAGTGCGTTTTCTACCAGCTCTTTAACCACCGACGCCGGGCGTTCGATCACCTCGCCCGCAGCGATTTGGGAAGCGATATGTTCCGGTAAGATGCGAATCGTCATATGTCCTCTTTTTAATGAATTATAACCGATGGGGGATGAGAAATTGGAGATCGTGATCCCACTTCGCGCAGCGCATCCAGTCCCTGTAAGGGTATTGAGCATCTGCATTCAGGGACGATGATGGTGAGTTGTTATGGTGCGGTTAAAAACTGGACTCCTCAAGAATTTTTTATTATCAGCTTATGGAGGAATAAGTGGCCAGAAAATCGCGCTATGATCGGCCAGGACCCGGAAAACGAGCCCCCGATGTAGCCCAAAAACGGACGCCATGACGCTCGATAATCTGTGCCCTGCCGCTGTGTTTCAATTGCTCAAGCGTTCCGTAAATTTCATCAGCCGACCAGGCACTCAGCGCCTGATTCAGCTCGGATTCCCGCATCGGGTGACGGGAGATGATGCCCACAATCGCCTCCAGAATATCTTCCACGCCGCTCAGGTCGAATGCCCCAATCGCCGGGTAGACAATTTTAGCGACATGGCCCAGGATAGCCCGAGCGCGCAACAAGCCGTCTTCATCCGGCGCTTCAACCCAGGTTTCAACCGGCGGCCGGGTAGGCGTGACAATGTGAACTTCGTCCGGGTTAATTTGCTCCAGCACTGCGGCAATTTCCTTGAGCGCTTCCTCAGAGTCGTTCAAACCCTTCACCAGCATCACTTCCACCCACAGGCGACCGGTATATCTCTGGCGAAAACGAAACAGCCCGTCGACTAAACGTTCAAAGGACAGTTCCGGGTGTGCTCGATTGATGCGGCGATACAATTCAGCATTCCCGGCATCCAATGAAGGTAAAACCGCATCTGCCAGTGTCAAGGCTTCGCGCACCTCCGGTAGAACCATCAGCCCCCCATTGGTGATCACCGCCACGGGTAGATCCGACAGCGCTTTCACCCCGCGGATCAGCGCCCCAATACCCGAGTGCAGGCATGTTTCACCGGAGCCCACAAAAGTAATCCAATCGATCTGCCCTGGCTGGTGAGCGTCCAAAGCAGCCCGCGTTTGTGCCAAAATGTCTTCCGAGTCAAAATACGCCTTGCGGACATTCGTCACCGGCTGGCTGCGACCCAACTGGCAGTAAACGCAATTCCAATTGCAGGTCTTCAGCGGAACCGGGTCGATCCCCAGGGATTGACCCAGCCGACGGGTGGGCACGGGCCCGAAAACTCGTTTTTCCATAAGCGGGCTCAATTCTATGCTGTTTCACGCGTAATGGCGCATGATCCTCGCGTTCGCGCAGATCACTGAACCAGGCAAATCACCACTTACTGAGTGACCTTCACCCTGCAAGCTGGTTTTCGATGTAAGTATAATCCATGTGATTGCGTCGAAGGCTTCATCCGGACCGGTTTCAACCTGACGGCGTAAATTTCAATCGTGGCTGCCCTGCTATGAAAAAACCTGTGGCGCATGGAGGTCCATGTCCAACGCGACCCCCCAATTGCTTGACGAAAAATGACGAATACCATTATACTAAGCGCATAATGGAAGATCTACTCACGCTCACCTGTCCAGCCTGCGGGGGCTCACTTCAAGTTAACCCGCGTTCATCGGTTTTAACCTGCAAGCATTGCGGTGTTGAACATCTCGTTCGCCATGGCGCAGATGGTGTGATGCTGGAATCATTTGCACGTTGCCCGAAATGCGGTCGAAATGATCGGGTTGAGAAGGTTAGCGCCATCTTAAAAAGTCACAGCCAGGAACTTACAACAAAAGTCAAACGCGCTGAAGAATATATCGACCCAAAAGGTAACCGCCGTCAAGTGATAATCGAAGTGCCGCAGACGCAAGTTCAAACCACCGGGCTTGCCCGGAGCTTCACCTCACCCGGGCCAAAGCCAGAGCTTCTGCCAAAACCAGCCAGCATACCAAAACCCAACAGCCTACCAAAACCAAAAATTAAAAATAATCAAACCATCAAGACAGTTTTGTTTATTTTCAGCGCCCTTGCGCTCATTATCACTCTCGTTTTTTTCATCCTGGCGTTAATTGTTGTTATTCCTGATCCAAGCACTGAAAATTACATCGGGTGTTGTTCCCCGATAATTTTCTTTGGCTTGATTGGAAGTGCGCTGCTGATTGCTGGGATTGCCAAAAAACCTCTGAAAGGTGACGCCGCAATAAACTTTGAAAAATATAAAGCGGACAAATTGCAAG
>Ga0172382_10011542_pt1 | contig 11658 bp, 7 predicted proteins | sample Leawel138RmetaG_FD_122245 | JGI IMG/M metagenome (GOLD analysis project Ga0172382, IMG submission 122245) | Leachate microbial communities from a municipal landfill in Southern Ontario, Canada - Leachate well 138R metaG | ecosystem: Engineered > Solid waste > Landfill > Unclassified | place...
CATGCGCTCCAAGGCTTTAACGCGGCTTTGAGCTTGTTTGGCTTTACTGGCTTTGGCTTTAAAGCGGCGGATAAAGTCTTCCATGTGCGCACGTTGCGCTTGTTGTTTTTCGAAGGCTTGCTGCTGTTGCATGATGCGCTCAGCGCGAGCACGTTCAAACGCCGTATAACCACCGCGATACAGGGTCAGTTTTTGCTGATCGACGTGAACAATATGGCCGACCACCGCGTCCAAGAAATCCCGGTCATGAGAAATCAATAATAAGGTGCCAGGGTAGTTTTGCAGCCAGCCTTCGAGCCAGAGAATGGCATCGAGGTCTAAGTGGTTAGTCGGCTCATCAAGCAGCAGTAAGTCCGATGGACACATCAAGGCTTGCGCAAGATTTAAGCGCATGCGCCAACCACCAGAAAAACTATTGACCTGGTTTTCCATCTGTTCTTCGAGAAAGCCTAAGCCTGCTAATAGTTTGCGCGCTCGGGCATCGGCAGTATAGGCATCAGCGCTGTCTAACTCGGCGTGCAAGCGACCGAGCTCAGCACCGTCTTGCTGCTGTTCGGCTTTAGCTAATTGTTGTTGAATATCGCGCAAGTGCGTGTCGCCATCTAAAACATAATCAATCGCGCTCTGATTGGGCGCATCGATTTCTTGGCGCATATGCGCAATGCGCCAGTTGGCCGGTAATGCGCAATCGCCTGCGTCAGGATGCAGTTTGCCGCGCAGTAAGGCGAAAAGGCTGGATTTGCCAGCGCCATTGGCGCCGATTAAGCCGACTTTATGCCCTGGGTGCAGGGTTAATTCTGCGTTTTCCAGTAAGCGAAGTGGGCCACGTTGTAGGGTCAGTTCTGAGATTCGTATCATGCGGCGCAGTTTAGCAGTTTCGTGGACTTTACCAATATGGGGTGAGAGATATTTAGTGGCTTTAGCGCAAACTCTAGCAGTCGGACAGCCATAGGTATGACTGCCCACTGTGCTCTGTGCTTAACTGGCTAGTTGTTGGATTGCAGTTCGCGCGTTATCGATGTTGTAACGGCCTTTGCTATCGCGGGTAATGGTGCCCATCGCCACCGTAGGATCATGGGTAAAAACTAAACGTCCATGGCGCGCATATAAATCATCCAGCAACGCTTGTTTCTCTTCAATTAAGCCTTCGGGGAAACGGTCGTAACCCATGGTGATCGGTAGATGCACCCAAGGTGCGCCGGGCACTAAATCGCCGGGGAAAACCACAGGGCCGTCGGGCATCGCGACTTCTGGCAGCATTTGCCCCGGTGTATGGCCATGGCTCCAATGCAAACGCCAGCCGTCACTGAGCAAAGGATGGCTGACGCTATCGTCTTCCACCAGATGCAAACGCCCGCAATCGTGTAATAAAGCCAGCAACTCCGGAATGTAAGAGGCGCGGTCGCGGGCATGAGGGTTATTGGCCCGCTGCCACTGGCCTTGGCCGGTCAGGTATTGTGCATTGGGGAAGAGCAGTTCAGCCGGTTGACCTTCTTGCCAAGCAGAAAGTAAGCCGCCAGCGTGGTCAAAGTGCAGGTGAGTGAGTACCACAAGATCAATATCGGTGTGGCTCAGGCCGTGCTCGGCGAGACTATCGAGTAACACGTGATGGCTTTCTTGGACACCAAAACGCTCTTTCATCTCCGGTGAGAAAAAAGCACCAATCCCAGTTTCAATTAAAATATTACGCTCGGCTTCTTGCACTAAAAGGGCGCGGCAGCCCAAATCAATGCGGTTCAGTTCGTCTGGCTGCATCCAGCGCTGCCACAGGGCTTTGGGTGCATTGCCAAACATCGCGCCGCCATCCAGCTTTTGGCTGTTGCCTTGGAGGGTGGTTAAGGTTCTCATTATTGTTGTGCTCCTTATCTTTAGCATGTGGCCAGCCTTGCAACGCTGATACTGCTGCAGGGCTGGCTAACCTATCTTAAAAATGCTCTGCGGCTAATCCATACAAAGGTTGGCTGCCGGCTTTAATGCTGGCTTCGAGGCTGAGCGTGCGTGGCAACATGCGGCTGAAATAAAAATCGGCAGTGGCCAGTTTGGCGCTATAGAAGTCAGGTTCTTGCGCATGATTTTTTTGCGCTGCCGTGGCCATCCGCGACCACATCCACGCGTAAGCCACATAGCCAAACAGGTGCAGGTATTCAACCGAGGCTGCGCCCACTTCGTTTTTGTTGTCGGTGGCTTGCTCCAGCAACCATTGGCTAACACTTTCTAAGCGTGCGACTGCAGACAATACTTCTGCGCTGTACAAGGTATCGGGCTGGCTAACCTGCTCACGAATACGCTGAGCAAAGGCTTTTAAATACTCACCGCGGTTGGCAACGATTTTACGTCCCACTAAATCCAGCGCTTGAATGCCGTTGGTGCCTTCATAGATTTGCGCAATACGTACATCGCGGACCAATTGCTCTTGGCCCCACTCGCGCACATAGCCATGGCCGCCAAACACTTGCTGGCCGTGGATGCAGCTTTCTAAGCCGGTATCGGTGAAAAATGCTTTAGTCACCGGCGTCAGTAATGCGACTAAATCTTGCGCTTGCTCAGCCAGTACGGGATCGGGGCTGAATTTGGCAATATCCAATTGTTTACCGACATAGCAGGCAAAGGCGCGGCTGCCTTCAGTCATACTTTTCATGGTCAGCAGCATACGGCGCACATCGGCATGCACAATAATAGGGTCAGCGGCGTGCTCGGGGTTTTGCACGCCCGTAGCTGCGCGGCTTTGGATGCGCTCGCGGGCATAGTCGGCAGCGCGTTGGTACGAAGTTTCGGCACAGCCAATGCCCTGAATACCAATGGATAAACGCTCGTAGTTCATCATGGTAAACATCGCTGCTAGGCCTTTATTGGGCTCGCCAACTAAGTAACCTTTAGCGTCGTCAAAGTTCATCACGCAGGTGGCGGAGGCTTTGATGCCCATTTTGTGCTCGATGGAGCCGCAGGTCACCGCGTTGGCGTTACTCAGTGAGCCATCGGCATTGACGTTGATTTTTGGCACCAGAAATAACGAAATACCGCGAGCACCTTCGGGCGCATTCGGCAGTTTGGCGAGAACCAAGTGAATAATGTTTTCAGTCAGGTCTTGCTCGCCGCCAGTGATAAATATTTTACTACCAGTAATGTTGTAGCTGCCGTCGCTGTTGTCCGTGGCGCGGGTGCGAATCAAGCCTAAGTCTGTACCAGCATGGGCTTCAGTTAAGCACATCACCCCAGCCCAGCGTCCTTCATACAGCGGTGGCAAGTAGGTGTTTTTCAATTCTTCGCTGGCATGGGCATCAATGGCCAAACAAGCGCCAGATGTCAGTGCCGAATACAAGGCAAAGCTTGAGTCAGCGGCGTAGAGCATTTCTTCAAATTGCACCGAAAGCATTTTAGGCATGCCCATGCCGCCATAGGTAGGATTACCGGATAAGCCGACCCAGCCGCCTTCAATGTAAGTGTTGTAAGCCTCTTTAAAACCATCGGGCGTAGTGACGATGCCGTTGTCCCACTGCGCGCCTTGTTCATCGCCATTGCGGCTCAGTGGCGCAATCAGTTGGCCAGTCACTTTGGCGGCTTCTTCTAAAATGGCATTGGCGGTTTCACTATCCACGGTTTCTTGCAATTGCGGTAATTGTTCCCAGACCTGTGAGGCATTAAAAACTTCGTGCAGGACAAAGCGTAAGTCGCGCAAAGGGGCGTTGTAATCAGACATAAACTATCCTATTGGGTTGTGGTAGCTGCTGCTTGAAGCCAGCTACCAAATGCAGGTGATCGATTATTCTTCAGGTTTTGTCTCTGTTGTTTGGGCAGGAGGGATTGTGGTGAATTTCAGCAAATGGGTGCGTTCAATTAAAAAGTACAGCACAGCACCTGCGGCTAAACCCCAACCTGCACCATACACCGCCAGCACTACGCCCATGGTTCCGGCAATACCGCGCTCGGTGTTGTTATTGAGCTGCTCAAAACCCACCATCAAGCAAATATAGCCGGTGAGGACTAAGGTCAATGATAACGCAATCGGCAGCACAGGCTGGAAAAAGGTCACCAACGGCAGCATAAATAAGGCGAGAAAACCGGTTATCCAGAACGTACCGCCACCGCTATAGATTGACTCCATGGCTTTGCGACCGTACTTATAACGCTCAGCCATGGTCGCGGCCACTGCTGTCCAAATCGGTCCTGCTAAGCCAGGGTAGGGTGCAAAGAATGCATGTAAGGCGTTACGCAAAGCAGTCACTAAGTGCACACGGTCGATATTGGTATCGATGTGCTCATCTGGACGCAACTCATCGGCGCGTTGCATCAAGGATTGGCCGACAATAATGTCACCAAAGGCGATGATGTAAGCAATCACCGCGGTAGGAATGGCCAGCATAAAGACTTTGGCATCAGGGAAACCAAGGGTAAATGGCAGGTAATTCCACATCTCGGAGAAGGCTGGCGCGGTAATACCAAAGCGCACATCCGGCATCTTGTATTCACCAACAGCAATACCGGTAAAAATAGCGATCAGCATCCCTGGTACCATGCCGTAATTGACTATTTTACGAGCAATGGGCAGTCGGTCAGTAAGGCCGCGAAAGGACACCGAGAACATCAGGTATAGGCACACCAAACTACCGATCACTAAAGAGATAGGCGTGTTAGCCAGACGTCCGCCAGCATCAATTTCGCCGATCAGCGCTGCGATACCTGCGCCAATAATGATGCCGCCCTTCATTGAATTAGGAATAATACGCACTAAAGCGCTGCCCAGTCGGGTGATACCCAAGACAAGGAAAATCACAAAGACTAGAAACTGCAAGGCAAATAGGGCTTGAATCGCTTCAGGGCCTGGCTCGTAATCACCGAGAAACAGCAGCACTACCGGAATCCCTGGGGTAATCCAGCCCGGCACAAAAGGCACACCCAGTAAGGCCGGCAGCATAAAGCCAACGCCACACACAGTGACATAGGCCAAGGCTACATCGTAGGGTAAACCTAAGTATTTTTCTAACAGCGGAATCATTCCTAAGCTGACCACAAACATGATCAAGGCTTGGAACATTTCCGCCGTTTCCCAGCGGTAGTGAACAAAGGGTAGGCGCACTTTAAACGGGCCTGCTTGCCAACAAGGTTGCTCTTCACCGTCTTTACGTTGATACAGTTGCATGGTTAAAATCTCTTTTATACGCAGTGCAGGACCCTAGTCAGAGTTAAGGTCAGCACCGCTTTAGTTTTTATTGTTGTTGTCGTAACAGGGCACGTGCTCTGTTTTTTATAAAGCTTTAGCCATTTCGCGCAGGACGAACTTCTGGATTTTTCCTGTTGAGGTTTTTGGCAGTTGGGTAAAAACTACGGTTTTTGGCACCTTAAATGCCGCCATATGTTCGCGACAGAAACTCATAATGTTGTCTGCACTGATATCTTCTTGTCCTTCTTTTAAGGTAATAAAAGCACAGGGTGTCTCGCCCCAGTGCGCATCAGGCCGCGCCACGACCGCTGCTTCTAATACTGCAGGGTGGTGATAGAGCACGCCTTCTACTTCAATGGTAGAAATATTTTCGCCACCAGAAATAATGATGTCTTTTGAGCGGTCTTTAATTTCCACATAACCATCGGCATGCCACACGGCTAAATCCCCTGTGTGGAACCAGCCTCCTTCAAAGGCCTCTTCAGTGGCAGTTGGGTTTTTTAAGTAACCTTTCATCACGGTATTGCCGCGCATAAAGATTTCACCAATGGTTTGTCCATCTTTTGGTGTTGGCTCTAAGGTTTTTGGATCGCCGACCATCACTCCTTCAAGGGTTGGGTAGCGCACACCTTGACGGGATTTAATTACCGCACGCTCTTCCAGCGGTAAGTCGTTCCACTTATCGTGCCATGCGCACAAAGTGACGGGGCCATACACTTCAGTGAGACCGTATACATGGGTCACTTCAATGCCCATTTCTTCTACAGCGCCAATCACTTTGGCAGGTGGTGCAGCACCTGCCACCATGGCTTTAACGGGATGTTCAATCGCCGCTTTGGCTTCTGTGGGCATATTCACTAAGGCTTGCAGAACAATCGGCGCACTGCACATGTGTGTAACTTTTTCATTGCGGATCAGATGGAGTATTTTCTGAGGATCAACGCGGCGTAAAAAAACGTGCACACCTGCTAAAGCAGTAATGGTCCATGGATAACACCAGCCGTTGCAATGGAACATTGGCAATGTCCATAAGTACACGGGGTGATTGCCCATTGCCCAAGTCATTTGGTTGCCTATTGAGTTGAGAAATGCACCGCGATGGTGGTACACCACACCCTTAGGGTTACCGGTGGTGCCAGAGGTGTAGTTCAGCGAAATGGCTTGCCACTCATCTTCGGGCCACTGCCAAGCAAAATCTGGATCGCCTTCAGCTAGAAAGGCTTCATAGTCAAGCTCACTGACCGCCCGTCCTTCGCCGTACTCAGGGTCATTCACATCAATAATCAGAGGTGGATTTTCCAACATACGGCAAGCGGTCAGCGCAACATCGCAAAATTCGCGGTCAGCAATTAATACTTTTGCTTCGCCGTGTTGCAGCATGAAACTGATGGCTTCCGCATCGAGACGCACGTTGAGTGTATTAATCACCGCACCAATCATCGGTATAGCAAAATGCAGTTCCAGCATTTCGGGGATGTTAGGCAGCATCACTGCAACAGTGTCATCTTTACCAATCCCACGACCGACTAAGGCAGAGGCCAGTTTGCGACAGCGCGTATAGGTTTGTTCCCAGGTACGACGAATAGAACCATGCACCACCGCAGGATAATTGGGATAGATTGCGGCGGTTCGTTCAATAAAGCTTAATGGGCTCATTGCAACGTGGTTTACTGTGTTTTGAGTGAGGCCTTGTTCGTAGATCGACATATTTAATACCTGTGGCTTATTGTTAGCTCTGGCCGTTAACTGCTAAACAGCTATACGGTTGGTTTGTGGGTCTTTTATAGGCTTTGTCCTTTTATAATGGTAGATAAACTATAGTAATATAGTAGTTGTACTATATAGTTTCCGAGTTGCTTATGCATAACCATGTCAATCAAAGATTGCAGTTGCGTTTGTTACAGCGTTTGCTCAGTGAAAATCAGCCGCTCACTGAATGTGCTCAAGCCTTGCAGGCAGTTTTGCGCAGTGATCCGCATGTGCGTTCAGTGTGGTATTTCAACTGGCAATCCAGTGCCGATATTTATAGTCCAGAGGGTGATGTGCGTGGTTGGCCTCCAGGCCCCGGGGATTTATTAACAGCGTCCGATCAGTGTTTATTTACGGCGCTACAAGAACACTCGCAGCTGAGCATTGCGCAAGCCAGCGCGATGGATTGCTGGTTATCGAAGCGTATGCGGCGTGCGGGGATCACGCATGGTGTGATGGTTAATCTGCCGTTACGTAGACAACAAGAGGGGCTTGTGGTGATTGAACTGCAGGCGGATGTAGCGTTGTTTGCCCTCGACAGTTTATTGCTGGTGCTCTGTGCGTGGTTGCGCTGCGCGGAAAATGAGGTTGTACCCGCTGAACTGTTAAGCACTGATCCGCACCCTGCTTTATGGGTCAGTCATCAGGCTGGTTTAATTGAGGCGAATAAAGCGGCGATTGATATGTTTGGGGCGCAAATCGCCGAAAATGCACAGTTGGCTTTGCCACATAATCATCAGCAATTGGTTCACAGTTGTTTAAACCAACAACGCGTGATTGAAGATGTGACGGCACGCTTTGCGGAGCAAGTTTTGCTCTGGAATTATATTCCTTGTCCGCAACAACAGCGCGTTTTAGTGCGGGGTCGCGAGGTGACTCAGCAGGCTAAGCAGTTACATGATGCCGCCCAAGCCTCGCGTTTGTATCGCTTAATTACGGAAAATACCACGGACTTAATTTCACGACACACCCCTGATGGGCGCTTTATTAGTGCATCACCGGCCTCTTGGAGTTTGCTCGGTTATTGGCCAGAACAGTTACGTGGTATGCGCAGTCAAGCTTTGCTACATGAGCACGATGTTGTGCGGGTTGAGCAGCGTGCGAAAAATGCCCTAGCGGAGGACGGCTATCACACAATGACAGTGCGAGTACGGCATCACGATGGACATTATTTGTGGTTTGAGACCGCCAGTCGGGCGATTCGTGAGACCTATACCGGAGCCATTGTAGAAATCATTAGCGTGTCACGAGATATCACCGAGCGAGTGCAGGCTGAAGAGAATCGTCGACGTCTGGCTGAAGTGGTTGAAGTGAATACCGATTTGGTGCTGTTTGTTGATGCCAATGGTTTGATTCGCTGGATGAATCCATCGGCGCGGCGCTATTTGCAAGTCAGTGAGTCGCAAACAACGCTGCAGTTAGCTGATTTGGTGGGTGCGAAAACGTTAAGCGAACTGACCAAGCATGGTTGGCAAGCGGCTGATGAACAGGGGGTTTGGAGCTGTGAAACCCGCTTTCAACCCTATGGTGAGATTGCCTCTTTCCCTGTTTCTTTGGTGCTGCTGGCGCATAAAGTCGCCGGTGGTGATCGCTATTATTCGCTGGTCGCACGCAATATGACTGAGCGTGAATTGCGTGAAGCACAGCACCGCAAACACCAAGAGGAGTTGGCGCATACCGCACGGCTAATTACCTTGGGTGAACTGACCTCGGGGATTGCCCATGAAATGAATCAACCGCTGGCGGCAGTGATTAATTATGCCAGTGCTAGCTTGCGTTATTTGCAGGCTGCCGATATGCAATCGCCGCCTCTACAGCGCGTGGCGCAAGGCTTAGAGCGTATTACCGAGCATGCTAACCATGCTGCTGAAGTGATTAAGCGTTTGCGTGCCTTTCTGCGTAAAGAGCCGCGCCGTGTGCAAGCACTCAATATTGCTGAAGTGCTGCAAGAAACCGTGCAGCTCTGTGCTTGGGAAGCATCGAATGCACGAATTGATGTCGAACAACAGCTATTGTCCGAACTACCTCCGCTGTATGCCGATCGAGTGCTACTTGAGCAAGTGCTGCTGAATGTATTGCGTAATGCCATTGAGGCCAATCGCGAACGTTATCAAGAGCCAGCAGAGTCTTCACGCATTTTGATTACCGCTGAGCAGTATGCTGAGCATGTCTATATTAAAGTGCATGATCAAGGTGCAGGCGTTACCGTAGCGCAGTTAGAGCAGTTGTTTACACCGTTTTATACCAGTAAAGCCGATGGTCTAGGTTTAGGTCTGTCGATGAGCCGCAGTATTATCGAGGGCTTTGGTGGTTCGCTTGAGGCAGAGAATGGTCAGTTGGGTGGCTTGTGTTTGATTTGCCGCTTGCCGGTGCGCGCGGCATGATGGGCGTGCTGCAGTTGAAGCATAAATAATGATAAGGGCTTAACGTGAGTACAGTAGAGCAAGTCGTATATGTGGTGGATGATGATCAGGGCATGTTGGACTCCACGGTGTGGTTGCTGGAGTCGATCGGTTTACGGGCGTTGCCTTTTACCAGTGGCCAAGCCTTCCTTGATGCTAATCCGCAGCACAATAATGCCTGTGTGATTTTAGATGTGCGTATGCCGAGTATGGGTGGGCTTAATGTGCAGGAAGCGTTACGCGCAAGGGGCCTTGATTTACCGATTATTTTTGTCAGTGGCCATGCCGATGTGCCGATTGTGGTGCGTGCGTTCCGTGCTGGCGCAGTCGACTTTATTGAAAAGCCCTATAACGAACAGTTACTGCTCGATAGCGTGCAACAAGCGTTAAGTCGTTTCGTCGAAGTAGCAGATGAAAGCAAGCTGCAAGCGGTGTTGCAACGCATTGCCAGTCTTACGCCGCGTGAGCACGATGTGCTGCTGCCACTGGTACAAGGCTATACCAACCGCGAAGTGGCCGAGCAGTTGGGTATTAGCGTAAAAACTGTGGATCTTTATCGTTCAAGAGTAATGAAACACATGCAGGCGCAGACTTTGCCTGATTTAGTTGGAATGGCGATTGCGGGTGGCTTAGTTGATCCGCTGAAGTTACGCACTTTAGATGAGCATGACTAAGCCAATCTTGCGGCTTATATCGCCCGCACTGCTGCGACATAGCTCTGTACCGCAAGCAGGCGCTCAGCATTCAGCGCGATGCCCAGCTCTGCGCCTTGCAGACCTTTCTTCAGTAGCGGCTTCACATTGACCGCGCGCACCACTTCGGCGGCTTGGCGCAAGTAATCAGCTTGTGGGTATAGTCGCTCTTCAAGACCTAAGCGTCCGCGTGAGTCCATCTCGCTGGCGGCGATAAAATCAGCAAAGCGTTGTGGGCGGCGCATGATATCGAAAGCCATTAATAATTTTAATAAAGTCGCCGGACGCAACTCTAAAGCACGGTGGGCATGAGTATGGTATTCGCCAACCAGTAACGCTAATTGGGCCGGCTCATTGGGTACTTTGAGGCGCTTATTAACTTTTTTAATGAGCGGTAAGCCGCGTGTTTCATGGCCTATATGTCTTGGCCATTGTTCAGGGGCGGTGGTGCCTTTGCCTAAATCGTGCAACAAGCAGGCCCAGCGAATATTGAGCGGTTGCGCAAAGCGCACGCATTGTTGTAGTACGCTTAGAATATGAACGCCTGTGTCGATTTCAGGGTGGTGCTCAGCCGTTTGCGGTACGCCAAACAAGGCATCAACTTCAGGCAGTAACACTTTTAATGCACCGCAATCACGCAATACTTGAATAAACACTTCTGGATTGCTTTCCATCAGTGCATGGGCAAATTCCTGCCAAATACGTTCGGCAGTTAAATGTTCCAGCTCACCGGACTCAGCCAGTGTACGCATCAGCTCTAGCGTCTCGGTAGCGATGCGAAAACCTAAGTAGGCATAGCGCGCGGCAAAGCGTGCGACACGCAACACGCGCAGGGGATCTTCAATAAAAGACGGTGAAACATGGCGCAAGACACGCGCAGCAAGGTCAGCCTGTCCACCGTAAGGATCATGTAAAGTGCCATCAGCAGCTATCGCCATAGCATTAACCGTCAGATCGCGGCGCAACAGGTCTTCTTCCAAGGTAACGTCTGGGCTGGTATGAAAGACAAAGCCGCTGTAGCCATGACCACTTTTACGTTCAGTACGTGCGAGGGCATATTCTTCGCCACTTTGCGGATGCAGGAACACGGGGAAGTCATCACCCACTGGACGAAAGCCTTGCGCGCGCATTTGTTCTGGCGTTGCACCAACCACAACCCAATCGATATCCACGACCGCGCGGCCTAACAATTGATCGCGAACAGCGCCACCGACCTTGAAAATCTGCATACAGAGACATACCTTAAATAGAGATAAGCGCAAGAATACCGATAAGTTGGTGTTTTTGCTGGCTTGTGAGTTGTGTTGTTAAATCTACTGTGAGCTAGACTGTAATTATACATGCTGCAAGCTGTCAGCTTTGCATGCTGAGCTCCTAATAAAAAGCAGTAAAAAAGATAGCGATAGGCAAAAGCTATTGAAGCTATGATATCAATCAATTATGCCTAAGCTTGGAAATGACCTAGTATTAACAGCGTAAGTTCTTAACCACTTAAAGGAATTATTTAATGTCTTATATTAATAGCGAAGTTAAAGCGTTTAACGCAACAGCATTTCACAATGGCGAGTTCATCGAAGTTAGCGAAGCAGACATGAAAGGCAAATGGTCTGTAGTGTTCTTCTACCCAGCAGACTTCACCTTTGTTTGCCCAACAGAG
>Ga0172382_10011544_pt1 | contig 11658 bp, 10 predicted proteins | sample Leawel138RmetaG_FD_122245 | JGI IMG/M metagenome (GOLD analysis project Ga0172382, IMG submission 122245) | Leachate microbial communities from a municipal landfill in Southern Ontario, Canada - Leachate well 138R metaG | ecosystem: Engineered > Solid waste > Landfill > Unclassified | place...
CACTTGTAATGCATTGATCTTCACAAATATATATGGTTATGTCTGCTAAATTATTATTTTTGCATATAGGGTAAGTAATTATGTAAGTAAAAGATTTATAAATGGCACTTTTTATTAATTAACCTGATATTTTTGAATTAAATACATTTGTTACAAAACACAATTTATGAATAATCAATTGAGCAAGACACCATGAAAATATTTCAAGATTTATTAAGCAAGTTAGAATTAAAAGCAGAAAGCATTAATAATTTTTGGTTATTAATAGCTGTCTTGGCAATGGTTCTAAGATTGTTGACCGTACTTATCGGAAATAATTACGACATAGAATCTTGGGTAATTGTAGGAAAAAGTGTCAGCAGTGGAGGAATAGTATATCTCGACACATTTCGTTATACTACCGGTCCTATCTGGTGTTATGTTCTCGGCGCAATATATTATATACATAGCAATTTGGGTCTGACAGATGTAATGTCATTTCATTTCATGGTATCACTGTTTTTATCAATTATTGATTTGATAAGTGCCTACTTAATCAGCCGCTATTACAAGCCTATAGCAGGAATTATTATACTTCTGAGTCCGATATCCATATTGATTTCCGGTTTTCATGCACAATTTGAAGGCTTTGCTCTTCTTGCAGCATTATTGTCATGGATAATAACGTCAAAGTCTTCTCCGGAATCGAAAAATCATATCTTATCAGCACTTTTGATTGGTGTATCATTGATAATTAAGCATATTTTGGTATTTTATCCTTTATGGTTATTTCTTTCATCGAGAAATATAAGTTTTAGAAACCGAATGATTTATGCAATAGTCCCATACTCACTGTTCTTGATTGCATTTGTGCCGTTCATGATTGAACCCCAAGTGCGTGAATCTGTTATCAATCATGTATTTAAATATGAGTCAGCTATAGGAAGCAGTCTGCTTGGCTTATTACTGAGTCCCATTCCGGATTTAATCATGAAGGATATACTCGGTGTAATACCGGTTTTTTCCGGAATGAAGTTCTTCTTTTTTATAGGTATGTTTATTACTGGTATTATTGTAGCAAGGAGAAATTTCTCTATGACATTCTTCTTCTATCTTATATCAATGATTGTTATGACACCGGCAATGGCTGATCAATATTTGGTAATACCTATGGCAGCTTGTGCATTATTTATCAAACATTATGAAATAAGATATTATCTTTTATTCAGTTCTCTCTATTTGATATTTATAACTCCGAATAATATAGGTCCTCACTTCGTACCTCAATTGATCGAAGGCGCCAAGAATCTTTTCAGTTCGTTAAGCAATATGAACAGCAGTGATTTATTTGCGGTAGCCGGAATCCCTGCCCTGCCTGACAGTGTTTCACAAGTAACAAGCAAATACGACAGCTCTGAAACATTGATTTTTATGAAAGAAATTGCCAAAAAGGTTCTATTTCTGGCATACCCCTTTATTCAGTTATGGTTATTGTTATTTTACATAAAGTACATTGTTGGTAAAAATAAAATAAATTCATATTAGATTATCCAGACAATAGAAAGAGAATATGTATTGTGCAGAAATCACTGAATTTAAACTCTAATTGCAATAGAGAATACAGAGCTGATTATTATTTTCCCATAATTGTTTCCTCACAATTCCCGAACCGTGAACACGAGTTTTGATTGAATTGATATTTAGTATGGTCAGTGCTTGACGGAGTGGTAATCCGGTGATATTTATTTCTTTGGACACAGTGTCAGAGCCGGATTTGTTATTTACGAAAAAAATTTCAATCGGCTTATCCTTAACAGATTTCGAACCGGGAGCAGGATTTTGTGTGTTGACCATACCATCTGAATCAGATTCAAAAATCAATTTGAAACCGGTATATTTAGCAATCTTAACAGCATCATCCTTAGATTTTCCTATAAGATTTGGAATTATATATTCATCAGGTAATTCGACATCAACGGTATCAATTTTAGCAAATTCAAGTAGTGCCCCACTCTTAATCTCATCTGATACTGATGCCCACCTGAGAGCAATATTTTTGAAAATAGGACCGGCAACAGCACCACCGTAAATCGAAGCTCTTGGTTTATCAAGAACTACTATCATTGCAACTTTTGGATTTTCAGCAGGGAAAAAACCGGCGAAGGAAGCAGTATAATTGGATTTTGAATAAGAACCATTTACAATTTGCTGAGCAGTACCTGTTTTACCAGAAACTTGCAAATTATCCACTCTCACTGACTTTCCTGTACCTTTATTAACAACACCTTTCAGCAACTCATTCAACCTGTGAGCAGTATTTTCAGAAACAACTCGGCGAACTTGTTCAGGTGCAGCATGAAAGACTTTATTACCCTCTAAGTCACTAATTGATTTCACCAAATAAGGCTTCATCAATACCCCCTTATTAGCTATTGCAGCATAAGCATTTGTTATTTGTAGCGGTGATGCAGTCAGACCGTATCCAAATCCCATATACCTTTTTGAGGCAGCATTGTATTCTTCAGGCTTGGGAAGCTTACCCGGCACTTCTCCCGGGAAATCAATACCGGAACGGATACCGAAGCCGAAATCTCTCAAATATTTATAAAATGTATAATCGGGAACCATATTGGCAACATTGGACATGATAATATTACTTGAATGTTCCATAGCTTCCCTAAATGTTACAGTACCAATTCCATGTACATCACGGATTACAAAACTCCTGAAACGCATAGCTCCACCATAACCGTCGAACTTATCTTCCTCGTTCACGAGGTTTTCTTCTAAGGCGGCAGCAGCAGTAATAATCTTGAATGTAGAACCGGGTTCATAAGTATCGGTTATCGCACGCATTCTCATGCTGCCTAAATTACGTTCTCCGGGATTATGAGGGTCGAATGTAGGATATGTTGCCATAGCTAAGACTTCTCCCGAAGAGGGTTCTATAGCAATCACAGTGCCTGCTTCAGCATCTGCATACTGCACACCTTTCATCAGCTCGTATTCAACGATTCTTTGAAACTCAATATCTATAGTCAATTGTAATGAATATCCGTCAATAGGAGGAATCACAGGCAAATCGGCTGAAGGGCGTAAGCGACTTTTTGCATCACGATACATCATCATATACCCGTTTTTACCTTTTAGTAAGCTGTCGTGCAATAATTCGATACCTGATAGTCCATTGTTGTCAATATCAGTAAAACCAACTACCTGAGAGCAAACCAATCCGTAATGATATATTCGTCTTGGTTCCTTAATAAGTATTACTCCCTTTTCCTTCATTTCCTCGATTCGTTTCATCTTTTCAGGAAATACACCACGTGCAATCCATACAAATGAACCTTTGGCAGAGTTAATTTTATTTATAACCCTTTCTTTGGAAATACCTAAATCGGACTGTACCAACTCGGCAAGCTTACCCTTGTTTCTCAGTAAGGTCGGGTCAACCGCAAGTGATACCGATTCAAGATTTGAAGCTGTTAATCTTCCGTATCTGTCATAAATTTTACCTCGTTGTGCAGATAAATTAACTTTGGATTCGTGCTGCCTCTTTGCCAAAGTTTTGTACTTGTCAACATTTACGATTTGAACATTTATCATACGATAAATTACACCGAACAAACCTATATTAAGCAAAAACATGACTAACCAGAACTTCCAAAATTTCTTCTTTCTGATTTCTTCCTGTTCAAGTGGTATATTAATGTTATTTTCCATCAAAATTCGAAGACTATTTTAAAATATCAGGTGCTTTAGGAGACTGTTCCATATTTAATTGTTCTTCAGCAATCTGAATAATTCTTTCTGCTGATTGAAGTTTTACGATTTCGTACAAATATCGCTCGTTTATATTATCGAGCTTTTGGGATTGAGCTTCAAGCTGTCTAATATCTACAAGCAGTTTATTTACGCTTCGTACATTTGTTACGAGCAATAAAAACCATATAGATGCTAAAGCAACCAGTACTACGATAAGCCACCTGTGATTTCTGACAAATTCTACCATTTTATCCGAAATAGCAAGTGACTCTATAAATTGTCTGAAATTACTAACTAAACTCACGGATTTACCTCTTTAAGCTATTCAAAATTAAGTATATTTTTTCATTTATAAAAGATATTTTTTGTTAAAATTAAAAATTTTCCCTTGATTTATGAAACTAATTAATTAAATTTACGAATACCGAAATTGTTATTTTGACAAAACTAATTTTATTTACAATAGTCTATTTTTTTAATAATTAGGAGTTTTTAATGAATTTATTCGGTAAAATTCTATTATATATTGTGCTTGCATTAATTATTGCAGCATTAGGGCTGTTCATCTATGTGAATACAGCTTTCCCCTCGGTCGGGCCTGCACCCGACATCAAGATTAATCCGACTGCAGAGCGTCTTGCTCGAGGTGAGTACTTGTTTCATCATGTGGCTATGTGTGGAGATTGTCATACAACAAGAGATTGGACAATGTTTACTGCACCGGTCAAGGAAGAATTACTCGCCAGTGGAAATTTCGACGAGTTCAATGAAGAACTCGGCTTCCCTGGTACATTCTATGCTTCAAATCTGACGCCCGCAAATCTGGGTTCATGGACAGACGGGGAAATCTTCAGAGCAATAACTACGGGTGTCAATAAAGACGGTCGAGCTTTGTTTCCCGTAATGCCCTATAAGAATTACGGACAGCTTGATAAAGAAGACCTATACTCAATCATTGCCTACATCAGATCTCTAAAACCAATTGAGAGAGAAACTCCGATATCTGAGGTGAACTTCCCAATGAATTTAATCCTCAAAACAATTCCATCAGAAGCTCAATTATCGAAAAGACCTGATAAATCCGATGTTATCAATTATGGGAAATATATGATAACTGCCGCAAGTTGTGCAGATTGCCATACACCTGCCGAAAAGGGACAAGCATTGCCCGGTATGGATTATGCCGGAGGATTTGCTTTCAACCTTCCTACCGGAGGTGTCGTCAAATCCGCGAATATCACTCCCGACAAAGAAACCGGTATTGGTAACTGGAGTAAAGAACAGTTTATATATCGCTTTAAATCTTATTTAGATTCTAATTTTGTTCCTGAGAAGGTCAAGCCAAATGAATTCAATACTCTGATGCCTTGGACAAAATATGCAGGTATGAAAGAGGAAGACCTCGGAGCTATTTATGATTATTTAATGACCGTTAAACCGGTGTCCAATAAAGTTGAGAAATTTACTCCAAGTAACTAGTTTTTTGAAAACGGATTTTCCAATTTATATATTTTTAACTGATTTAGTTCAAATAAATATCATTCATTGGAAAATCCGTTTTTAAGTTTTTTAATCAATAAACTCGATGTGTATGTCTGCAGACTTAATCCCATGTGTTAATGCACCTATGGAAACAGCGTTTATCCCCGTAGTGACATATTCCGAAAGGTTCTCTAAGGTTATACCTCCGGAAGATTCGATGAAAGTATCGCCTCCATTTGGATAAGAACGTATCAATTTAACTGCTTCTTTAGTAACTTCGGGTGACATGTTATCAAGCAAAAAGCCATCAACTCCAATTTCAAAGGCTTCATTGATTTGTTCAAAATTTTCTACTTCAATTTCTACAGGTAGTCTATAATTTTTGAGTTTGACGTTATTGAGTGCGTTTTTGATTCCTCCTGCAGCTGCAATATGATTATCCTTTATCAAAATCCCTGATGATAAGTCTAACCTGTGATTGAAAGCCCCACCTACTGCAACAGCATACTTTTCAAAAAGTCGAAGACCGGGAGTTGTCTTTCTTGTATCAAGTATTTTCACATTGTAAGGTTCAGCTATTGCGACATAGCCGGATGCTACAGTTGCGATTGCTGACAGTCTCTGAATCAAATTTAATATAATTCTTTCTTTAGTTAGAATCTCAGCGGCATTTCCTTTGATTACGGCTAAACAAGTACCTTCCGGTACTTTTTCCCCGTCTTTTATCTTAATATCGACATCACTGTTTGAGTTGAAAAACGCCGGTATGATTTTCTCACCGGCAAAACAAATTTCACTTTGGGTTTCAATAATTGCAGTACACTTAATATCCTCAGGAATGGTTGACAAAGTAGTATAATCTCCATCGGGCGAATCCTCGGTCAAAAATTCATTGATTTTACGAATTATGTACTCATGAGGCAGTGAGGTGTATCTTGGGTATTCAATCATAGTATTCCTTTATTTGCTTAGTTCAAGCATACGTTCAAGAGGTACAAGTGCATCACGCATCAAATCTTCACGCAGGATGATTTGAGGTTCAAGTGTTTCTAAAGCTTTAATCATTTTCTCAATTGTGTTCAGACGCATATAAGGACATTCGTTGCAAGCACAACCGGCTATGCTTCCCACCGGAATAAACTCCTTGTCGGGGGCATATTTTTTCATTTGATGAATAACTCCCGGCTCAGTCAGTATGATGAACTGCTTTGCAGTATTATTGACAGCTTCCTTGATAATCGCGGATGTCGAGCCAATAAAATCAGCATAATCCAAAATATTATCCGGACATTCAGGATGAGCAAGAATCACTGCATCAGGATATTTGGCACTTAAATTTATCACTTCTGTTTCTGAGAAAATCTCATGTACTTGACAAGAGCCATCCCAAATAGTCATATCACGTCCAGTCTTCTTGGCAATATACCTACCCAGATATTTGTCCGGGGCAAAACAGATTTTTTTGTCTTCGGGGATTGAAGCTATTATCTTTTCGGAATTCGATGATGTACAAATTATATCGGACATGGCTTTAACTTCGGCGCTGCAATTTATGTATGTTACAAAGCAATTATCCGGATATTTTTCTTTCCAAGCTCTAAATTCATCTGCCGGAGCTGAATCTGCCAAGGAACAACCGGCATCGAGGTCTGGTACAAGGACTATTTTATTTTGATTTAATATCTTAGCAGTCTCAGCCATGAAATGTACTCCACAGAAAAGAATGACATCTGCCTTTGTTTTCTTGGCAACCTGTGCAAGTGCTAATGAATCACCCATGAAATCTGCAATATCCTGAATCTCCGGGTCCTGGTAATAGTGTGCAAGAATTACAGCATTTCTTTCGTGTTTTAATCTTAATAGTTTATCTTTATTTTTTTCCATATTATTATGATGCCTTTATTAATAACACTTGTATTTCGTTAATGTAATACTTTTATTGTTTATAAGACTTTTTTGTCTGATTTTATTGTTTTAATTCATTTGTATAAATATTTGTGTCAAATCTTGTTGAGGAAGGTCTGCACATGTAAAAGCTATTAGAGTCGAAGAAATTTATGAATTTATTCCCAATAAATACATCCCAACAGAAATCACATTCAACACTGAAAAGACATTTCCGCTCAAAATCTATAGACCTAAACAAAAACATGAAATGTAAAATGCCAGCCAAAATTTATGAGTAAAATGGCTAAGAGTATTTATGTAAAATTCTTAATAAACTATCTTTTGTTGAAGCTCATCAACAGTCATAATACCGTCAATAACTTCATTGAAGTACTTTTCGTAATTTTTTGCTTTTATTGTATTTATATTAAGATTACTTAGTAGTTTTACCTTAGCAATCAGAAGCTTTTCTTCAATGGGTTTACTTAAGAAATCATCAGCACCAGCATCAATGGACTTCAATTGATTCGGCACATCATTCAATGCAGTAACTATAACAACGGGTATATGATTAGTTTTTGGATTTTCTTTAAGTTTCTTGACTGTCTCATACCCGTCCATTCTTGGCATCATTACATCAAGTACAATTGCATCGGGCTGTCGTTGTTCTACTTTCTCTAAACAATCAATCCCATCATAAGCTTCAACTGCTTCGTATCCGTTTGATTCGAGGTAACGTCTTAGCAGTTTGGTGGTTATTTTATTATCATCAACAACAAGAATAAACGGTTTTTGCATTCTATACAACTCTCACAACTAAAAATATTCAAAAAAACATTAATAAACATGATTACAAATGTATAAAATAATTTTCAATAAATACCAAAATGATTGTATTTCTTTTGGAAGTATATTCTGTGAGATATGGTGAAACTTAGATGATTGATGATATCCTAATTGCAACAACTTAAGTTTATAGTTATGACTATTACTTCACATTAGGCAAAGGTTGTTTATTTCTCATATAAAGCAGTTAGTTCGTATAGTTAAGGAAAGTCTCTGATTTATGTCTGAAATTATAATGCTGATGTTTACCACAGATAATGACATTATGCTATATCATTTACACATTAACTTATAATTCATAACAATTTCAAAATCTATAAGAATTTCATTGTCAATAATATTAAAGGTACATGGTAATGACTTACCTACATTCTTTGTGTTTCGAAATTTTTCCTTCAAATCATTCGATATATTGAGTTCATAAAGTTTGTCAACATACTTTTCGGAGATATAAATGCTTGCTTGCATAAATCCATTCCATGCGGACATCCACACTATTGTCTTTTTCTTCTTTTGGACTTTGCACAGCCAAGCTTTACCGTCATGGTAATAACGCCATTGATAATTCAAATCGTATTTGTCGAAGAGTCTCAATAAGTTTTTGTATGCCGAGAAAGATTCTTTCAATATCGTAGAGAGCAACTCCTCATCAGGATACTTATCTTGGTCTCTAAGTTCAATATTATTTATTGTTTCCATAATACAGCTCTTTTTTTATTCAAATATACTAAATATTTTATCAATTCAAGAACTCCTGTCGAAAATCCACTTTCGATTTGGTCGGAAATTTTCTATTTACAAGATTGACAATGAATAATTTCCAAGATGTGATTATTTTACTCGTTGACAGATGATATCAGATTAATCAAGCACAAAATCATCTCATTTAATGAACCAGGGACAGGAAATTATTTTCATGATTATTAAATCAAATATAATTTGATTATTTTTGAAGATTATGATAGATTTAAAGATAGAAAATACAAGAAGAATTTTTTTTGAAATGAATATGTCCAGCCTTTTGATATTACAGGCTGTCGTGATTTCTTTTCTATTACTATCTTTTGTAGGAGCAAATGCTCAAAATGGAGTCAGAAAGTGGGGCTCTATAATAAATATGAACTCGATAAACTCAGAAATGGATGATTTTGCTCCGCATTATAATTTATACCAGTCACTTCTTTACATTAACTCCGACAGAACAGGTAAAACATACTTTTATGTTGTCAAATTAGACAATGACGAAACAGATACATTACCAAAATTATTGAAATCCGACATCAATGATTTAGGAGCCAATCAATCATATATCACCAGCCCATCAAAAGACGAAGCTTACTTCAGTAAATACAGAAAGGGTGTAAACCAATCATATTTAAATATTTACCGGACTGTTTACCACAAACAGAATTGGACAAATCCATTTCCCGTTGACAGTTTGGCTATTGATGCTTTTTGCTCACATGTTACTGTATCACCTGACGGTGATGTTATGGTTTTTGCTTCGACGCGCAATTCAAATGAAAATGACATTGATTTATGGATGTCTTACCGAAATGAAAACGGGAATTGGGGCGCACCATTTTCGATTGATGAATTGAACTCAAGAGGCAATGAGATTACTCCCTTCCTCCATAGTTCGGATACCTTGTACTTTGCTTCAGATGGATATGAAGGACCGGGCGGTTACGATTTGTTTTTTAGTACTCGGGCTGATAATAAATGGGACAGACCACGTCCCCTGCACCACTTCAACACAGAATTTGACGAATCTGATTTTACTATTCTTCCGGACGGCAATGCGGTTTTTGCTTCGAACAGACCCGGTGGAAAAGGGAAACTGGATTTATATTTAGCTAAGGTTCTAATAGAGCAACCAGATAATATGTATGAAAGGTTCGAAGACATAAGTATAAGAACTCAAGTATCAAACATTGTAGCGGAAAAACGAAGTGTAATCAGGCAGTTCCCTTCATTATATTTCTTTTTTAAGGAATCATTTGGGACAAATATTGTTCATAAGGGTAAAATACTTGATTCTTTGATTTTCAATAATCACGACAATGTTGCCAACTTTCTTAGAAGCAATCCAATGGAAAAGTTGCTGATTGATTCCTGTGAATATAATCCACAAATAACTGTTTTTTTCGCATCAAGAGGTATTGATGATAGTCGAATAAAATTTCGGAAGCCTGCAATTAATTCTGACATAATATACTTTAATACAGAAAGCGGAAACCCTCTCCCTATATTAGAATCAAGTACAGACAATTACAGCAATAAACCACCGGTCATAGAGTTCAGTGTCGAATCGAGAACAAGCCAAATACCGGGCATTCATAATCTCAATATCATAACAAATCATTCGAACCACAATATCGAATTAAAATCCAACAAGCTGCCAATACGCGATATGATAAGTTTGGAAGAATATGATGATGAGATTTTCAATTCGGATTCGATAATCATCAGATACCTAATCTTGTCAGACAGACAGACAATCGCCAATTCTCACAGAGTTCTTCACGTAAGCAGACAGGAAACTAAAGAGAATGAATATCACGAAGAGAACAACAGACTCTTTACGACTTTCTACTTTTTGATTCCTGAGGAGTCATTTGAAGTAAGCAATTTATTTCCAAGCAATTATATTGATGCTATCAGGAGTAATCTAAGACCTTATTCTGAGTTTAAGATTCATTATTATAATGATTCTTTATACAAAGCTGCAAGTAAGCTCAATTCAATCATCTTGGATGGTCTTGACAAGAGAAAATATAAAAGCTCAATTGTTAAGTTAAATCACAAAGAGAATGTTATCTTCAGCAGGGATTTATCTGATATTGTTTTAAAAGTTGTTGTTTATAAATAGTTTATACCCATTTATTATTTACTAAATTATGTTGAAAACAATTAATCTTGATGATATAGTATATGAATTAAGAAGAGTAAAAGGTCAAAGGATATCCATAACAATCAACAGACAGGGATGTGTGAAAGTTTCTGCTCCATATTATTCTAATCTTTCAACTATCAATAGGTTTATCGAACAAAAGCGTGACTGGATTTTAGAGAAAAAAGAGGAAATAGAAAAGTATAAAAAAAATGATATTGACTATTCAACCGGCGGGAAGCTACTTTATCTAGGAGAATGGCGGTCCCTGAATGTAGTTGATGACAACGAATTTGCAGTTAAATATGAAAATAATTCTTTCTATTTGAACAGGCAGGTTTCCTTTCATGCTAAAGATTACTTAACCGGCTTGTATAAGAATTTGGCATGGAATTGTTTTGCTCCCAAGGTACAAGAATTCGCTCAAAAATACCAATTTCGCTATAATAAGTTAAAGATTAACTCTGCTGCTACAAAATGGGGCTCATGCTCCGCAACGGGTAACATTAATTTATCATGGCGCTTAGTCATGGCAAGAGAAAGTGCTGTTGACTATGTGATAATCCATGAGTTAGCTCATACAATAGAGCATAACCACTCAGAAAGATTCTGGTCAATCGTTCAAAAAATTTTGCCCGATTACCAAGCTGAAAAAATTTGGCTTAAAGATAACTCCAAATTTTGTGATTTATAAAAGAATCGAAATGTAAGCTTGTATTTGGAGCAATGCTTAGTTTTTTTGCTTTCTTATAATATAATTATCAGAAGTATCTCACATCATTGCAAATTATGATTATAACACTTAA
>Ga0172382_10011545_pt1 | contig 11657 bp, 16 predicted proteins | sample Leawel138RmetaG_FD_122245 | JGI IMG/M metagenome (GOLD analysis project Ga0172382, IMG submission 122245) | Leachate microbial communities from a municipal landfill in Southern Ontario, Canada - Leachate well 138R metaG | ecosystem: Engineered > Solid waste > Landfill > Unclassified | place...
CGGCAACGGGAAGACGCCCATGCGGTCAGCGCGACGACTGGCGTCGTTCGCGCTTGTAGCGGGTGAACGGCATGTCCTTGTAGACGCCATCCACGACATACTGACCCAGCCACATGAATTCCTGGGCATCGGCGGTAGCACCGGTATAGCGCGCCACCGGTTTGCCATCGAGGTCGAAGAACATAAGAACCGGCGTGGCACGCACACGATAGTCGCGAAAAGCAAACTCCTTCTGTTTGAGTGAATTGCCCTCAAAGTCTGTGATTATCACATCGCCATCGATGTCGACTGGGAAAATCAAGAAGTTCTCTTTAAAGTAGGCCTGCACTTCGGGCTGGTTGAACACAGTCTCCTTCATGCGATGACAGAAGGGACACTCATCCATTTCGAAGAACAGCATGATGCCCTGTTTGCCTTTTTCGCGCGCCACGACCAATTCGTCGTCGAAGTCGCCGAGTGTCTGATCAAAAAAAGAAAGGTGCGGATCTTGAGGCGCCTCCGCCCATACGGGCATCCCGATCCCGAGTGCCATACTCAAAACTAACCAGTATAAACTCATATATAGCCTTTCTGATGTCGCATAACAATACTTCTCAGTTATATCCACGTTAGTATCCTCGAAAAAAAGCCCGGCATAACCGGGCAAAGGAGGAGACGACTACGGACTACTATGCCCACCAACACATACACAGTATGTTACCCATATCACATGCTTTCCTGATATTATTCTTCGAGGTCGAGCGTATCGGACCAGAGCATGCCGTCCACATCGATACCTCGTGCGCGCAACTCGTTACCGCGTGCATTGAGCCAAGCCTGAAAGCTGGGCTCTTGTTCATAGCCATTTTCGTTGACATAGCGGAAAAGGAAGTAGAACTCAAACGGTTTGAAGTATCCAGGGACCCTCATCACCTCGGCTTTGTAGTCGGGTTTGCTATCAAACTTTTCTAGGGCTTCTGGAAAAAACTGTATCGTCGGCGTAAAAAGAATGTCGTACTTACGTGCCAGATTTTTCTCGCTCAGAACCTCCCCATCAAAATCCGTGACATCAATGCTTCCCCATAGGTTGAGCCGCAAGACATAAAAATTATTTTTTATGTAGTTGACGATCATTGGAATCCGTAGGTTCGTCTCGTGGGTTGCCTTGCAGTAAGGGCAACCCCTCTGTTCCCAAAACACAACTAATCGCTTGCCCTGCGCACTCGCCTCCTTCATGTCCTGGTGAAAGTCAAAAAAAGTGTTTTCAAACCATAACTGTTCGTACAGCCCTTCTTCGTTCAGCTTTGGCACCGGCAGGAGATTCGCTTCGTTCTCGGCCATAGCGGTCCCACCCACGAGCATGAACGACAAATAAAGAACTAGGTATCGCGCCCAGCGACCATTGATCTCACTCACCTCTATCACCCTGAAAATAACGGATAATCATAATCATAGGCCTTAGGCAATGCTTATGACTTGGATCAACCTCCTCGACAGGCGGGCCCAGATGCACCGCGCCGAAATTACTCCGAACCGCCTTCGACCCACGTTTTCTCCAAACCCCCGAAGAAAGTCTTGGCCGAAACCTCCCACAGATCAGCTTGTTCCTTAAATTGTGCAAGCCCTGCGTCTGCTTCGAATTTTGCTTGGTTAGCCTCATTCAATGCGATATCAAAATCACCATCTTCAAGTTTTTCCTCCGCCTTCGCCAGATGGCTAAGCGTATTCATCCACAGGCCCACATCTGCTGTTTCCTTTCGGTTCTGAGCAACCGCCGCCCTGGCAGCGACAACCGCCGCTTGCGCGGTAGCTTCATTTGTCGCTGCGGCGGAACTGGGAATAGTAATAACAATAGTACCGACTAACAAAAAAGTGCTGGCAATCAAGCGACCAATCCTCATCGTCTAGACTCCTTAAGTTTGGTATCGGTTGCGCAATGCGCGTTTGCTGTTACATACCGCTGAACATCAAGCGTTCTTCGACATCGCTTAACGCCTTACGCACGCATTTTTCGTCATCATCCCCGGTCGGTGCGCCGCTAACACTGACCGCCCCGAGGAAGCTACCATCGCCCGCTTCAATACGCACGCCACCGGCTTCCGAGAGTACGATGTCGAGATGATCGAGTTTCTCGGCTAGGGCCTTGGCATTGCGTACAAAGTCGCCAGAATCCACCCCTGACATCACGACCGTATTAGCGGTCCGCATAGCAATTTCAATCATTATACGCGGAGCGAATACGTCGCGCAGGATAGCCACTGGATCACCGTTCCGGTCGACCACCACTGCCGCCACTTGATAGCCCGTCTCCCGACATGCCTCAAGCGCACCCTGAGCGATATCTCGAGCCAATTCCACTGACATTCTCTTAACAGTCAGTACGTCCCCGCTCGCCATGGCCGACCCTGTGAATAGTCCGCTTAGCGCCAATACTCCGATGGCCATCTGAACTCGATGGAAAAATAGTTTTTTCATCTTTAGTCGCATTGGTCAATCCTCATATTCAATATCACAGGCTGAAGCCTGGTGCTCGATATGGCATACCGTTACTGAGAGAATTATGATAAAGCTCAAGGTTTAAAGCAGGTTCAGTATTGATATCCAATATGTGGGCACGAACATCTCGGCTACAAGTCTGGTAGCGGAACTGCAAGGTTTCCACGGCATCGGTCGCAATAGTATAAACCGGAAATTTAGCTGCTTGGCCACGCGGGGAAGAGAGCCGGACCGGGCCGAGACGTTTACCACCGTTCATTACATGGCAGTTAGCACAAGACAGGTTTCGCTGCCCGCGTTTTGACCAGTAAAAACGCTTCCCTTTCTCCCAATACTCGTGCGCAATGCCATCAGTTTTAATATTGATCGGAATTCCGTTAGAACGTGACTTAACATATAACAGCATATTGCGCATGTCCGTACGGGAGTCAACATAGTCTCCCATGTGGCTCAGGTTGGTAAATTGCTGTGCTGACCATTCATATGGCTCAGAATCCATGCGTTGCGTGCGGCACTGGTTGATCTGCAACTCTAGGTTTCGAACGCCTTCTTCACGGCTAACAACCATCGGATAACGAGCAGCAGCACCAATCAAACCTTCTCCATTATCACCGTGACAACTAGCACAAGACTTTCCATTAGCGCCAGCTGCGCGAAACAGGTCGTGCCCGTGTTCGACATCGATGTCGCCAGGGTTAAACTCCGCCCCGATCTTCTCGGCTCCCTCCTCGGACTGCTCGTACGGCGGCGGCTCCTCGTCAGCCTCTTGCTGGCCAAAGACTATTGGCACTGCCATAACCAACGACAGACCAACAGCGAGTAATGTCCCGCCCCCGATCACCGTATATTTTGTATGCTTCATTTGGGTAGCCTCCTGCGCTGTGGATTCTTTTACCATGGCCCTGCGGTGACACTCTGTTGTTTGTGCCCAAGCTCACACAGACACGTTTGCTTCTTTGGTAAACACGCCACCTAGATTGTCCTCCCAAGTCATCTTCAGTACGCCACTTTCAGTCGGCGTGAAATAATAGGCTAAATAAGGATTTCGGCTTATCGAGATGCTCCAGTCAGCCTCGAATATGGTTTTACCGTTGAAGTCTCCAAAGACTTTCTTGACGAAATGTGCAGGAATCTTCTTCCCAGTTTTGGGATCCGTTGCATCACCCGAGTTCATCGGGTGAGAGATCACAGCCTTTACAAGCGTCGGCTGCCCCTTACGAGGGCTAATCACCCGGACCATCGCATCTCCCAACTTAGCCATAACACAAATCTCCTAAAAATTAATGAATAGTGCACCCCGCCCTTCAGGCCCCGCAACCTCCCGTCACGACCCTCACGTTATTCTTGCCCATGTAGACCTTCCCATCTTTGGTGACAGCAATCCCGCGGACATCCGAAGTCTCACCCATCTTGATTCGCGTAGAAATTTCCGCTCGCCCGGAGTCGCCGACATAATAGCGACAAATGTAGGGCTCGGGATTCTTGTCTACGACGATGTGCAGCGTATCAACATTATTGAGGTCACAGGCAACAGTCACCGGGACCACCGCACCGTTCTCGGCAACCGGGGGCAAACCGACCGTCACGTGAGCCTCTTCCATGCTCATAGTGCCCACCCCCAACTTTATAGCCTCATCAACATTAGCCTGGTCTAATGCGGCTTCTGGCCACGGATGACCCTGCTCAGCCCCCAAAGCATTTAACGGGCGAAGAGCCGCACTGGTACCCACAGCAGCCACACCAATTACAACCCCCAACGTCTTGAGCACAACACGACGCTCCTCATCAGTGCACGAATAGGTATTGCGATAACGTCCTCTGATCATTGTTTAACCCTCCTTCAAGGTTAGTAAGTAAGCGACGATCTTATCAATCTCGGCGTCCGTCAAGAGCTTGTGCTTGCCAAAGCGCCACATGACGGTGAAGCGGTTGTTTACAGCAGGATCCCAGATCTGAGCTCGCATCTGTTTTGCAGACAGGCGGTTAGCGACATTCAATAGAGAAGGCCCGATATTCCCCCAATATTCCGCGTCAGGTAAACGGTGGCAGCCGATACAGTTCGTCTTGCTATCGTCGAAAGCGAGCTCTCTGCCTTCTCGCTGAACGGGCGTGAGTGCCTCCTGTTGCCGTGGCAGCCCGGCGTCCACGAGCTTTTTGCCGTTTTGCTGAATAAGTGTGGGCTCTGCCGCTTGTCCAGGCAGCCCAACAATAAGAAGAAAAGATGTGATAATGATTATTCCAATCGTTTCAGTGGCTAGCCTGTTTTTCATTGCTCCCCTCGCTCTCGTTGCATCTTAAAGATGTACTCATCGTAGGCTGCGTTGAACATCAAACCGCACATGAATCAAGATCACTAAATGCTCAGTTGAATCGGTACAGTGGATGGTCCATTGTTGGTTGCTCTCGCCCTCGTTGCGTCTTTCGTGTTTCAAAGCGCTTTTCCCCGATGGTCCCATGGGCGTTATAACATCAAGCATGCACACTCATCAAGGTTACTAGCATCCAGCTGAATCGCACCCGACTTTGGGCATCATCGGCAGCGCACCACGATCGATGATCTCATGCCCCAAAGACGCTCGCCCCACAAGCTGCGCGATCCGCAGTCTAGTATAACGCTCCTAGTGCAGATAGTAGTGCCCACCAAGTGGTGTAAGTTACCGCGACAGATTACTCGGCTACCTTAACCGTCACGCCTCTAGATCAGAACTGTGCCTGCACGCCCAGCTTTATCGCAGTTACTTCCTTGCCAATAGCGGTTGGACTGAAGTTTAACCCTTTAGTAGCAATATCTCCGCGTTGTACGAAAAGCGCTACTTTCGCATTATGCCCATCAATGATGTAGTTTAAGCCAAGCTCCTTCTCTTCTCTTGATGGACTTTCATCAGGCTTGTTCTTTGTGTAACGCACGTATGGCTGAAGCCGTCCAACACCGACCTTCTCTGAAAACAAATACAGTGCAGTGGCGGTCCACGCGTCGCCATCAAACATGCAAAAACAGTCCGCATCAGCAAAAGCGGCAACATCATAGTCCGCGTTAAACTTCTTGTACTCACCCTCGATCGTTAAAACATGGTTGCCCTCGAGCACTCTCTCGAACAGCACATCCGCACTAAGGCCCAAGAAGTCTCCCGGATTTGACATCGACCCTACACCATCCTTTTCATGTTGCACCGCTAGCCCTATCGTAAATATGTTACCTGCAGCCCCATAGTAGGTACTGCTCGTGAGATACCCCGGATTCTGCTCAATCTCGAGAAAGCTATAAGCTAGGCGCATCGCGTACAAAAAATTGTCATCTCGGTCTGGACCACCGCTTGAATTCGCTTCAAAACCGTTGAAAATACCGAGAGCGTATTGCAGCCGATCAATTTGCGGTAGCGTACCCCAAACCACTGCACCTTGATCCCGGCCATATACGCCGGCTCCACCTTTTCCGAAATCAGTACTGAAATCTGCAGCGTAGAATGGAGTCTTATTAAAATCATAGGTATTAGAGTAGAATACACCGCTCATTTCCGCACGATCCGCGGGTACCAGAAGACGACCAGCCCAGAAATTCAGATGTGGACTTAATTCGAACTTTGCTATTGCGTCCAGAACTATGAATTCCTCCGTTCCACCTCCCGAACCAGAGTTCCCACAAAATACGCACCACATGTTTACTGCAAGTTTGAGATACGGATTGATCTGTCCGTCTACAAATAAGCTGGCGTTATCCAGTCTGGCACTCTTAGACCAGTCATCACCTCCAGGTGCTTGATCCTCTATTCCCACCATCGAACCTCTTATTCCGGCACCGACAGTAAGCCATTTGTTATCATCTACATCAATACGAATGCCAGCGTGTGCCACTCCTATTAGTGAAGCCAGCACGAGTAAGGTCCCCGCCCTTGCAATCCAGGTAGTCAACAAATATTTTATCTTCATACATCCTCCCCTCTTTATCGATTGAATTGAGCGTTCTCGAAATTTCCCACGACCGTTGAATGTAAAGAGTTTCACCTACCATCTCTTTATCCCTCAAGGTCGAGTGATTTGGCCTAGAGTATAATTGCGTCGGGGTTAATATTGAGTACGCAACTCGTCAAGGCGCTCATTAATCCAAACCTGAAAACTGGACTCTTGCTCATAGGCTCTCTCGTTAATGTAACGAAATAGGTAATAGAACTCGAACGGTTTGAAGTACCCAGGAACCTGCATCATCTCGACCTCACGGTCGGGAGGTACGCTGCCGATATTTTCCAAGGCGCCCGAGAAGAACTGTATTGTCGGGTTGTAAAACGTATCTTATGCTTACACGCCAGTTCTTTCTCGCTCAGAGTTTCACCATCAAAATCTGCGACCTTGACGCTTCCCCATAAATTGAGCTGCCGGACGAAAAAGTTGCTTTTCATGTAGTTGACGATCTTTGGAATCCTTAGGTTAGTCACATGAATTGTCTTGCAGTAAGAATAGCCTCTTTGTTCCCACAAAATAAGCAACCGTTTATCCTGTACATTCGCCTCCAGTAGATCCTGCCGTAAATCGAGGAATGTAGTTTCAAACCATGACTGCCAGTGTAGTCCTTCCTTTTAGTAAACCTCTCAGTTGGTATTGAACCGTAGCGAGTGTTTCTGTCACAGATCGCCAAACGCTAGGTATTCCTCAAATGCTTTCGATACCTTACGTCCACACTTATCATCATCTTCTCCAGTTGGCGCACCCCTAACGCTAACCGCTCCAAGAAAGCTACCAACGGTCGTTTCGACACGTACAGCGCCCGCTTCTGAGAACGTGATACCAACGTGGTTAAGTTTCTCGGCAGGGCCTTCGTATTACGTACGAATTCGACGGAGCCTCCCCCTGACATAACAACTGCATTAGCAGTTCGCATAGAGATTTCGCTCATTTCTATGCGCACCTCTTTATTTTCATTACGGTCTCTCCTTTTCTACCATGTGCAACGCTCGCAGCGCAGGTAGTAATGCCCATCAAGTGATGTAAGTAACTTCTGGGGCGACGTGTGTATTCACCCAAGTCTCCGCCGTCCGGAAGCGCTTTCCTCAGACCAAGATAATATTTTTGCCGAAAGTTAGATCCGTAGGATTAATCCCCGAGCGCTCTTCCGGCATGAACCCCAGTGCCGCTAAGATCAGCGCCTTGACTATTAGACTCTTAGTGGAACTTCTCCCGCTCGTTGTTGATGTCCTCGCAAAGGGAGCGTACATAAAGCTTAAGCAAGCGGCGTGCCATCGGTGAAGATGCGGCTAACGCGCTGTTTCTCAATACAGTAGATTATCGTTGTAACCAATTCACGTGAGAGGGACTGGATAATTTCCTAATCAATCGTCCCAAACTAAGGAAAACTTCCCTTCATGTCATCCAGTATCGAATGGAGGCGCTGAGTGTTGTAATATACCTGCACGTATGCCGGTGTTACGGGGCGAGGATGATTTACCTGAAGCTGCACCAGCAGGGGCTGGTGGGGGCAGTAGTGGCTGCCACGGTCGCTATGCACAATCACACCTGTCGGCATCCATCGGCGCCACAAGGCCATGGTCAGCGCCGCACACACCAGCTCGGCGGTCATCCGTTCTACCATGGCCCAGCCCACGACCCGGCGGGCGTATAGATCGATAACCACGGCCAGATACAGCCAACCTTCATTCGGTCTACTCACCCCTGGTTTCCAAGCGAAGTCCACGGTCGCTTCTACCTCCTGTACCTGATCCTGGATCTATTCAGCCGCAAGATCGTGAGCTGGGAAGTGCATGAGAACGAGAGCGCCGTGCACTCCCTCCTCTGTCAGGATAGTTGTCGTCTCCTCTAAAATGGTCTCCAAGCGGGGGTCGACAGGAGCGGGTAGTGAAATATTCAGAAGAGCGCCGACACGCGGTATTGGCCAAGCTTGGTCCACCGTACAACCAATCAGTTCGAGAAGTCGCCGAGGAGGAAGGTATTTCCGAGGCGACGGTGTACAACTGGCGCAAGCAGGCCCGGGAACGCGGTGAGCTGTATCCTGATGCTGGCTCGGACGCCCAGGGCTGGAGCGCCCGGGACAAGTTCGCAGCCGTGATTGAGACGGCCGCCATGAACGAGTCGGAGCGCTCGGAGTACTGCTGCAGGCGCGGTCTGTATCCGGAGCAATTGGCGGCTTGGCGTCGTGCCTGTGAGCAGGCCAATGACTGGGCCGAGGAGCGTAGTGCCAGCCAGGTCAAGACCGACCGAGAGCAGCGGCGCAGGATGCGTGAACTCGAGCGCGATCTGTCGCGCAAGGAAAAGGCGCTGGCCGAGACGGCAGCGCTGCTGGCATTGTCAAAAAAAGCCCGGGCGATCTGGGGGGACGGAGAGGACGAATGATCAGCACCCCGGATCGCCAGAAAGCCGTTGTGCTGATCGACGAGGCCAGGGGCGCTGGCGCCCGCCTGAGGCCCGCCTGTAGCGTTCTGGGCATCACGGCCCGGACCTATCAACGCTGGACGGCCGGCGGCGGCGTACGCGCCGACCGCTGGCCAGAAGCCGTGCGGCCATTGCCGACTCACGCGTTGAGCGACGTAGAGCGACATGCCATTGTGTCGGTCTGCAATGCACCGGAGCGTGCCTCCCTGCCGCCAGGCCAGATCGTGCCGAAGCTGGCTGACGAGGGTCGGTACCTGGCTTCGGAGTCATCCTTCTACCGGGTGCTTCGGAATAACGACCAGCAGCACCATCGCGGACGCGCTCGCAAGCGTGGAGTCTTCCGTGCGCCAGCGACTCACAGCGCCGATGCGCCCAACAGTGTCTGGTGTTGGGATATCACTTGGTTGCCAAGCAATATCCGTGGCCGCTTCTTCTTCCTGTACCTGATTATGGACCTGTTCAGCCGCAAGATTGTGGGGTGGGAAGTCCACGAGACTGAGAGTGCCGTGCACTCCAGTGAACTGGCACAACGGACTGTCTGGAGGGAAGACTGCATCGGTCAACCGCTGGTGCTTCACGGCGACAACGGTAGCCCAATCAAGGGTCAGACGGTACAGGTTATGCTTGGCAAGCTAGGTATCACGGCCTCGTTCAGCCGACCGCGGGTCAGTGATGGCAATGCCTTCGTCGAGTCGTTGTTCCGCACCTGTAAATATGTGCCGAACTTCCCGAAGACTGGCTTGGCCTCGCTGGAAGCCGCACGCGACTGGGTTCGTGGTTTTGTCGAGTGGTACAACCATCAGCACAAGCATCGCGGTATCAACTATGTCACCCCACATCAACGTCACACCGGGCAAGATACCGAGATCCTGGCCAGGCGCCATACCGTCTATCAGGAGGCACGGGACAGGCATCCGCAGCGCTGGAGTGGGGATACCCGACATTGGTCACCGGTAGGTACCGTGTGGCTGAACCCGGAGAAGGAAAAGCAGCCGGAAGGTCAGGTTGCATGAGCATGGATGAGGCGACATCTATTTTGACAACCGCCGGATCTAATGAACTCATTAGTAAGCAGCTTCAGCAAAAACGAGACACAGTATCGAGTGATATCGGATAATGCGCCATTGCGTAGTAATGAAGATGCTAAAACGGATCAGAACCAACTAAGTACGCCCTGTACGATCTCGTCTAGCAGCATTTCGACATCCTGTAGCGTCTCCTTCGACCGCTCTGAGCCGACGATGTCGGGACGGCGATAGGAAATGTAAACGGTCCCTTCCTCGTCGGCCAGTTCATAGACCATGACGATGTAGGGGCAATAGATGATATTATGCGGATCGGCCTCCATAGTGAAGCGAGAGAGAGTGGAACTACAGAACTCGAACGCCTGCCCTTTGGTATAGATCTGCTTGGTGAATCCTAGTTCCTGGCCGGTTCGGTTTAGCATCGCACCGATGTACGAGATATTGTTGATTTTGATACCCTTACTATTGATGGTCTGGATAGTCTGCTCGCGCACATCATCAAATAGCGCCTTCACCATATAGGTGACGTGATAATTGGTCTTCGTAACCGGCACCTTCTCAGCCTGAACCGGGCTAGCAAGCAACAGCACTATAGTCACGATTCCTAGGCTCTTAAAATAGTTCGTCATTTTCAACCTCCTATCCCTTCTTGTCCCCAGCCCCTGCAAAATACATCGCGGATTCAACTCTGAGAGTATATAGCGCCTATGCGACCTGTGCTAGGAGCCTCTTCCAACGATACATGAGCCTGAACGGGGGGCGTGATTCCAACGTGAAGTGAGCCTGAAGGGTCCGGGTTTGGGTGAGGTGGACCCCAATCGTTGAACAGTATCAGGGCGAAAATAAGTAAAGATCTGGCGCCTGAAAAAGCATGATCAGGCCTGCCTGGGCAGGGATGATGCATGCACCTCGGCCGGGGTCCGGCCATTCAATGAGCTGTGCGGGCGCTCCTGATTATAAAACTGGAAGTAGTCCGTCAGCCCCTATTCGAGTTCGGGCGCGGATCTGTAGTCACGCAGGTAGATATCCTCGTACTTGGCGCTGTGCCAGAGTTTCTCGATGAAAACATTATCCAGTGCACGGCCCCGTCCGTCCATGCTGATCAGGATTTCATTGCCGAGTAGTCGGCCGGTAAAGTCAGTACTGGTAAACTGGCAACCCTGGTCGGTGTTGAAGATACGCGGATGGGCCTGTGCCAGTGCACTGTCGAGCGCCTCCAGGCAGAACAGCGTATCGAGGGTCTTGGATAACCGCCAGGCGAGCACGTAGCGGCTGTACCAGTCAATGACCGCCACCAGATACATGAAGCCAACCGGCATCGGGACAAAGGTGATGTCGGCCGACCACACGAGATTGGAATGGCTGAGCACCAACCCTCTCAACAGGTACGGGTAGACCTTGGGAACGTCTGAATAAGTCATGAAAAACACCAATCCCATTGCACGATGCTGATATTTTTCATGGGAAATCGTCTTTTTCGCCAGTATTGTGCTCGGTTTTCACCGGCCTTCGCACTGGATTGTGCGATTCCGTGTGTTTCAGGCGCACGTACCCCGCGCCAGGTAAATCAATCGCCTCCGTGCCATATACAGGTTCGTCAACGCACACAGCACAAACAGCGCGTGGGCGTTCTTGGCCAGCCCACGATAGCGGACTTTGGTAAAACCAAACACCCGCTTGATGACACCGAAGAGATGCTCGACCTTGGCCCTGACTTTCGACTTGGTGTGATTGCGGGCCTTGGCGGCTTCGTCCAGTGGGTGGTTGCGGCGCCCCTTC
>Ga0172382_10011546_pt1 | contig 11657 bp, 16 predicted proteins | sample Leawel138RmetaG_FD_122245 | JGI IMG/M metagenome (GOLD analysis project Ga0172382, IMG submission 122245) | Leachate microbial communities from a municipal landfill in Southern Ontario, Canada - Leachate well 138R metaG | ecosystem: Engineered > Solid waste > Landfill > Unclassified | place...
CAGGACGATCGCCCCGATGACGGCCAACGGCAACAGGATTCGGAACGTACCCCGCACCAGGTCCACCCAGCAGTTGCCGAGCCCACCGGTGCTGCGGCGGGCCAGCCCCCGCACGAACGCCACGGCGACGGCCATGCCGACGGCGGCGGAGACGAAGTTCTGCACCGTCAGCCCGGCCATCTGGACGAGGTGGCCCTGCGTCGACTCACCCGAATAGGCCTGCCAGTTCGTGTTGGTCACGAAGCTGACCGCGGTGTTCCACGCCAGCGCCGGCGTCATCGGCGTACCCGGGTCGGTCAGCGCCAACGGCAACCGGCCCTGCACGAGTTGGAGGATGAACAGGAACAGCAGGCTCACGGCCGAGAAGGCCAGCACGCTGCGGGCGTACGCCCCCCAGGTCTGTTCGGCCTTCGGATCGGCGCCGATCAGTCGGTACACGACATTTTCGGCGCGTGAGTCCTTCGCCGTGTTGTACACGCGGTACATGTAGTCGCCGAGCGGCACGTGCACCGCGACCAGCGCAATGACGAGCGAGGCGAGGAACAGGATCCCCGCAAGTCCGGTACTCATCAGAACCTCTCCGGAAAGAGCAGGGCCGCAAAGAGGAACACCGCGATCAGGGCCGCGAGGGCGAGGCCGATCAGGTTCTGGGTCACAGACTCTCCACCCACTTCTGGACGACGCCGAGGACGGCGAAGATCGCCACCGTCAGCACGATGTAGATCACCACGGAGGTCACGGTTGTCAGTTCTCCTGCGCTCGTTTACGCACCCGCCCCGATGGCGGTGTGCGCAGGCCAACGTACGGCCGGGCAACGGGGAGTGACCTGCGCGTTGACGGTTTCTTGACGGTCCCGCCAACGCTTTTTACGGACTCCATGCGGGGCGTCAGGACGGCGTCAAAGTCTGGGAACCTCCCGTGAAGGATCCGTAAGGATCACGGACGGCTCCCAGGCTGTGCGAGTACACCGAATTCATGACGCTCGTGGACGTTCCCCCGGCCAGGCATCTACTGCCCGCCTCCATGAATTCCGTGCGACGCATCCTGTCGATCGCTGGATGCGGACTGCCGGCCGCCGCGTTGGGTGATCCTGCCGTGGCCGCATGCGTGCGCGCGCAAGGCGTCGCGGTGGCTGTCTGCGGCGGGGAGGAATTGGATCTGGCTCGGGCCGCCGGTATACGTCCCATTCACGTGGTGCTGCGCTGCGACCGGGTGAGCGACACGATCCGCCGCGCGGCGGCGCTCGGCGTCGTGCGGTTCGTCGCGTCGACCGACCGGCACATCGACGTTCTGACCGAATGCCCGCATCCGACGAAGCACGTCTACCTGGACGACCGGGGCCCCGCGGTGCTCGGCGAGCACCGCCTCGACGTTGTCGGAATACATTGCGACATCGATGATTCCGCGGGTGCGGCGGAGTGGGGTGCAGCGACGGAACGCGTGCTGTGCCGGGTGGCGCTGTTGCGCAGCTGCGGGTCGAACCCGACCCGGATCAGCCTGGCCGGCGGGGCAGCCTCGAGATGGCTGGGCGGCCGGACGGGGGAGTTGCGGGCGATCGCTTCAGCGGTCGACGACGCGCTCGACGAAGGTTGTGCGCGGTGGCGCATGCCACGGCCTGCGGTGATGTTGGCCCCGCTGAGGCCGTGACACGACCGGGTGATCAGCGTCCGACCACCCCGGCGGCGCGAGCTCGGTCCACCATGCGGTCCCACGCGCATTCCCCGGCGACGAACACGATCAGCACCGTCGCAAGGGCTATCGACGTCACCGTCCAGTACGCCACCGGCGACACCGTTCCCGGCGTCGCGGACAGCAGCATGGCGAAACTCGCGACGACTGCGAACACGGCGGTCAGCCACGTCAGCCGCGTTTCACGCGCGGCGTTGTCCGTTGCCTGCGGATAGTCGATGATGCCTGCCATGCCACCACGGTGCGGCCGTTGGCTGAGAAGCCGCTCACCTATGACTGTGAAACGCCTTTGAACTCGGCGGCCCGGTTACGCCGGCGGCGTCTCATGGGTGACGGCCCGATATCCGTGGGCTCCTGCGCGTTGGACGGTCGCCCGCACGATGCCGACGATCAGGCCCTGGATCGCGGCCGCCGTCATCACCGTCGCGGTGGAGTGGCTGAGGTCCTTCGGATCGGGCGGCTCGGCGTCGTTCTCGCCGATCCGCTTCCAGATCTGGCCGAAGATCGCCCCGGCCAGCAGGCCGCCGCCCACTCCGGTGGCCACCGACAGCGGCGTGTACAGCGATCGTGCGAGTCTGCTCATCATCACTCCAAGTCGCTCCAATATGTTTGCGGCGCAGCGAGGCTTGCTGGTCGTCTACCCAGGCGGACGCTGGTCAAACCCGGTGCACGGCGGCATCGCGGGTGGGAGGATCGGCCGGTGGACGAGGATGGCGGGGCAGACGACGCGAGTCGGGATACCCGTCGGCGCAACGAGACCGCGACCGAGCGGCTGGATCGCAACTGGGCCAGCCTGCTGCAGGAGCTTCGCGTCGTGCAGACCGGTGTACAGCTGTTGACCGGCTTTCTGCTGACGCTGCCGTTCCAGCAGCGCTTCGACATCCTCGACGACTCGATGCAGATGGTCTACCTGGCGACGGTGTCTGCCGCAGTGGCCTCGACCGCTCTGCTGGTCGCCCCCGTGGGCATGCACCGGCTGCTGTTTCGTCGCCACCGCCTCGATGCGCTGGTGCGGGCCGCCCATCGGTGCGCCTACGCCGGGTTGGTGCTGCTCGCAGTCGCCGTGACGGGGATGACCGTCATCATCTTCGACGCCGTGGCGGGCCTGTTTCCGGCGCTCGTCGCGGGTGGCTGCGCCCTGATCCTGTTCATGATGTTCTGGTTGGTGCTGCCCCTGTCCATGCGCGGCGGCGCACCGAAACCCCCGACACCGTAGTTTCGGCCCGGCCCGCTCGGGTACGCGTGCGCCGTGAGCGATGATGTGACACCCGAAGGGGTGATCCCGTACCCCGGCCAGACCGCGGACATGACACCACAGCCGCGCGACGAGATGCGTGACTACACCGGCACCGGGCTGCTCTCGGGTAAGCGTGCGCTGATCACCGGGGGAGACTCCGGGATCGGTCGGGCGGTCGCGATCGCGTTCGCCAAGGAGGGCGCCGACGTCGCGATCGCGTACCTGGAGGAGCAGGCCGACGCTGCACACACGGTGTCGCTGATCGAGGCCGCCGGGCAACGCGGCATTCAGCTGCCGGGCGACCTGGCGGATCCGTCGCACTGCCGCGGTGTCGTGGCGGAGACGGTCAAACAGCTTGGCGGACTGGACATCGTGGTCAACAACGTGGCGTTTCAGTCGCCGGTGTCCGACCTCGCCGAGATCAGCGACAAGCAGTGGCGGCGCACGTTCGCGGTCAACATCGACAGCTTCTTCCACGTGACCAAGGCCGCGCTGCAGCATCTGCCCGACGGGTCGGCGATCATCAACACCGGCTCCATCAACGGACTACGGGGCAACAAGACCCTCATCGACTATTCGGCGACCAAGGGTGCGGTCATCGCGCTGACCTACTCGCTGGCCCAGTCGCTGGCCGACCGCAACATCCGCGTCAACTGTGTGGCGCCCGGTCCGGTCTGGACTCCGCTGATTCCCGCCACCATGGACGCGGAGAAGACGGCGTCGTTCGGCGAGCACGTGCCGATGGGCCGTGCCGCGCAACCGGATGAGATCGCGCCCTCCTATGTGTTCTTCGCGGCGTCGCGGATGTCGTCGTACTACAGCGGAGAGGTGCTCGCCCCGATCGGCGGCGAAACTCTGCCCGGCTGAGCTGCTCTCAGGGGCGCACGTACTTGAGGTAGACGTAGTCGTCGGCGCCGGCCAGGAGGTGCGCCAGCCGCAGACCCGGCGGGCTGGTGAGGCGCGCCGGTCGGCCCACGCCGAGGGGCTGGCTGCCCGCCAGCCGCGGCGCCAGGGTCACGCACAGCTCGTCGACGAGGTCGGCTTCCACCAGCTCGTTGAGCAGCGTGGGACCTCCTTCGCACAGGATCCGGTGACTGCCCTGCGCCCGCAGCCGGCGGACAGCCTCGGCGAGGTCGACCTGCTCGTCGCCGCAAACCATGACCTCACAGGACTTTTCGACGCCGGGCGGCCGGGGCTGCCGCCCGCGGTCGCTGGTGACCAGGATCGGCGGGACGGAGCCGAACATGCTCTCGGGCAGCCGGCCCGACCGGGACACCACCGCGATCGCGGGCGGCTGCTCACCCAGTCCCAATTCGCGGCGCTGGGCGAGATGTTCTGCGCGCAGCCGCACCGGGCCGTAGTTCTCGGCGCGTGCGGTGCCCGCGCCGACGAGCACCACGTCCGCGTAGGCGCGCAGCGCGAGCAGCAGCGTGTGGTCCGCCGGGCACGACAGCGGCCCGGCCCGGCCGGCGAAGCCCGCGGCCCCGTCCGCGCTGAAGATCATGTTCGCCCGCAGCCCCGCCGGCGCGGGCCGGTAGCCGTGGTCTTCGACGGCCGCACCCTCGGCCAGCCTCCGCACCGTGGTCATGCCTCGTGGCCGGGCTCAAGGTCGCGGACGTCGGAGAACGTGATCAGGTCGCCGAGGTTCTCGGGGGCGCTGCCCGCGACCGGCTCGAGGAGGTGGCCGACGTGGTCGCCCACGTCGAAGCGGCGCAGCACCCGCCCGACGAACCACCCTGCCGCCGCGTCGAGGATCGGCATCCCGCGCGGCCCCGGGTGCCACGCGCACTGCGTGAACTTGTCCGCGGTGTCCCCGGTCTTCTCGCCGAATAACCGGGCCAGGTCCAATTCGGTACGGGGCAACAGGTGCAGGGCCAGATGGTCGGCGTCTGCGGCCACCCCGAAGGTGTGGTTCTTGCGGGACAGACCGACCAGGAACCTGGCCGGGTGGATGCTGGTCTGCGATGTGAAGCCGACGAGGCAGCCGGACCGATGGTCCCCTGCCGCGGTCGTGACGACGAACATCGGGTAGTCGAGAAGCGAGGTCAGCTTCTCGAACGCTTCGGCGCCGCCGTCGTTGTGCTCGTCCATAGCCGGTTGGATCACCGTTTGGCGAACACTGCCCCGAGTGCGTCGCGGGCGCGGTCCAACACCGATGCGAAGGGGCCCGCGGCGAAGTTGGCCGCCGCGGATTCGACCCCGGGGTGCGGATGGGTCGGCGCGATCCGCTCGGCGATCTCGACGGCGTCGGCGAGCTTGGCCAGCTCGTCGTCGCCGACCGCGGCCTCCAGCGCCGTGAACTCGAGCTCTTCCTCGTGTCGGGCGTGCTCGAGCACCGCCGCCTGCAGATGGATCAGCGCCTTGCTGAACTCGGCGCTGTCGATGGGCAGCTTCTCGATGTCGCGCAGCAGCACCTTGGCGTCGTGCTCTTCGACGAGCCGGTCGTCGGCGATCTGCTCACCGCCCTCGACCTTGCGGCGCACCCGCGGGTGAACCACCATCTCTTCGGCGGTCTCGTGGACCGCGAGCATGGTCCGCAGCCGGGTGAACGCCTCCTGGCGGGTGGACGCGTCGGCGGCGTCCAGCGTCTCGATGAACAGTGCCTTGATGGTCTCGTGTTGCGTCTTGAGGTAGTCGACGACGTCCCGAGCGGATCCGATGGTCGGTGTGCTCACGTGAACCTCCGTGCTGCAGTAGATCTTTGGGCTGGTGCGGGCTCGCGTCTTCGCGGAGCGCCAGCGATTTCGATACCCGGAACCACCCGCCCGGAAACACGACGCTGCACCACCGCGGCGTTTGAATCCACCGACACGGGGTAGTGAGCGGCCCATGAGGGCAGTCACCTGGCATGGACGGCGCGACGTACGAGTCGACTCCGTCCCCGATCCGAAAATCGAAGAGCCCACCGACGCGATCATCGAGGTGACGTCGACGAACATCTGCGGCTCCGACCTCCACCTCTACGAGGTGCTTGGCGCGTTCATGAACGAGGGCGACATCCTCGGACACGAGCCGATGGGGGTGGTCCGCGAGGTCGGCAGCGCGGTGTCGAATCTGGCAGTGGGAGACCGGGTGGTGATCCCGTTCCAGATCTCGTGCGGACATTGCTTCATGTGTGACCGCAAGCTGTACACCCAGTGCGAGACCACCCAGGTCCGCGACCAGGGGATGGGGGCGGCGCTGTTCGGCTATTCGGAGCTCTACGGCTCGGTGCCCGGTGGGCAGGCCGAGTACCTACGGGTGCCGCAGGCACAGTTCACCCACATCAAAGTCCCTGACGGCCCGCCGGATTCGCGGTTCGTGTATCTGTCCGATGTGTTACCCACCGCGTGGCAGGCGGTGGCCTACGCCGACGTGCCCGACGGCGGCACGGTCACGGTCCTCGGCCTCGGCCCGATCGGGGACATGGCCGCCCGGATCGCCCAGCACCTCGGCTACCAGGTGTTCGCGGTGGATCTGGTGCCCGAGCGGCTGGACCGGGCCATCGCGCGCGGCATCCACACGATCGACGCGTCGATCGTCGACGGGTCCGTCGGCGACGAGGTGCGCCGGCTCACCGGCGGGCGTGGCAGCGACTCGGTGATCGACGCCGTCGGCATGGAGGCGCACGGGTCGCCGGTGGCCAAGTTCGCCCAGCAGGCCACGGCACTGCTGCCCGACGCCGTCGCCAAGCCGATGATGCAGAAAGCCGGGGTGGACCGCCTGGACGCGTTGTACACCGCGATCGACTGCGTGCGGCGCGGAGGCACGCTGTCGCTGATCGGCGTGTACGGCGGCATGGCGGACCCGATGCCGATGCTGACGCTGTTCGACAAGCAGATCCAGGTGCGGATGGGGCAGGCCAACGTCAAGAAGTGGGTCGACGACATCATGCCGCTGCTGACCGACTCGGACCCGCTGGGCGTCGACACCTTCGCCACCCACGTTCTGCCGATGGAGGAGGCCCCGCACGCCTACAAGATCTTCCAGCAGAAGCAGGACGGTGCGGTGAAGGTTATTTTGCAGCCTTGACCTGGTGCGATGGTGTGGGGTTGGCGTCGGCGGGTACCCCGCAGGGGTAACGTCCCGGCCCCCGGAAGGTGCCCGATCGTGCGGCTCACACGTTCCAACCTGAACGCCCCCGGGGTTGTCCGCAAGCGTCGCGGCAAGGGGTTCGCGTACTACACACCCGGCGGTGAACCGCTGGACGATCCCGACACGGCGCAGCGCATCAAGGAGTTGGTCATCCCACCCGCCTGGAAGGACGTGTGGATCAGCCCCAAGCCGAGCGGCCACATCCAGGCGGTGGGCACCGACGCCGCCGGCCGCCGCCAGTACCTCTACCACGAGAAGTGGCATCAGGAGCGGGCGGAGGAGAAGTTCGACCGGGTGCTGGAGCTGTCCGTACTGCTTCCGGAGTGGCGCGCGCAGATCGCCGGGGATCTCACCAGACGTGGCCTACGGCGCGAGCGCGTGCTGGCGCTCGCGCTGCAGCTTCTCGACCGGGGTTACTTCCGGGCGGGCGGCGAACAGTACGCGGAGGAACACGAGCATTACGGGCTGGCGACGCTGCTCCGTGAACATGTTTCGCTGCGCAACGGCGCCGTGGTGTTCGACTATCCGGCCAAGAGCGGCGTCAGGCGCAGCGTCGAGATCGACGACGCCGAGGTGGTGCGTGCGGTGCGCGCGCTGATGCGGCGCGAGGACAGTTCCGAGCGATTACTGGTGTGCCGCAACGGATCCGGAGACGGCTGGGCGGATGTTCGCGCCGACGATCTCAATGCCCGCTTCAAGGAACTAGTGGGGGACGAGTACAGCGTCAAGGATCTGCGTACCTGGCACGGCACTGTTCTGGCCGCCGCAGCGTTCGCCGACGCGAAGGAACCAACCTCGAAGTCGGCGATCAAGCGTGCCGCGGCCGCGGTGATGAAAGAGGTCGCCGAGGAGCTGGGAAACACCCCCGCGGTTGCCAGGGCGTCGTATGTCGACCCGCGCCTGGTCGACGGATACGCACAGGGGATGACGATCGGCGCAGCTGTACGGCGTGCCGCGGACACCTCCTCACCAGAGGAGCGGCAGGAGGTCCTGGAAAAGGCCACCCGGACGCTGATTCGCCGGGTGGCGAGGAGCTAGCCGGGTTTTGTCGGGTGATGGCCGGGGAAACCTCAGATCGGTAAGCACCTACGGTAGGAGGTCGAAATTCATGCCGAACACATCGATCAAGAACGAGAAGATGTACGAGGAACTTCGGCGCGAAGGAAACTCGAAGGAGAAAGCGGCCCGCATCTCCAACGCCGCTGCGGCGCGCGGCAAGTCCAGCGTCGGCCGCAAGGGCGGAAAGTCGGGGTCCTACGACGACTGGACGGTCGGCGATCTCAAGAGTCGCGCCAAAGAGCTTGGTATCTCCGGGTATTCACACCTGAGCAAAGACAAATTGATCTCCAAGCTGCGGAACCACTGAGGTCATGTCGGTCACCGCATTTCAGGACCTGCCGTTGGCCGATCGCGACCGCGAGTGGGACGGCGGCGCCGCGGAGAAGCGCGTGCGCCGCTGGGCCGACGCCACCGACGATCCGAACCCGAAGTACCGCGACGCGCACGTCTGGTACGACCAGGATAAGAAGTCGAACTTCACCGCGTACAAGCTGTTGATCGCCGACGTGATCGACGGTGAGCTGCGCGCCGTGCCGCGTGGGGTGATGGCGGCCGGCGCGATCATGCAGGGTTCGCGCGGTGGAATCGATCTGCCGCCGAGCGACATTGATCGCGTGAAGAGTCACCTGGCGAAGTACTACGCCAAGATGGGTGACGAGCCGCCGTGGGAGAAGGACTAGGCGTCAGCCGTCGTCGCTGCGGGCCTCGGCGCCGGACTCGCCTGCGTCGAAGTCGTCATCGCCGCCGGCGCGGCCGACGTACGGTCCTTCGCTGGGGTCGTCGGTGTCCTTGGCTGCCCGCGACCCCGCCACCTTCGGGTCCTCGTCGATATCGGACTCGGCCTTCTCAGAACGGGGCTCACTCATTTCGGTGGCATGCCCGCAGGTAGGGGGTTCGAAACGTAGGACGCACGCTGTGACGTCGCCCGGCATCCGTTTGGGTGCAGAAGGCTCGGGTACGCCCTCGGCATGGCAGAAAACGCGATACCCGTTCGCGCGCTTGGGCTGATCTGCAGCCTCAAGCCCAGCCCGGCGCCGTCGAGCAGCGCCCTGATCGCCGAGCACGTGTTCGAGACGCTGCGCGAGCAGGGTGCAGAGTGCGAGGCGGTGCGCTGTGTCGACTTCAACATCGCCCCTGGCGTCGAGGCCGACATGGGCGACAGTGACCAGTGGCCGCAGATCCGGCAGAAGGTGCTGGCGGCCGACATTCTGTTGATCAGCACCCCGGTGTGGCTGGGCCATCCGTCGTCGGTGACCCAGCGGGTGCTGGAGCGCTTGGACGCGGAGCTGTCCAACACCGACGACCAGGGCAGGCCCGCGATGGCGGGCAAAGTCGGCATCGTCAGTGTGGTGGGCAACGAAGACGGTGCCCACAAGGTCGTCGCCGACGTCTTCCAGGGGCTCAACGACGTGGGTTACAGCATCCCCGCGCAGGGCTGCACCTACTGGAACGGCCCGGCGATGGAGAGCACCGACTACAAAGACCTCGACGAGGTGCCCGAACAGGTGGCCTCGACCACCGCGGCTGCGGCGCGCAACGCCGTGCACCTGGCCCGCGCGCTCAAGCAAGCGCAGTACCCGCCCTACCAGTGACGCTCTATCCCGAGAGGAGTACTCATGCCTGACACATCGCGAGATCCCGTCGACCACGCCCGCACCTACCGGCAGCATGCCGGCGAGACGATGAAGGCCGGGGTCAACGCCCCGGGCCTGATCGCGGTCGGAATCGGTGTGCTGAGCCTGGTGATCGGGCTGTTCTCGTTCGCCAACGGCAGCAGCATCACCGGTGTCGTCGCAGTCGTCGTGGCCGTCCTGCTCGTCGGTGGCGGCCTGGCATGGCTGGCCCGCGCCCACCACAAAGTGCAGAAGAAACAACAGGATTGGCACCGGGAGCACCCCGAAGCGCCATACGAGCCGCCCACCAGCTGACCGAATCAGGCGGGCGACAGCCAGGTCATCGCCGCGGCGACCAGCGCCTGCGTGGCGGTGTCGAGCGTCGGTTGGATTACCGGCGCGAATCGCGGTGAGTGGTTGACGGCGATGTCCTGGTTCACCGATCCGGCTTCTGCCGCTGACCGGTAGGCGTCGGGGTCGACGCAGCCGACGCCCCAGTAGGTGTAGGGCACACCGAGTGCTCTCGGAATCTCACTGAAGTCCTCGCTGCCCACGCCCTGCGGCAACTCCACGCATCGTTCGCCGAACATCTCGGAGAACGCGTGGGTGACACGCTCGGTGGTGGCTATGTCGTTGTCCGTCACGGGAAACCGATCGGACAGTTCGAACTCCGGATCCCTGGGCGATCGCGACGCCGCGCATTCGGCGGTCACGATCCGGCGGACGGCTTCGAGTACGGCCGTGCGTGTGTCGTCGTTGAAGGTTCGGATGTTCAGCTGAAGGACGGCGCGGTCGGGGATCACGTTGCTCTTGGAGCCCGACGTGATGCTGCCGACGGTGAGCACGACGGGCTCTACCGGGCTGACCTCCCGCGAGACGACCGTCTGCAGTCGCACGACGATCATCGCGGCGAGAACGACCGGATCCACGGACGCTTGCGGCATCGAACCGTGACTTCCCCGGCCGTAGACGGTGACCCGCATGCTGTCGGCAGATGCCATGAAGGGGCCGGCGTGCATGCCGATCGTGCCTGCGGGAAAAGGCATCACGTGTTGGCCGAGGCACACGTCGACGTGAGGCAGAAGGTTCGCCAGTCCGTCGGCGACCATGCCGCGCGCTCCGTCGCCAGTCTCCTCGGCCGGCTGGAAAAGCCCCACAAGGGTGCCGCCCCAGCTGCCGCGTCCGTCGGCCAGAAGGCGCGCAGCGCCGAGCAGCGCGGTGACGTGGAGGTCGTGTCCGCAGGCGTGCGTCACGGGAACCTCGTGGCCGTTCGGGTCGGTGGCGCGCTCTGTGCTGGCGTAGGGCAGGCCCGTGTCCTCCAGCACCGGCAGTGCGTCCATGTCGGCGCGGAGCAGCACCGTCGGGCCGGGGCCGTTCTCAAGGATGCCTATCACTCCGGTGCCGCCGATTCCGTCGTGCACGCGATAGCCGGCTGCGGTCAGCGTGTCGACCACTTTGCCTGCGGTTCGGTGCTCCTGGTGGGACAGCTCAGGATGGCGGTGGAGGTCGCGGTAGAAGTCCTCCTGCCAGGAGCGGATGCTGGGCAAGCCGTCGAGGACGGTGGTTGCCTGGCTCGAGGGCGCCATGGCAGCTCCTAGCAGTTGAGTTCTCCTGGGGCTAGTTGAGTTGATACCCCATTGCCTCGCCTGGGCAGAGGCAAACCGCAAAGCGGCGGCTCGTTAGGATCAGCGGCCAGGCCCCCATAGCCCAATTGGCAGAGGCAGCGGACTTAAAATCCGCCAAGTGTCGGTTCGAGTCCGACTGGGGGCACGGGACCTGTTGCAGGTAGAGGCGGTCCTTGGGTGAGTTGGCATTGGGTGCCCACCGCGTTCGCCGCCCGCTACGTCCACACCGCGCCGGCGGGGAACTTCGACCAATACCTAGACTCCGAGAATGCGCGTGCCTCGCCGAATCGCACAGTTCAACAAGCGAGTCACCAATCCGGCGGCTCGCACGATCACACCGTGGCTTCCGAACCTCGGGAC
>Ga0172382_10011549_pt1 | contig 11654 bp, 10 predicted proteins | sample Leawel138RmetaG_FD_122245 | JGI IMG/M metagenome (GOLD analysis project Ga0172382, IMG submission 122245) | Leachate microbial communities from a municipal landfill in Southern Ontario, Canada - Leachate well 138R metaG | ecosystem: Engineered > Solid waste > Landfill > Unclassified | place...
CGCCTACCGGATCCTGCGCCTGAAGGACAAGCTCGGCACTCGCTCGATGGCGAGCGGCGAGATCCGCCTCGAAGGCGCGGTCGCGCACATCATCGGCGAGGTCGGCAACGGTTTCCGGCAGATGGCCGACATGGTCAACAATTCGCGGCTCTCGAACGGGGTGCGCGCCGCCGGGCTGATGCGCCGGGCGCTCACCGAGGCCCTGTTCGTCGCGCGCGAGCGTCGCGCCTTCGGCCGCACCCTCATCGAGATGCCGCTGATGCAGCGCCAGCTCGCCAAGCAGATGGTCTGGGCCGAGCAGGCGCGCACCATGGTGTTCCAGACCGCCGAGGCCCTCGCGGCATCCGATGCCGGTGATGCCGCCGCGCGGCCGCTGGCACGCATCATGACGCCGATGATCAAGTACCGCGCCTGCCGCGATGCCCGCAAGGTGACCGGCGATGCGATGGAGGTGCGCGGCGGTTGCGGCTACATCGAGGAATGGAGCGATCCGCGCCTGCTGCGCGATGCGCACCTGGGTTCGATCTGGGAGGGGACCAGCAACATCGTCGCCCTCGACGTCGTACGGGCGATGCGCCGGGCGGGCTCGGGCGAGGCGCTCGAGGCCCATGTCGCGGCCAATCTCGCCGAGGCCCGGATGGCCGATGCGGTGCGTACCCGCTACGAGGAAGCAAGCACTCGCGCCTTCGCGCTCGCCCGGCGGGCGGCGGAAGACCGCGATGCCGGCGATCTCATCGCCCGCCAGGCCGCGGCCGGCCTGTACCACATCACCACCGCCGCGGCGATGGCGCGCGAGGCGACCCGCATCGGCGATCCGCGCCGCCTGCTGCTGGGCCAGTTCGTGCTCTGCCATCGGCTCCTGCCGCGCGATCCGCTCGCCGACGAGCGCTCGCAGGCACGCTGGCTGCCGATGCTGCTGACCGAGCAGCCGCTGGGGCTGCCCTTCGAGGAGGTCTCGATCTTCTGAGCGATTCCGCTGACCGCCCCGAGGGGCGGCCAGCGGAGGTTTACTTCTTGTACTCGACCAGAATCTCGCGATAGCGGGTCGGGCCGACGTTCTTCGCCGTGTGGGTAACCGGCACGCGGGCACCCTTGGCCAATTCGGAAACCACTTCCAGATGGCCATCTTCGAGTTTGAGCTCGTAGACAGCCCCTGTCGGCACCGGCAATGTGCCGAGGTCCTTGCCCGCCTCGTCGAATACCTGCAGCGATGATCCTTCAATCGCGTACCAGACGTATTCGTGTTCGTGCGTATGGATCGGGGTCTCTTCCCCCGGTTCGAGCACGAAGTTCCAGACGATTACCTTGTCGTTCTCGAAGAGCTTTTCGGTGCCTACTCCGGCCATGCTTGTCTCCATCCAGTTGCTATTGGGAGGCCGATTCGCATCCAGTGTCCCGGCCCTGCCTCTCGAGCGCACTGCTGCCTGGGAGAAATGCGTCATCGACTCGCTGTTGTCTCGTGGACAACGATGGATAATGTATAAGCTCCCTGTCGACCGTGACAAGGAGAGGGCCGGTTTCTGATCGCCCTCGAGCGGACGGCGGCGCCTCGACTGGTGCGAACAGGATCATCGCCAGCCCGGGATGGGCCAGCATCTCGATCAGTTGGCGAAGGCGTTGCCGAAGCGTTCGCGCAGCAGGTTCTTCTGGACCTTGCCCATCGTGTTGCGGGGCAGCTCGTCGATGACGTAGAAGCGTCGCGGCTGCTTGAAGCGCGCGATGCCGTCGCGGATCGTCGCCGCAATCGCGTCGGTGTCGATACTGGCGCCCGGGCGCGGCACCAGGACGGCGACCACGCCCTCGCCGAGGTCGGGGTGCGGTGCGCCGATGACGGCGCTCTCGAGCACTCCGGGCTGTTCATCGAGCAGCAGCTCGACTTCCTTGGGATAGATGTTGAAGCCGCCCGAGATGACGAGATCCTTCCCTCGGCCGACGATCTGGACGTAGCCGTGCTCGTCGATGCGACCGAGATCGCCCGTGATGAAGAAGCCGTCGGGGCGAAAGGCCTCGGCCGTCTTCTCCGGCATGCGCCAGTAGCCCTGGCAGACGTTCGCCCCGGTGAGCTCGATCATGCCGATCTCGCCCTGCGGCAGCGCCGCGCCGGTCTCGGGGTCGACCACCCGCAGCGAGACGCCCGGCAGGGGCGGCCCCACGGTGCCGGCCCGGCGCTCGCCATCGTAGGGGTTGGAGGTGTTCATGTTGGTTTCGGTCATGCCGTAGCGCTCGAGGATGCGATGCCCGGTCCGGGCCTCGAACTCGACATGGGTCTCGGCGAGCAGCGGCGCGCTGCCCGAGACAAAGAGCCGGAAGTGCTCCACCAGCTCGCGGGTGAAGCGCGGATCGTCCAGCAGCCGGGTGTAGAAGGTCGGCACGCCCATCATGGAGCTGGCCCGGGGCAGCCAGCGCAGGATCGCCTCGAGGTCGAAGCCCGGCAGCAGGATCATGCTGCCGCCGGCCAGCAGGCTGATGTTGGTCGCGACGAACAGCCCGTGGGTATGGAAGACCGGCAGGGCGTGCAGCAGGACATCCTCGGGCCCGAAGCGCCATTCGTCGACCAGCACCTCGGTGTTCGACAGCAGGTTGGCGTGGCTGAGCATCGCCCCCTTCGAGCGCCCGGTGGTGCCCGATGTGTAGAGCAGCGCGGCGAGGTCGTCGGCATCGCGGGCCACAGTCTCGAAGCGCGCCGGCTGGTCCGCCGCGAGTCCGGCGAGGCCGCCCTCGCCGGCGGCATCGAGCGTCTGCAGGATCGCGCCATGGGCTTGCGCGATCGGGCCGAGCCGCTCGGTCGCGGACGGATCGCAGACCAGCACCCGGGCCTGCGCGTCGCCGACGAAATAATCGACTTCGGCGGCGGTATAGGCGGTATTGAGCGGCAGCAGCACGCTGCCGGACTGCACGCAGGCCCCGTAGAGCGCGAGCGCGCGCGCCGACTTGGGCGCCTGCACCACGACCCGGTCGCCGGGTTCGACGCCGAGCGCGACCAGGGCATTGGCCAGGCGGGCGATCTCGGCGATGAATTCGCGATAGCTCTGCGTCGATCCGTCGGGCAGGATCAGGAAGTCGCGGTCGTCGTCCGCATGGGGTGCGAACAGCGCGTCGTACAGGACATTAGCCATCGTTGGCCACCCCCCGGCGCAGTACGGTGCGCGATGGTTTCGGCAGCAGTCCGCGGACCGCGCGCGATGCCGTGACCCGGCGCTGGTGCGCGTAGGCCTCGTGGTTCTCCTCGACCTTCTTGAGATCGTAGCGATAGTTGACCATCACGCTCGCCGATTCGCGCAGGCCCTTGGTCGAGGTGTCGGCCCCGAAATGGATCGCCTCGAGGCTGGCGCCGTTGCCGAGATGGAAGCGCGCCACCGGATCGACCGGCTGGCTGTCGTTGCGCTTGGCCTCGAGCAGGTAGGCGGCCGCGATCATCTGCATCACGTCCTCGGCGGCCATCCCGCCGTCGTCTTCGCCCGGGGGCGGCGATCCGGCGGCGTAGGCGGCGGCGATCCGCAGCGCATCGCCGAACTCGGAGTCGTCCTCGATCGACGGATGGCGGGTGATCCACCGCATCAGCCCGGGCACCGGCGAGAGGGTCACGAAGTTGCGCAGCTGCGGCAGCGATTCGGCGAGATCGCTGGCGACCTGCTTGATCAGGAAGTTGCCGAAGGACACGCCGCGCAGGCCGACCTGGCAGTTCGAGATGGAGTAGAAGACCGCGGTGTTGGCCGCCGATATGTCGATCGATTCACGCTCCTCGGCAAGCACCTTCTGGATGCTGCTCGGGAGCTCGTCGGTCAGGGCCACCTCGACGAAGATCAGTGGATCGGAGGGCATCGCGGGATGGAAGAAGGCGAAGCAGCGGCGATCGCTCGGCTGCATCCGGCGGCGCAGGTCGTCCCAGTCGTCGATCGCATGGACGGCTTCGTAGTCGATGATCTTCTCGAGCAGGCGGGCCGGCGCATCCCAGTTGATCGGACGCAGCTCGAGGAAGCCGCGGTTGAACCAGGAAGCGAACAGATGCTGGAAATCGCGATCGGTGCGCTCGAGCTGCGGTTCGGCGGCCAGCAGCGGCAGCAGTTCGGCGCGCATCCTCACCAGGCGCGCGGTGGCGCCGGGAACCCGGTTGAGGCGGCGCAGCAGCTCCTGGCGGCGCGGCTCGGCGGTGTTCAGCAGCTTCGAGTAGTGGCGGGTGCTGCGATCCTCCGCGTACTCCGCGGCGGCGCGGGTGATCGCCTCGGGATCGACGTCGAAGCTCTCGTTGAGCATGATGAAGAAGTCCCGGCGCCCGGCCTCGCCCAGCGTCTCGTAGCGAGCCAGGATGGCCTGGGCGATCAGGTGGCCCGAAACCTCGCCGCGTTCGGACAGCAGCGACTCGCACAGGTCCAGGAAGGAGCGTTCCTCGCGTGGCCGGGCGATGGCCACGCCACGCTCGAAAAGCGAGCTGAGGAAATCCTGCAGCGAGCTGACCGACTTCATAGGCTTCCTCCTGGGATTCGGGGCTGGCGGGACGACCAATCCTACCGCGACCGCCTGCGCATCTTACCCGCTTGAGGTAGGGGAATCGCCGCTCGTCCGCGATAAGGCGGCGAATGACGGCACGGGCGCGGGCGCGCGCCTCCCACGCGCTTGCGACCGTGCTCCAATCGGCTCATTGCCATCCCGGACGGATCAGACAGGTGACGAATCAGGGGCGATTCTCGTGGGCCGACATGCTCGGCTTCCAGCAACGCAAGTTCCGCGAGATCGAGATCGTTCAGCGGGTGCACGAGATGTCTCCCGATGAAGTCGTTGACGAATGCCGGCGGGTCGGCATCGCCGTCGGGGACCGGCCGATCGAGAGCCTGCGCGAAGCCCTCGTCGACGTGCTCTGCGCCCGGTCCGGCTAGGCTTTCGTCCCTGTGCCGTCCCGCCGCCGGCCTTCCGGTGGCCGGAACGGGCGCCCCATCCTTCCGATCGCCCTGTCGGCTTCTATAGAATCGGATATCGATTCAATGAATCGTCTCGACACGATTCATTCCTGTTTCAGCATCCTGTCGCAGCAGACCGACGAGGAGGAGATCCGATGAGCAGCGATCCGCAACTGGTGCTTCGGCAAGACGTGGGCGCCGTGAGCTACCTGTCCCTGAATCGCCCGGCGCAAGGCAACAGCCTGTCCCTTCCGACCATCCGGGACTTGTACCGGCATCTCGTGGACCTGCGCGATGAAGGATCGATTTCCGTCATCGTGCTCACCGGCATCGGCGGCAAGATCTTCTGCGCCGGGCACGACCTCAGGGAGTTCGACGAGGGCTCCGATCCCGAGTTCTTCAAGACGGTATCCGCCGAGTGCTCGCGGATGATGCTGACGATCCGCAGCCAGCCGCAGATCGTCATCGCGAAGGTCGACGGGGTCGCATCGGCGGCGGGTTGCCAGCTCGTGGCGACCGCCGACCTGGCGATCGCTTCGGATGTTTCACGGTTCGCAACGCCGGGCGTGAACATCGGGCTGTGGTGCCTGACGCCGATGGTCGCCCTGGGCCGGGCGGTGACGCCCAAGCATGCGATGGAGATGTTGTCGACCGGCCGCCTGTTCGATGCCGAGTTCGCGCTGCGGGTCGGGCTGATCAACGAGGTGGTCGGCCAGGACCGGCTCGACGCCGCGGTCGAGGAACTGGCGACCGAGATCGCATCCAAGTCCTCCTACACGCTGGCCCTTGGCAAGCAGGCCTTCTATCGCCAGCTCCAGATGCCGATCTCGGATGCGTACGAGTACGCGGGCGAGGTCGTGGTCAGGAACATGGCCCATGCCGACGCGAAGGAAGGCATCGGGGCCTTCGTCGAGAAACGCAAGCCGGCCTGGACGGGGCGCTGAATTCCGGCACGGCCCGGAATGCACCTGCTGGCCCGAGCGCCCGCCCGCGGGGCGGGTCGCGCGGCACGGCTCGGACTGACGCCATCCGCGGATTGATGCAGAATCGTCGCAAAGGGCGAACGCTGGACCACCCGGCTCGCCATCGGGGCGCCCAGACCCGCCAACGACGAGGAGTCTTCCCATGTTTCGTAACGACCTGCTCTCCGGCAAGCGGATCCTGATTACCGGTGGCGGCACCGGCCTGGGTCGCGCCATGGCGGAAAAATACCTGCAACTCGGCGCCGACATCGTCATCTGCGGGCGCCGCAAGGGCGTGCTCGACGAGACCGCTGCCGAGCTCACCAAGGCCAACGGCGGCCGGGTCGACACCTTCGGGGTCGACATCCGCGATGCCGCGGCCATCGATGCGATGGTCGACGACATCTTCGCCGGAGGGCCGCCACTGACCGGGCTCGTCAACAATGCGGCGGGCAATTTCATCAGCCCGACCGAAGCGCTCAGTCCGCGCGCCTTCGATGCGATCGCCAACATCGTCTTCCACGGCAGCTTCTACGTGACCAATGCCGTCGGCAAGCACTGGATTGCGGCGGCCAAGTCGGCCGGCGGCTGGAAGCCGGGCGATCCCATGAAATCCGTCATCTCCATCATCACCACCTGGGTGGAAAACGGCGGGCCCTTCGTCGTGCCCTCGGCGATGAGCAAGGCCGGCGTCGCCACCATGACCCGCTCGCTCTCGCTCGAATGGGCGCGCTACGGGGTGCGCCTGAACGCGATCGGCCCGGGCGAGATCCCGACCGAGGGGATGAGCAATCGACTCAACCCCGGTGAAGCGCCGGGCTCGCGTTCGGCGAAGATCAACCCCCAGGGGCGCTGCGGCGAGATGAGCGAACTGCAGAACCTCGCCACCTTCCTGATGGCCGACGGCTGCGACTGGCTGAGCGGGCAGCTCCTGCACATGGATGGCGCGAGCTACCTCGGCACCGGCGGCAACTTCTACGCGATGCGCGAATGGACCGACGAGCAGTGGACCGAGGCGCGCGCGAAGATCGAGGCACAGAACGCGAAGGACCGCGCCCAGCGCACCAACTGACATGAGCGATACCGGTCGAGCCCCCACTGTCTATACCTTCGAGGATCTCACGCCGGTCGTCGACCCCACGGCCTGGGTTCATCCGAGCGCGGTGCTGATCGGCGACGTCATCATCGGGCCGCGCTGCTACATCGGCGCCGGCGCGGTGTTGCGCGGCGACTTCGGCCGGATCGTGATGGAAGAGGAAGCCAACCTGCAGGACAACTGCGTGGTCCACTCCCTGTGGGATTTCGACTGCGTGATGGCTTCGCGCAGCCACATCGGCCATGGCGCGGTGATCCATGCCGCCTACATCGGGCACGATGCACTGGTCGGAATGAACGCGGTCGTCATGGATCGCGCCCGGGTCGGCGAGCAGGCGATCGTCGCCGCCATGAGCTTCGTGAAGATCGATGGCGAGGTGCCGCCGCGGACCCTGGTGTCGGGCATACCGGCGCGGGTGGTGCGGGAGCTGTCGCCCGGGCAGATCGCCGGCAAGGGCCAGGGAACCGATCTTTACGTCGAACTGGCCCAGCGCTGCCAGGAAGGCGTGCGGCCGGTGCCGGCGCTCACCGCCCCGGAACCGGACCGCCCCCGCACGAAGTGGCGTTAATGGGGTCAGACACGATTTGCGGAGCAAATCGTGTCTGACCCCATTAACATTCAGCCTTTGCTCGGCACGTCCATATGCTTGGCCAGCTCGAGCTTGGCGATGGCGTTGCGGTGGACCTCGTCGGGGCCGTCGGCCAGGCGCAGGGTGCGCTGGCTGACGTACAGGCTCGCCACGGCGAAGTCGCCCGAGACGCCGCCGCCGCCATGGGCCTGGATCGCCCAGTCGGCGATCTTGCAGGCCATGTTGGGCGCGATCACCTTGATCATGGCGATCTCGGCCTTGGCGATCTTGTTGCCGACCGTGTCCATCATGTTGGCGGCCTTGAGCGTCATCAGGCGGGCCTGGTCGATCATGCAGCGCGCATCGGCGATGCGCTCGCGCCAGACCGACTGGTCCGAGATGCGCTTGCCGAAGGCCACGCGCGAGTTGAGGCGCTTGCACATCAGTTCGAGGGCGCGTTCGGCCGCGCCGATCGAGCGCATGCAGTGGTGGATGCGCCCCGGCCCGAGCCGGCCCTGCGCGATCTCGAAGCCGCGACCTTCGCCCAGCAGGATGTTGCCCACCGGCACCCGGACATCCTTGAAGTCGACCTCGGCGTGGCCGTGCGGGGCGTGGTCGTAGCCGAACACCGACAGCGCGCGCATCACCTTGACCCCGGGGGTGTCGATCGGCACCACGATCATCGACTGCTGCTGGTGGCGGTTGGCGTCGGGATCCGTCTTGCCCATGAAGATGAGGACCTTGCAATCCTCGTGCGGCGCTCCGGAGGTCCACCACTTGCGGCCGTTGATGATGTAGTGGTCGCCGTCGCGCCTGATGCTGGCGCTGATGTTGGTGGCATCGGACGAGGCCACCGCGGGCTCGGTCATGGCGAAGGCGGAGCGGATCTCGCCGGCCAGCAGCGGATCGAGCCACTGGTCCTTGATCTCCTCGGAGGCATAACGCTCGAGGGTCTCCATGTTGCCGGTGTCGGGCGCCGAGCAGTTGAACACCTCGGAGGCCCAGTACACCCGGCCCATGATCTCGCACAGGGGCGCGTACTCGAGGTTGGACAGGCCCTCGGGGGCCCGGTCGCTCTTGGGCAGGAACAGGTTCCAGAGCCCCGCCTTGCGTGCGATCGGCTTGAGTTCCTGGATGACCTGCGAGCGTTTCCACGGGTTGCCCGCGCGTCGGTTCGCTTCGACTTCCTCGTGGTAGCGCTGCTCGTTCGGGTAGATATGCTCGTCCATGAACGACAGCAGCTGCGCCTGCATCTTCTTGACGCGCGGCGAATATTCGAAATCCATGTGCAACTCCGGTTCGGTGAAGGAGGACAGCCGGATAGTCTCGGGGATTCGGCCCGACCCTACAATCGCAGGCTGCCGCACTCCAGTTGCACGAAACGCAATCAGCTTCCGGGTCCGTGCGCCTTGACCTGCTTCAGCACCGCACGAAAGGCCGGGTGCTCGCAGCTGCGCAGCCACTCGAAGACCACCATCTCCTCGGTGACCAGCGTGGCGCCGGCCGCATGCAGGCGCCGCATCGCCGCCGCATGATCGGACGGGCGCCGCGAACCGCAGGCGGTCTCGACCACCCGCAGCCGGTGCCCCGCATCGAGCAGGCCCAGCGCCGTCTGCAGCAGGCAGACATGCGCCTCGCAACCGGCGATGACGATGTCGACCGGTTCGCCGGCGGGCCGGCCTTCGGCGAGCAGGGCGGGCAGTCCGTCGGCGCAGGCATCGAAGTGCATCTTGCCCATGGTGGTGTCGCAACGCTGGCGGATCTCCTCGACATTGGGCCCCAGGCCGGCGGGATTCTGTTCGGTGCCGACCACGCGTACGCCGAGGGTGCGCGCCGCATCGGCCAGCATCACCGCGGCGGCCACCGCCTCCGCCCCCCGGTGGATCGCGGGCAGCAGGCGGGCCTGGTAATCGACCAGGACGAGCACATCACGCTGGGCATCCATCTTCGACATGGCGGTTCTCCTGGTGGTGAGGTAATGGGACGAGGTAATGGGGTCAGACTCCATTTGCACTTCAAAATGGAGTCTGACCCCATTACCTCGCTGCTCCCGCCGTCGACCCGGCTCGCCCGGCCAGGCCTTCGAGATAGGCATCGAACAGGACCTGCGGGTCCTGGCCGAACATGCGGATGCGGCCAGTATGGCTGAGCAGGAGCAGGCCGGCGACATGGGCGAACAGGCCGGTGGTTTCGGCAAGCGCAGCGCCCGCCGGCATGCCCATCGCCCGCAGGGCGCTGCGCACCGGCTGCAGGGCATCGCGCAGCCGCACGTTGAGGGCATCGTCGAGCGCCGGGGTCAGGCCCCGCGGCTTCATGCCCTGGAAAAGATAGAAACCCAGGTCGAGGTCGCGCGGATTGTCGCGGTAGAAGCCGAAGAAGGCGCGCGCGCCGGCGCGCAGCCGGTCGGCGGGCGCATGCGCCGTCGCCAGGGCGGTGTCGACCTTCGCATTGAGGCGTTCGAGCGATTCGCCCAGCAGCGCCGCGTAGATGTCCTCCTTCCCGGGGAAGTAGCTGTAGATGGCGCCGGGCGTGTAGCCCGCGCGTTGCGCGATCTCGCGCATGCTGGTGCCTTCGAGCCCGAGCGCCATGAAGGCCTCGCGGGCCCCCGCCAGCACATGGGCACGGCGCGCCTCGTGCATGGCCTGCAGACGGGCGCTGCGGCGGTCGGCGGGCCGGTTCGCAACGGGCGGATCGGCGTCGGCGTGGATGTCGGCAGGGGCGCCCGGATCGGAATCGGTCTCTTGCATGCCTTATTGTAAACAGATGGACGATGGATTGAACATCGTTTAAAGTCGATCGGAACGCCCGCTTGCAAGCCTCAGGAGACACCCATGAACGCTCCCCGGACCCCCGGCGCCGTCCCGGCTTCCCATGGCGCTGAAGCCACGATCGCCGCGGCCGAATCCCTGCGGCCTACCGTGCCCCTCATGGACGCCGCCCAGTACCGCGAATCCCTGCGGCAGCGCCGGCCGGTCGTCTATGTCGATGGCCGGCGCATCGAATCGGTCGCGGATGAGCCGGCCCTGCGGCCCGGGGTCCAGGCCCTCGGGGTTTCCTACGACTTCGCCCTCGATCCGGCATTCGCGCCGCTGATGCTCGCACGCTCGGGCGAGCGGGTGGTGCCGCGCATGCTGCACATCAACCAGTCCGGTGGCGACCTGCTCAACAAGCTCGAGGCGGTGCGCCTGCTGTGCCAGGAAACCGGCTGCGCACAGCGCTATCTCACGCACGATGCCCTCAACGCCATCGGCCAGGTGGCGGCGCGCATCGACGATGCCCGCGGCAGCACCGAGCACCGCGCCCGCTTTGCCGACTACCTCGCCCATGTGCAGGAGCATGACCTCGCCGTCGGCATCGCCATGACCGACGCCAAGGGCGATCGTTCGCGCAAGCCGCACCAGCAGGCCAATCCCGACACCTACGTTCACGTCGTCGAGCGCAATGCGCGCGGCGTGGTGATTTCCGGCACCAAGGCGATCGTCACCGGCGCGCCCTACATGCACGAGTTCCTCGTCATGCCCTGTCGCAACATGGGTCCGGAGGATGCCGACTTCGCGATCTGCTGCGCCGTGCCGGTCGATGCCCCCGGCATCACCATCGTGTCACGGCCCGCCGGCCGTCCCGGCGAGAAGCCCGAACATGGCGAACCGCTGTTCTCGCGGCGCTACGGCCAATCGGTGGGCGTGGTGGTCTTCGACCGGGTGCTGGTTCCCTGGGAGCGGGTCTTCTACGACGGCGACTGGGAACATTCGTCCTACATGACCTACGCCTACGCGACCCATCACCGCCATAGCTGCATCGCGGCGCGCGCCGGCTTCGGCGACCTGCTGATCGGCGCCGGCGCGCTCATGTGCGAGGCCAACGGATTCGATCCCGAGACGAAATCCAGCCTGCGCGACCCGATGGTCGAGCTGATCAAGATCACCGAGGGTTTCTTTGCCTGCGGCGTCGCCGCCAGCGTCTACGGCGCGGCCGACCCGCACAGCGGCGGCTTCATGCCCGAGCCGGTCTTCGCCAACATCGGCAAGCTGCTGCTCGCCACCCAGATCTACGACATGCACCGGCTCGCGCACGAAGTCTCGGGCGGCCTGGTGGTGGCGCTGCCCGGCCCCGACGAGGACCACAACCCGGCC
>Ga0172382_10011550_pt1 | contig 11653 bp, 6 predicted proteins | sample Leawel138RmetaG_FD_122245 | JGI IMG/M metagenome (GOLD analysis project Ga0172382, IMG submission 122245) | Leachate microbial communities from a municipal landfill in Southern Ontario, Canada - Leachate well 138R metaG | ecosystem: Engineered > Solid waste > Landfill > Unclassified | place...
CAATGACTGAACCTGTTTCTAAGCTACTGAATGAACTGGGCCTGCAGCGGCTGACTGATGAAGATGACGATTCTCATTACTGGAATAGAAGTGCGCCCCTTATGATCTTGGCTGGGGCTGGGGACGATTCTATTACAGGAGGCAACGGAACGAATGTTCTGTTTGGACAGGAAGGTGATGATCGTTTATATGGTCAAAGTGCCAATGACTACCTGTCCGGTGGTGATGGTGATGACTATCTGAGTGGTGGTGCAGGCAATGATGTGCTTGATGGCGGTGCAGGAGATGACAAATTATATGGTGGGGCTGGCAATGACGTACTGCGTGGCGGAATAGGTAACGATTACCTGGGCGGTGGTGCTGGTCACGACAGGCTGTATGGTGGAGCCGGGGATGACAAACTTTACGGCGGTGCCGGAGATGACGTTCTCGATGGTGGGGCAGGTAATGATTATCTAAGTGGTGGTGCAGGGTCTGATATTTATGTCTTTGGCCGTGGCTATGGGCAAGACGTGATTGAGGACTCGGACTGGCGGCGAGAAGATTTTAACAGGGTTATTTTCAAGGAAGATGTGGCTCCAGAAGATATTGAAGTTAAACGAGCCAGCACAAATGACTACTGGAACTATGATGTGAAGCTGTCTATCAAAGGCACGGATGATGAGTTAATCATTAGACGTCAAGTTGATGGTAGTGGAATGTACGGGGTTCATGAGGTTCGTTTTACGAATGGGACTGTTTGGACTGCCGATGACTTGGTTGACATGATTCTGACTGGGGATGACGGCGACAATGAGCTAAAAGGATTTAATGGCCGTGATGATGTATTGATTGGCGGGGCAGGTAATGATCATCTATATGGCTTTAGTGGAGATGATACGCTCATTGGTGGTAAAGGAGATGATGTTCTTGAGGGAGGTATGGGGTCAGATACGTATCACTACGCTTTGGGTGACGGTAATGACTTGATTATTGAGCATGCTTTAAGTGGTGAAGATACGCTCGTGTTGGGTGAAGGGCTTTCTCCGGACAATGTAGTTTTGCGCTGGACTTTAACCAAAGACTTGCACGTTATTATGCCGGATGGCGCCATAGTTGTAGTTCAGAACCAAGATGGCTATTCGAACCAGACTGGTGTTGAAAAAATAAGCTTTGCCGATGGGACTGTTTGGAATCGTTCCGATATTGTAAGGCTAGCAGTAGTTGGTACTGACGGTGATGATGAAATTATTAGCAGCTATAGGGATGAAACCCTCGAAGGTGGAAAAGGGAATGATCATTTTCACAGTCTGGGCGGCTATAACACATACAAGTTTGGCCTTGGCGATGGCCAGGATATCATTGAAAAATCAGCAGGACGTATTCAGTTCAAGGAGGGCATTGGCCAAAATGATGTTGAGTTCACCAAGGATGAACGAGACGTCATCGCAACGCTAAAATCAACCAGTGACTCAATTCGTCTGGTCAACTGGCTATATGGCTGGCCTCGAGTTGGCAGCTTTGAGTTTGCCAACGGTACGGTACTGGATGAAAGCCATATATGTGAAGCCGTTGGGGCTGGTGATGAATCTGAAGTGATCTTTGGTTCTCCTAGTGAAGACGTGCTGATAGGCACTGAAAAGAACACAACCATTTATGCGGGCGACGGTGATGATCACCTAGAAGGCGGTGCAGGTGATGATCGCTTGTACGGCGAAGCAGGCAATGATTACATCGATGGTGGTGAAGGTGACGACCGGTTATATGGTGGGGATGGTAATGATGTATTGGTGGGCGGTGCCGGTCGCGATGAACTCTATGGTGGTGCAGGAAACAACACTTACCAGGTAGCATCAGGCATGGAACTGGACACTGCCTATGGTGCTGATATTTCAGTCGCCAATGACAAGGTTGTTTTTTCCGAAGGCATTCGTCCGCAGGACTTGTCTATCCAGCTGGGTGAGCAAAGCTGGAACTCGCAATCGGGTGATACAGGTTACCGTGAGCTGGTGATTGGTATTGGCGGCAATGATGCCTTGGTGCTTCGCAGCGAAAACTGGAACGATTTAAGCCAGGGAGCCATTCAGTCTTTTGAGTTTGCTGACGGCACACGCTGGACGCTGGCTGATGTGATTGCTCACGCAGATGATGGAGTGATGGGTAGCCAGTATCGATATGAGGGAGATTCAATCGTTCTGCTTGGCAGTCAGGCGGATGATTACATCAGTGACTACAGCGGGGAGTCCCTCAAGGTACAAACCCGTGCTAACAATGACTCTGTTTGGTTGAGCGGTGGTGACAATATTGTTGCCGGTGGTCTGGGTGACGACAGCATTAATACAGGAGCAGGCGATGATGTGATCCTGTTCAATTACGGCGAAGGGCGTGATGTGCTGAGTACTGGCGGTGGGCTGGATACTCTTTCATTGGGCTGCGGAGTTACGCTGGAGATGTTGTCGTTCGCAGTCAATGCCGACGGCTTTATCGAGCTGCATGTTGATGGCGGCAAAGGTGGAGTGATCGTACTGGAGGGGGCGCATCTGGACAGCCTGCCCGGCGATCTGGAGCGTATTCAGATAGTGGATAACGCCGGTCGCGCGCAGGTATTTGATCTGGCCGGCTGGATAACAGCCAATACTGCGCAATTGATGCTTGCTACACAAAGATCGCCATTAAGCTTTGATGCCAGCTTTGAGTTGACCGGTACTGTTGCTCCGGCAGGCGGGCTAGAAGCCATTGCTTACGCCCAGCATGGCGATATGTTTACCGCCCCGGAACTGTCTAACAACACGCCCACTGATGATAATGATGTGATCTATGGCACTGAGCACACTGATATCATTGATGCCGGTGCTGGTGATGACATTGTGCTGGGTCTGGATGGTGATGATGTTATCCATGGTGGCAGCGGCAATGACATTTTACATGGCGGTGACGGTGACGATCAGCTGTTTGGTGGCAGCGGAGATGACAAACTTTACGGTGGCTGGGGAGCGGATGTACTGCACGGCGGTACCGGCTACGATGAGCTGTATGGTGAATGGGGAGGTGATACCTATCTCTACAATCAGGGAGATGGCATAACGGTCATTGATGATGAACACCGAGTTATGGACTTGCATGCAGGGGCACCTGAGTTTGCTCGCTCGAGCAATGCAGAGCAGTCCCAATATGACGACTGGAGCGAAGGCAACGGTGATTTTCATGGTTACATTGTTGATGATGCACCTAATGTTCTGAGCTTTGGCGAAGGTATCCGTGCCGAGGACTTGCGCTATCGCGAGGAAAAGGGCGATCTGGTCATCGAGTTTGCTAATCGCCCTAACGATAAGCTGATCTTGCGTGGTTACCGGACAGAGCGTGCAACCAAAACCCGTTCTATTGATATTTTTCGTTTTGTTGACGGTACTGAAGTCGCAGCTGACAACATCGAGCCGACCGGTATAACCCAAGTCGCGGAAGGTGATGGCAGCTGGCTGAATGGCTCGCCGTTTGCCGATACGCTTGTCGGTACTGAAGGTGACGACTGGTTGAATGGGCAGGGCGGATCCGACCAGTTGTACGGTGGCAAAGGCTCGGATACTTATGTTGTATATAAAGAGCCGGGCAGCCCTGTCAGTGAAACACGCATTTATGAAATCTGGCGTGAGGAAGACTTTAACCGGCTTGAGTTGGAGGGTGATTTTAACCCTGATGACTTCCAGCTTGAGTTGGATGGCAATGACCTGGTTTTGCGTTTGACAGACGAGGGCGACAGTGTTCGTTTTGTTGACTTTGATCCTAGAATGTCAGGCATGCCAGCACCGGTTGATGAAATTTATCTGGGTTGGCAGGGCACCGTTATTGACTTCCAAGAGTTGCTAAACAAGGGCGTATTGTATGGCGGTGAGACCGATGATGTGTACGAGGTCAATATCGGTGATGGTGAGGTAACCATTATCGACACCGCCACACCTGAAGCAGGCAATTTGTTACGTTTTGGTGCTGGCATTACACAAGCGCAATTTCATGACAATTTACGTTTCGAGCAAGATACAGATGGCAGCCACTACCTTCTGCTGCATTATGGCGAAGACGATGATGTGGTACGCCTGAGCGGATTTAACCCAGCGGATGTGCTGGCCGGAGGTCATGCGGTTGAGTATTTTGAGTTTGCCGACGGCAGCGTGGTTGACTATGCAACGCTGGTGTCCTGGGCGTTTGTGATTGAGGGAGACAATGCCAGTAACTTGCTGACGGGCACCAACCAAGTCGACCGGATCTATGGTTATGACAGTGATGACGTACTGGAAGGTGGTGTCGGTGAGGATGTTTTAACCGGTGGTATGGGTAATGACCTGTTGCGTGGTGGTGCAGGTCGTGATGCCTACGTCTTTAACCGTGGAGATGGCATGGACACCATTGAAGATACGATAGAAGCAGGTGTGGGCAATATCATCAACTTCGGCGCAGGTCTCACGCGTGAAGACGTCAGCATAACTGTCGAAGGTAAAGATATGCTGGTGCACTACGGCCAAGGCGATAGCGTTCGTATCACCAATTACGCACCAAGCGGTAAACATCAGGGCACGGTGATTGATACACTGGAGTTCGCCGATGGCACGGATGTAACGCTGCGCGAGTTCATGAATAATGCACCTGAAGTTGGCGACAGCATTGCTGATCAGACTCTAGAAGTTGGCAAGACGTTCAGTGTGCAACTACCGCAGAATCTGTTCCTTGATGCCGATGGTGATGAGCTGTCAATTCGCGTCATGGTCGATGGAGAAGTGCCAGAATGGTTGCATTATGATACAGATACACAAACCTTGTATGGCACTCCACAAGAGCAGCATGTTGGGTCGTTTGATGTGCTGGTGCAGGGCATGGACAGCTTGGGTACGTCTGCATTATTTAGTTTCCAAATTGATGTCAGGCAGGGGGAGGATACACCACCTGCACACGACATACAGGCTGAGGTAACTGAAGACCGTAAGTTAATCAGTTGGGGTAATGTTTTCAGCCAGGATGAACATGGTCAGAAAGGTAAAGTGACGAATCCAGGGATTCATAAAGGAAGCTACGGCGTATTAACCCTGTTGCCTAATGGAAGTTACCTATATGTCCTAAACAACCTGTCAAGCAAGGTGCAAGGTCTCGGGGCTGGTGAGACCGCCGCAGAAGTGTTTTCTTACTCGACATCTACCGGGGGTGAGCCAAGTGGTAAGACACTGGAAGTTCTGATTCACGGCACCAACGATGTGCCTGTTTTGTCCAAGCGGCTAGGTAATGTACAGCTGACAAGAGGCAAGGGCTTTTCCTGGCAGCTGCCAGCCAACAGCTTTGTAGATCGTGATGTTAATGACAGCCTGAGCTACAGCGCTACGTTGGCTAACGGTAAGCCTTTGCCAAGCTGGCTGTCATTTGATGCAGATACCCAGACGTTTTCGGGCAAAGCACCTTCGGTATTGTTTGGTGGAGTTAGCGTGCGTGTAACAGCCTCAGATGGTCATGATGAAGGCTCAGTTGCATCTGACAGCTTTAGTGTAGCTGTTGGCTCAAAAACAGTTCTGCCAAAAGAACAGTCAGTAGAAAGTGGGTTGTCGGGGGTGTTGGATGCCGTCGGGAAAATAGGAGGGAGTGTTTCTAGTTTGCTGAGTAACTTATTGCCTGAAACAAAGACAGCACCAGATAATTCGTTACAAGAGTTTCTGCAAAGCTTGAAGCCGGCAAATAATCCGCTCACAGAAGCGATGCCAAGTGAGTTGCAAAGCATGCTGAGCTGGGATGATAGCCCAAATCACAGTCTTGATGGTGCGTTTGAGCAGCAGTGGCAGCGCCTTAATGAGGTTTTGGGTGAAATGGATAGCCAGCGCCAAGGTGTTTCGGAGTTGGCGCGTTTTGAGCTTGGTGCCGATATATCTGCGTTAGGTGGCTTGGCTTCTGGCTTAGACTTACAGGCAGGTTTACTGGGTCAGCTTTCACTTTCCGCTGATAGTGTCAAACTTAACGTGTTTTCAGGGTTGCGTGAAGGTGCGCGGCAATTGATGCGCTAGAGTAATGGCGAACAGATGGATGCTTGTACTAAAAATAACAAGCATCCATTTAGCATTTAGACTATGCAGGGCTACAGGATGAGCGAAAAAAAGAAGCAAGTAAATACTCAAGAGCAGGATTATTTAAGGTTTCACCCGCCATTGATTCGGCTGCAAAACACAGCGCCTCACCCGTTACGGCGTCGGGTTGTGCAAGGGTTGTTTGCGCTGCTGGTGTTTTTGTTGATTTGGTCAGTAGTTGGCCGGTTGGATATCGTAGCAGTTGCTGAGGGTAAACTGATACCGGCGGACTACCTTAAAATTGTGCAGCCATCTGACGCTGGTATTGTTAAGGAAATACTCGTGCGTGAGGGTGAGCATGTCCGGGCAGGACAAGTTTTAATGCGAATGGATGCGTTGATTACTGATGCAGATTTACAAGCTATTTCTAGTGAATTAAATCGCAAGAAATTACAGTTGAAGCGTATAGATGCCGAGTTGACCGAAGATCCGCTAGGTGTCACCGGGGATACGGCAGCCGAGCAAGATGTATTGGTACAGTTTCAAGCTAATTTAAATGCACTTCATGCAACTCTTGACGAGGAGCGGGCGCGCTTGGAAAAGGCCCGCCAAGAGTTGGCGGCAGTGCAACAACATGAAAAACGCTTGCAGGCCGTATTGCCTTATTATCGTGAGGAAGAACAAGCTCATAAGATGCTGCAGGAACGTGGTTTTTCTGGAAAATTGGTAGCAAGTGATAAACGCCGCGAGCGTATTGAAAAGGAGCAGGAGCTGGCAACCCAGCAGTACTTGATTGCTTCTGCTGAGGCCAGTATTGAGCAATCAGTCACAAAGCTTAAGCAGATTGAAAAGGATTATGCGCGCCAGTTGCATGCAGAGAGGGCAGAAGTTTTGTTGCAAGTTGATCGCTTGATACAAGAACAGGAAAAACAGCAGCATCGCCAGCAGCTGTTAGAGCTGAAAGCGCCACAAGAGGGTATTGTAAAAGAAGTTGCAACATATACTCCTGGCACTGTAGTGCAGCCTGGAACTATTCTAGTCACGCTAGTACCGCAAGACGAACGCTTAAAGGTTGAAACTTGGGTTTCTAATGCGGATATAGGCTTTGTTAGGGTAGGTCAGCCAGTTAAACTAAAGTTTACTACTTACTCATTTCAAAAGTACGGCATGGGGCAGGGAGTGGTTGAGCATATCAGTGCGGATGCTCAAAGCGAAGAGGAAGCTTGGGATAAAGGGTTAAATGCGCTAGAGCAGCGCACTCTACGGTATAAGGTATTGATTGAGTTGAATAATCCATATTTAGAGTTGGGTGAGCGACAATATCAGTTATCAACAGGTATGCAGACAACAGCAGAAATACTTTTAGGTAATCGAACAGTTGCTGAGTATTTACTTTCACCTATACAGAAGGCATGGCATGAGTTTGGTCGTGAACGTTAGTAAGCTTTAAACCTACTTAAGAAATACTACTTACCAACCCACCCCAACACCAATCAAATAACGACGATCATTTAGGTCGCCGTATTGACTAGACACCTTATCCCACTCTGCTTTCAAAGTTATTGCCGCCCAGCTATTGACCTTATAACGCAGCCCAGCTTCACTGTCTAAAACATAATTAATATCACTGGTAAAAGGTACAGCAAACTCACCTTTGCTGTACAGCTCAAAGCTTTTACCACTGATATAACGGTTGTAATCCCATGATGCAGTGCTGGAGTTAAAGCTTTTCTTTTCGCCCGAATCAAATAAGAACCTATTGTGGTTAATCAGGCTTGATAATGCGAATGCACCCAACTCATTATCCCAAAACTGGTAACCAGGGCCGGTACCGTACGTGTGTTGTCTGCGCAGCTCTTCAATATGATCGTTAATGTACTTGGTTTTATTTTTCCAGAACCATTTTTCGGTAATAAAACGATCGAGCGCATAACTGGCCTCAAAGCGCTCCGTTCTTTTCGCGCTATTCTTGGTTTCGTAATCGTACTCAGTGTCCAGCGCGTGTCGCCATAAACCATGGCGCAGTTCAGTATTCATATCGATATCAAAGTCTTTGACATCGTTTTCATTTTTTTTGTAGTCGGCTGAAAAACTGATATTGCCTTTCCAGCGCAAGTCTTCAATCACTGGCTTTGGTTTCATCAACTGGTGAATATCAGTCAGTTTGATAGTTTTCGGCGTGTCACCATTGATCAGAGTGACACTGCCTTCAGGTCCTGCACGCAATGCTTTAGTTGATTCAGTGGTAAATGTATCGAGCTTGACCAGTAAAGGATCATCCGTTTCTAGGGTCGCGACTTTTTTAATATCAAGGGTTATAGTGCCAGCGTAATCGGTCTTCAGTAGCAGCTTACCGTTGTCTAAAAGTAGGATGCGCCCAGTCATCCGGTCACCGTTTTTTAGCCATGCCGTATCAGCGTGCGCATTGAGAGAAAAAGTTAACACAGCAAAAAAACAACACACAGCAAACTGGCGCATGATGACAGACTCAAGAAAGGGTAAAAGATCAGATTTAGGTCGCGTAGTGTAACGCTATGCCATAGAAGACACGTAATGAAAAATAGGGTTCCGCAATGGATATAGAAAATAAGCAACAAATGCGGATCATCTTGTACATGTTGCTGTCCAAAATCCCACATGGGCGCTTGGTCACTTATGGGCAGCTTGCTAAAATGGCTGGCTACCCGGGCTTAGCGCGCTGGGTTGGGCGCGTCTTGAGTCAGTTGCCGGACGATACACAGTTGCCTTGGCATCGGGTTATTGCCGCCGGTGGACGTTTAAGCTTGCCGCAAAACACCCGCGCTGGGGACGAACAGCGCCAGCGTCTACGTTTAGAAGGGATCTTCGTAGAGCAAGATCGTGTAAAATTAGCCAATTATCAGTGGCAGCCCGATGCCGCCAACGAGTAGAGTACGTTATTTACACATGAAAACAGTACAGCATGCCCCGTAATAGTTGGCGTACAGCCTTACAAACCTACTCTGACCCTGCGGTCCTTGCTTTATTGCTATTGGGTTTTGCCGCTGGTTTACCTTATATGCTGGTTTTTTCCACACTCTCCGTGTGGTTGCGTGAAGCCGGTGTGGCGCGAGAAACTATCGGTTACGCCAGCTTAATTGGTTTGGCTTACGCTTTTAAGTGGGTCTGGTCGCCGCTGCTTGATCAATGGCGTTTGCCGCTGCTGGGCCGCTTAGGGCGCCGTCGTTCTTGGCTGGTGTTTTCGCAAGTGCTGGTGGCCATTGGCTTAGCCGGTATGGCTTTAAGTAATCCGCAAAGTCATCTCGCCGTATTAATTGCTTTGGCAGTGTTGGTTGCTTTTGCTTCGGCCACGCAAGACATTGCTGTCGATGCCTACCGTTTAGAGATTCTTGATAACACCCGTCAAGCAGCATTAGCTGCCAGTTATATGGCCGGTTATCGAGTGGCCGCACTACTGGCGACGGCGGGTGCTTTGTATTTTGCTGAATGGTTTGGTTCAACCGGTGTGCAGTATCGACATGCGGCTTGGGCCAGCACCTATTTATTATTTGCCTTATTGATGCTGCCTGGCTTGCTAACCACCTTGTGGATGAAAGAACCAGAGCTGGTCACGCAAGCGATAGATGTCGTGAGTCGTTATAAACTCAGTCACCAATTAATTTCTGTATTGGTGTTGATGGTGCTGCTGGTATCCGTTCCTGCGATGATGACCCAGTTTTATCAAACTGATTTTCAATCGTTAGTATCAGGGCAATCCGGTTTAGACGATTTGTTTTTTAGTGATCGCGCCTTTTTGCGCGCATTGCTGTACACCATTCTTACGGTTTTTTGCCTGTCTTCAATTGGCCGTAGAGGACTGGCACCGGTGTTGACCCCAGTCAGTGATTTTGTTGTACGTTACCGCTGGCAAGCGTTGTTATTGCTCGGTTTGGTTGCCACCTACCGCATGTCTGATACGGTGATGGGCGTGATGGCCAATGTGTTTTATATCGATCAAGGCTTTAGCAAAGATCAAATTGCGGGTGTCAGTAAGGTTTTCGGCTTAATTATGACTTTGCTTGGTGCGGGTATAGGTGGCTTGCTGATTGTGCGTTTTGGCATTATGCCGATTTTATTAATCGGTGGTATCGCCTCGGCCGCGACCAATCTTATGTTCGTAGTATTGGCCGGCATGGGGGCTGATCTGAATATGCTGATCGTGACCATCTCCTGCGATAATTTTAGTGCAGGTTTAGCCACGGCAGCTTTTGTTGCCTACTTGTCCAGCCTGACTAACTTACAGTTTTCTGCCACGCAATACGCCTTGCTCAGCTCCATTATGCTGCTTTTGCCGCGATTGATTGGTGGCTACTCAGGGGTGCTGGTGGATAAATATGGCTATGAACAGTTTTTTCTAATCAGCGCTGCATTGGGTGTGCCGACAGTTATTTTAATTGTTTGGCAGTGGCGCAATGACCGACGCAAAGCTGTAGTAAGTGCGCAAGATAGTGCAAGCGCAGAGCGCTCTTGAGGTATTTTGTTACATGATCCAAACACTGCGCCCTTGAGATTTAGTACGTTGGGGCGCATTAATAAAGTATAAATATTGTTAAGGTATATGCAATGCGTGTTTTTTTCTTATTGTTCTTAGTTTTTCCTTTGTTGGAGCTGTTTGTATTGATTCGTGTCGGCTCCAGTATTGGAGCACTAGCAACTCTGTTCTTGGTGCTAGCCAGTGGTGCCATTGGCGTGTTGTGTATTCGCTTAGCCGGTTTGACCACGGCATTAAAGGTACGTCAGCGCATGGCTCAAGGCGAAATGCCTAATACAGACATGCTCAATGGCTTGTTAATGGTGGTTGCCGGTGGCTTGTTGTTTATACCGGGCTTTATCAGTGATGTTGTCGGCTTGGTGTGCTTATTGCCCATTACTCGGCAATTACTGATTAAACGCATTGCTTTGCATATGACCCACAGTGCATCACGAGCGCAGCAGTTTTATACGCAAAGTAGCACCTATACTCAGCAAAGTGCGCGTCCGCAGCATCCCCAAGCACAAATTATTGAAGGCGAGTTTGAGCGTAAAGATCCTTAAGTCATTGAATCGTCGTTTGCGTGAAAAATTTCAAGCGTACCCCCCTTGAAATACATCTGTTCGCCCACATCTATCAAACAGCATATGATTCTGCGTTAGCAGATCAATTTGCGTGCTGTGCTGTTGTGCAGTACGCCTCCGGCTTGCCGGATTTTATAAACGTGCCGATGAGTATCATCGGTTAATGTAACTAACCCGTTGGGAGAGATCGACAATGAAGCTTCGTCCTCTGCATGACCGTGTGGTAATTCGCCGCAGCGAAGAAGAAACTAAAACAGCTGGCGGCATTGTGCTACCAGGTTCAGCGGCTGAAAAGCCAAACCAAGGCGAAATTGTTGCCGTTGGTACTGGCCGTGTTTTAGATAATGGCGATGTTCGCGCAATCGCAGTAAAAGTAGGTGATAAAGTTGTCTTCGGCCCTTATTCCGGCAGCAATGCTATCAAAGTTGATGGCGAAGAACTGTTGGTAATGAGCGAAAGCGAAATTCTCGCGGTTGTTGAAGCTTAATTTATCCCCTTGCGTAAATGACACAGAATTGAGGAACAGATTTCATGGCTGCTAAAGAAGTAAAATTCGGCGATTCAGG
>Ga0172382_10011552_pt1 | contig 11652 bp, 12 predicted proteins | sample Leawel138RmetaG_FD_122245 | JGI IMG/M metagenome (GOLD analysis project Ga0172382, IMG submission 122245) | Leachate microbial communities from a municipal landfill in Southern Ontario, Canada - Leachate well 138R metaG | ecosystem: Engineered > Solid waste > Landfill > Unclassified | place...
CGTATAATGACGCAATCGCCGACCTGCGGCAGAAGAGAACAGAAGCATGCTGATGAAAAAAACAATCGCTGTATTAGGGGGAGGGAGTTTTGGTACTGCTGTGGCTAATTTATTGGCCAGTAACCAACACCCTGTACGTTTGTGGATGCGTAATGCAGAACAAGCGCAAGCGATTAATGACAATCGACAAAATCCGCGTTATTTAAAAGGTGTGCCGATCCTCGATGAAGTTGTCGCGGTGACTGATTTAGCCGCCACCTTAGCTGAGTGCGACTTGGTTTTTGTCGCGTTGCCATCAACTGCGTTACGCTCGGTGCTGACCCCTTATGCCGAGGCGCTGAGCGGTAAAATGTTGGTGAGTACCACCAAGGGTATTGAGGCGCAGACCTTTATGCTCATGAGCCAAATCCTCGAAGATATTGCGCCTTTAGCTCGAGTGGGTGTGTTGTCGGGTCCTAACCTCGCGCGTGAAGTGGCTGCGCATGCTTTAACTGCGAGCGTCGTGGCCAGTGAAGATGAAGAGTTGTGCCGTACGGTGCAAGCTGTCTTGCATGGTCCAACGTTCCGTGTGTATGCCAGTCGCGATCGCTTTGGTGTTGAGCTGGGTGGTGCATTAAAGAATGTTTATGCCATTATTGCCGGTATGGCTGCGGCGATGGGCATGGGTGAAAATACTAAAAGTATGCTAATTACCCGTGCGCTAGCAGAAATGACCCGTTTTGCCGTTAAGCTAGGTGCTAATCCTATGACGTTTTTAGGCTTAGCCGGCGTTGGTGACCTAATCGTTACTTGCACCTCACCGAAAAGTCGTAATTATCAGGTTGGCTTTGCTTTAGGTGAAGGCTTAAGTCTTGAGGCGGCGGTTGAGCGTTTGGGCGAAGTGGCTGAAGGGGTCAACACCTTAAAAGTACTGAAGGCTAAATCACAAGAATTGGATGTGTATATGCCGCTGGTCGCAGGGTTGCACGCCATCTTATTTGAAGGCCGTACGCTAGAACAGATTATTGGCGGACTCATGACTGGCGAGCCAAAAACCGATGTTGATTTTATTTCAATTGATGGCTTTTAAAAGAGGATTAGACAATGGCAACACCTGAGAAAATTATCCGCCGCGAATCACTGGTATTGCGTGTGCTATGGATGCTGTTGTTTTTATTGGTATGGCAAGTTGCTGTGCCGCTGCTGGGTATTCTGGCGGTAGCGCAACTGCTGTATCGTTTGTTTTATGGTGCGCCCAGTGCGCACTTTATGAATTTTGGTGACAGCTTAAGCCAGTATTTAGCGCAGATTGGTCGATTTGCCGTTTTTCATAGCGATGAAAAACCATGGCCGATGGCTGATTGGCCGCAAGCGCGTGCTGCTGATGGTGAGGCTGCGCACACGCCTAAAAGCACTGCGCCGGCTGCAGATCCAGTGAATACAGCCGCAGTAACAGTTGCTCCAGCTGAATCAACGCCTGACACTGAGCACGTATCAGACGTATCAGACGTATCAGACGTATCAGACGTATCAGACGTATCAGACGTATCAGACGTATCAGAAGGAGTGGAAGCAGTAGACGTAGTGGAGTTACAGGATACTCAAGCAGGAGAGGACACAGCTGTTACGCTTGATCAATCGCAGCCTGCTGAGCCTAAACTATGAAGTTGTGGTTGCTAAGGCATGGTGCAGCAGAACCCTATCAGCGTCATGATGCAGAGCGTCAGTTGACTGAACAGGGCCGTCAGCAAGTTGTGCTGGCGGCTGAGTTATTGCGTAACGAGCGCTTTGATCGTGTCTTATCCAGTCCCTACATACGTGCTCGACAAACGGCTGAACTGCTCTGTGCAACTTTACAGCACCCTGGCGCTATCGATATTGTGCCTTGGCTGACACCTGAGGATGATGTCCGCGAAGTGACGCGTAAATTGGATGGCTATGCTGATGAGCATTTGTTAATTGTCGCTCATCAGCCCTTACTGGGCTCTTTAGTCAGCTGGCTGACCGACGCTGATCGTGCACAGGGTTTAGCAATGGATACGGCTAGCGTAGCGTGCTTGGAAGGTGATTTTATTGGCGCGGGCATGATGCAACTCTGCTCCGTGCAGCATGTACAATCATAATTAATACACTCCCCCCTTATAACAACATTTAAAACTTAAGGAGTACTGCGTGTCTGCTTTTGCTCAAGAAATACGTATACAACTGCCTCACATTGATTTAGCTGCACGAATCTACGGGCCGGAAGATGGCAAGCCGGTACTGGCGTTGCATGGCTGGTTGGATAATTCGATGACGTTTGATCTGCTGGCGCCAAAGCTGCAAGGGTTACGTATTGTCGCCATTGATATGGCCGGTCATGGTCATTCAGGCCATCGCGCACCTGGCGCAGGCTATCAGCTCTGGGATTATGCATTGGATGCTTTAATGGCCACGCAGCAATTGGGTTGGGAAAAGTTCTCTCTGCTAGGACACTCGTTGGGCGGCATTATCAGTGTGTTAATTGCTGGTGCGGTACCTGAGCGCGTTGAGCGTGTCGCGTTAATTGATGGATTGGTGCCAGAGACCGGTGAGGCCGATAAATCACCGCAGAAATTGGGTGAGGCTTTACTTGCACATATTGATCTAGCGGCAAAAAAGAAAAACATTTACACATCCGTTGAGCAAGCAGTACAAGCACGTATGCGTGGTTTTATGCCGGTCAGTCAGTTGGCCAGTGAGTTATTAGCACAGCGCGGTTTAAGTCCTGTGGCGGGTGGTTATTGCTGGAATAGTGATTCACGTTTAACCCTGCCTTCGCCATTGCGTTTGACTCGAGCGCATGCCTTGGCTTTCGTACATGCGGTGCAATGTCCGATGAGCTTAGTCTTGGCTGAGCAAGGTATCTTGGTTCGTGAGCCTGAGTTTATAAAGTTTTTAAGCACTTTAAAGCTAGATGTGCAACGCTTACCGGGCGGCCATCACTTGCACCTTGATGATGAGTTAGGCGCACAAGCGGTAGCGCAATGCGTGCAAGAGTTTTTCTCTAGGGGCTAATATTATTAAGCAGCGTCACAACGTACGCTAAAGCTGTCATTCACTGGAGTCATTATGATTGATTTATATACTGCAGCCACACCCAATGGCCATAAAGTATCCATCGCTTTAGAAGAGTTGGCGTTGCCTTACCAACTGCATGTTTTATCTTTTGATCAGCAAGAGCAAAAGTCTGCTGACTATCTGAAAATCAATCCCAATGGTCGCATACCGGCCATTGTTGATCGTGATAATGATAACTTTGCCGTGTTTGAGTCAGGGGCGATTCTTTACTACTTGGCTGAGAAGACAGGGCAACTGTTACCGCAGGACGCCAAAGGCCGTTCAGTGGTATTGCAGTGGCTGATGTTTCAAATGGGTGGTGTGGGCCCAATGCAAGGTCAAGCGAACGTGTTTTACCGTTACTTTCCAGAGAAGATTCCAGTGGTGATTACTCGCTATCAAAATGAAACTCGACGCCTGTATGAAGTCTTAAATACACGCTTAGAGCAGGTTGAGTATTTAGCAGGTGATTACAGTATTGCTGATATTGCCACCTATCCATGGTTGTCCATGCATGATTGGGCAGGCGTAAGCGTTGAAGGTTTAAGCGCTTTACAACGTTGGATGCAAGCGATGTCTGCTCGCCCTGCGGTACAAAAAGGCTTACAAATACCTGTCCGCGCCGCTGCTGATGAGCGTTCCATACAAACTGCACAGACTATGTTGGTAAAGTGATAATGCACAATTGGATGTTAAAAACGGCGCTGACCCTGTTACTCACCACGCTAGGTTCTGTGGCTTGCGCTGATGATTTTTCAGCACTGCTAGGTCTTGAGTCTTTGCATGATGCGAAGATTGTTACTCAGGAACATCACGACAGTCTAGAGAAAATCTACCCGCAAGGGTCGGTGCGCCGTATCAGTGGCAAAATGCGCTATAGCGGTGAGGTGTTGGTGCGCGGCTCAGTGGATGTATTGACTGTGCAGTTGGCGTCGACTCATGATGCTTTAGATGCATTTTCCGCTACTCGCAAACTTTTGCAAAGTCAGCATGCGGAGATGCTGTATTGGTGTGCAGCGCGCGAATGTGGGCCAAGTAATCTCTGGGCCAACCAAGTTTTTGCTAATGCTCGACTCTACGGTCCGGATGATCGTCAAGCGTATGCGCTATTTCGTTTAGGCGCTGACGCACAGTCAAGTTTAATGGCTGTGTATGCGATCACCCGTGGTAATGGCCGAGGCTTCTTGCATGTTGAGCAATTCCAAGCTGAACAGCTGCCCAGTGATTTACTACCGACAGCGACAACTTTAGAGCGCCAATTACGCAGCGATGACCAGTTGTTTTTACCACGCTTAACGGGTTTGCCTGATTCTGTTTGGACTCAGCGACTGGTGCGGGCTTTAAATCAGAACAGCACCATGCGTGTCAGCATGGCGGGTGAGCAGGCTCAAGCTTGGCGCGATGCAATGGTTGATAAAGGCGTGCGAGCGTCTCGTATAGAACTAGAAGCTGAATATGCTCAACCTGGATTACTGTTACAACGCTTACCTTAGTCGGGCTTTTTAAATGGATATAAAGCATGTTCAGTAATGATCGCTTATTAGGACAAATTTTACTGTTGACCTTACTGGGCGCCTGTTTATGGGTATTAACGCCTTTTGTAAGCGCATTGTTTTGGGCTGCAGTACTGGCTTTTGCCAGTTGGCCGCTGATGCGGTTTTTAACTCGAGTGCTTAATGGCAATGTCTCCTTAGCTGCAGGATTATTAACCGCAGGTTGGGTGTTAGTTGTCGCAGGACCTTTAGTTTGGTTAGGCTTTAATATTGCCGACAACATTAAAGCCGGTACTGAGTTGATTAAAGACTTACGTATTACCGGTCTCCCGGCAGCGCCAGAGTGGTTGATGAATGTGCCAATGCTGGGTGAGCGATTGGTAGAGCTCTGGCAAACCATTGACCAGCAAGGGGCTGCATTACTGGTAGCGATAAAGCCTTATATGGGCGATATGGGTAACTGGTTATTGGCACGCAGTGCCAGTATTGGTGGAGGGATTCTTGAGCTGGCGCTCAGTTTAGTGCTGGTATTCTTTTTTTACCGTGACGGCCCACGCCTCGCTCTTTTTGCTAAGGATTTACTCCAACGTTTGATTAAAGATCGGGCTGATTATTACATTGATTTAGTCGCTGGTACGGTGCGTCGGGTAGTTAATGGCGTCATTGGTACGGCGGCGGCACAAGCAGTTTTTGCGCTATTTGGCTTTCTAGTGGCCGGTGTGCCTGGCGCTTTACTATTAGCTGCGTTGACCTTTATGTTGAGTTTGATCCCAATGGGCCCACCTTTGGTGTGGGGGCCTGCTGTCGTTTGGTTGTTTTTTCAAAATGAATATGGCATGGCGATCTTCCTACTGTTATGGGGCTTTTTGGTGATCAGCAGTGTCGATAACTTCCTCAAACCTTATTTGATCAGCCGTGGCGGGAACTTACCCCTTGTCGTGGTTCTAATGGGGGTGTTTGGTGGTTTATTTGCGTTTGGTTTTATGGGGCTGTTTTTAGGCCCGACCTTGTTGGCGGTCGCTTACAGTTTAGTCAGTGATTGGATTGCAAGTAATCATCCGAGAATCGAACGGCTTTAATTTACAATCAATAAGAAGGATAGAAAATATGCGCTTATCATGGTTATGTTTGCCTTTAATGGCGGTGATGTTGGTGGGTTGTGCTGCTAAAACTAACCATCGCAGCAGTTGCGCACAAGAGTTGGATGCTGCTTGGGCTGAGTTAGATTTGGCTAAAGCAGAAGGTTTTGCTGGTACAGTCAGCTATTCAAAAGCTTTAACGTTAATTACGGGTGCAAAAACTCAACAGCAGTTTGAGGCCTATGAGGGGTGTAACCGTAAAGCTAAAAAAGCACGCTTTTATATTCGTGAGTCACGCGCCGGACGATAAGATCGATACTATGCAGTATTTTATTGCGCAGACGTCTAGTTTTGGCTTTGCGTACTGAGTCATTGCTGGCTAGCATAGCCATACACTAGAAATGGAGTTTGACCATGCGCAATCAGTTAGAAACCTGCATTGATGCAGTGAATCAGGTTGTCTTAGGCAAAGAACATGCCGTGCGCCTTGCGATGGCTTGTTTGTTAGCGCGTGGTCATTTGCTGATTGAAGACTTACCCGGGATGGGTAAAACCACCTTAAGTCATGCGCTGGCGCAGGTGCTTGGCTTAAACTATCAGCGTATTCAGTTCACCTCTGACTTATTACCTGGCGATATTCTTGGTACTTCAGTATTTGACCGCGAGACAGGGCAGTTTGTTTTCCATGCTGGGCCGATATTTACTGAACTGCTACTGGCTGATGAAATCAATCGTGCCATGCCTAAAAGCCAAAGTGCTTTGCTTGAGGCCATGGAGGAAGGGCAGGTGACCATTGAGGGCGCCACGCGGCCCTTACCCGAACCTTTCTTTGTGATCGCTACACAAAATCCAGTCAGCCAAGGCGGTACGTTTAACTTGCCTGAGTCGCAGTTGGATCGATTCTTAATGCGCCTTTCGTTAGGTTACCCCAATGCCAACGCTGAGCGGCAATTGCTGCAGGGCGGTGCACGTCGACAGTTGCTCAGCCAATTACAACCACTGATTGAGCGCACAGTTTTATTAGCTGCGCAGCAGCAGGTCAGTGAGGTGCGTGCCAGCGAGGCCTTGATCAGCTATGTGCTGCGTTTGGTGGAAGCGACGCGCACGCATGCGCAGCTTGCTTTTGGTCTATCCCCGCGTGGTAGTTTGGCATTACTGGCTGCGGCTAAGGCTTGGGCATTTCTAGCTGGCCGTGATTATGTTATTCCAGAAGATGTGCAGGTGGTCTTGCCCGCTGTCGTCAGTCACCGCTTACGTGAGCAAAACGGTCCGCCGGGTTTAGCCAGTGCCGCGGTTGTGCAAAGCTTACTGACTGACGTACCGGCGCTGTAATGCTGGAAAAGCTATCGAGCAAACCTCGACAGTGGTTTGCCACATGGCTCGCGCGACGTTTACCGCCTGTACAACGTATTCGTTTACAGCAGCGGCATATTTTTATTGTGCCAACCCTAACCGGTGCAGCGTATGCGGGCTCCTTAGTATTGATGTTGTTGGTCGCGATTAACTATCAAAACAGCTTGGCCTATGCGCTAACCTTTCTATTAGCCTCGCTGGGGCTGCTAACTATGTTTCATACTTGGCGTAATCTGGCTGGCTTAACCTTATCGGCGGCCGGTAGTACGCCGTGCTTTGTCGGTGAGAAGGGTAGCTACCGACTGCGTTTAAACAGTCAGAAAAGAGATTATCAAGCCATTGCTGTGGGCTGGAATAGAACACAATTACAGTTGCTTGATGTACCTCGTGATACTGAACAGTACGCTGAGTTAACTGCGCAAGGACTGCGTCGAGGTTGGCAGCAGGCACCGCGCTTACGCATTGAAACACGTTTTCCATTAGGTTTATTTGTCGCTTGGAGTCAGATTGACTTGGCGCAAACTCTGCTGGTCTATCCGCAGCCATTGCACGATGTTGTGTTGGTGACTGCAGGCCAGGGTGATAACGATGAGAGTGAGCAGGCAAACATGTCAGCTGGCGTCGATGATTATCAAGGTTTGATTGCTTGGCAGCCAGGGGATTCGTTGCGACGTATTCATTGGAAAGCGTGGTCAAAAGGACAAGGTTTATTGGTTAAACAATTTACTGAGCAACAAGGGTCGCAGCTGATATTGGACTTTGACCAGCTACCTGGGGCTGTGGAGTGGCGTTTATCAGTACTGTGCGCGCAGGTGCTTAAAGTCAGTCAAACGGATCAAAGCTATAGTCTAGTGCTAACAGGACAGACAATCGGACCAGGTTTTGGCACTGAGCACCTAAAGCACTGCTTGCGTGCTTTAGCATTGTACGGGGTCAGTACGCCATGAATGCTGCGCAGGTTACTCGTAAGGTCGCTGAAGATATCCCGCGTATCAGTCTTGTGTGGTTATTAGTCGCACAAGTACTCGTGATTATTCCACATGTGTTACATGTGCCCTTGTGGTTACTTGGCCTCTGGCTCGGATGTGCTGCCTGGCGAGTGCAAGTGTTCCGCATGCGCGTGCCATTCCCTAACAGTTGGGTGAAAGCCGCGTTAATGCTCAGCAGTGGCTTTGCCGTGTATTTAAGCCGAGGCAGCTTGGTAGGTTTGGATGCGGCTGTGGCGTTATTGATTACCGCATTTATTTTAAAGCTGTTGGAAATGCGTACCCGCCGCGATGCTTTGGTGCTGATATTTCTAGGCTTTTTTTCGGTGGTCACCAGCTACTTATTTGCTGATGGCTTGCTTGCTGCCCTGTACAGTATTTTACCCGTGATCGCTTTGCTCGCAGCATTGTTAGGTTTACAACAAAGCAGTTTTGCCGCGCAGCCTTTGCTCACTTTAAAGTTAGCCAGTCGTCTATTTGCTCAAGCCATACCCTTGATGGTATTGCTGTTTGTGTTGTTTCCACGTTTAGAGCCGCTCTGGAGTTTGCCGCAACCGAAAGAGCAAGGCACCGTTGGTTTATCGAGCAGTATGACGCCCGGCGATCTAGCTGATCTTGGACAATCGTCAGCATTGGCGTTCCGTGCTCGATTTGATGGTGCTATTCCGGCGCAGTCACAGCTGTATTGGCGAGCGCTGACTTTGCCGTATTTTGATGGGCGGAGTTGGTCGATCAGCCAGCAACTAGGGACGCAGGAGCCGCAGTGGCAGGCACAAGGTGAGGCACTGAGTTATAGCATTATTATGCAGCCCAGCACGCAACCATGGTTATTTGCTTTAGATGTTGGCAGCAGTGAGCAGGCTGATATTCGTTTGATGAGTGATTTTCGCTTGCAGCGCAGCACCCCGGTCAATCGAGCGTACCAATATCAAGCCACTTCATGGCCAAACGCGTTGCGGCAACCGCAATTGAGTCAGATGCAGCAACACGAGTTTTTACAGTTACCGCGCGCAGGAAATCCACAAACCAGAGATTGGGCGCAAACGTTACGCAAGCAATACCCTGATGACAATGCTTTGGTCGCAGGATTGCTGCAGCACTTTAATCAGCAGCCCTATTACTACACACTAAAGTCACCCTTACTCGGCAAAGACAGTGTTGATGAGTTTCTATTTAGCAGTCGACGTGGTTTTTGTGCACACTATGCGGGTGCTATGGTATTTACTTTACGCGCGGCAGGTATACCTTCTCGGGTCGTAGCCGGCTACCAAGGCGGCGAAACCAATCAGGCTGGGCAGTTTGTGCAGGTTCGTCAATTTGATGCCCATGCTTGGGTTGAGTATTGGCAACTAGGGCAGGGATGGCGCAGTGTCGATCCAACGTTTCAAGTGGCTCCAGAGCGTATTGAGCGTGGCGTACAAGATGCTTTAAAAGATGAAGCTGATCTGTTTCAAGGTGATTTTTTATCGCCTTTACGCTACCAGCATATTGCTTGGATTAATCAGCTACGCATGAGTTGGGAGAGTCTTAATCACAGTTGGCAAACGCAGATCCTTGGCTACCAGCGCGAACGTCAACAGGCTTGGCTCAAACAGTGGTTTGGACAGGTTGATTGGCAGACGATAGGGCTGTTTCTAGTGCTCAGTGCTGCATTGATTATTGCGTTACTGGTTTTATGGATGTTTAAACCTTGGCAACGGCAAAGCGATCCGCTGCAGCGTATTGTTAATGAATTTCAGCGAGTGCTGCAACGCCGTGGTTTTACGCGGCAGACGGGTGAAGGTCTGCGCAGCTTTTGGCAACGTATTCGGGCTGATCTACCCGAAGGACAACAACCAGCGGTTGCCCGTTTTATCGAGCTTTATGAGCAGCAACAATATGCCCAGCAGTCGCCTGATTTAGTCGTGCTGCGCAGAGCTTTGGCTGAGATTAAAAAATAATGCGCGACACCCTGATATTGATGGCTTTAGCACCGGTTTTACTCTGGCAAGGGCGTCAGGTACGACGCAGCACGTTGCGTTTGCCAGAAGCTGCAGGTTCTCGGCATGGGTGTCTTGGACAGGGTCAACCTTTGCGGTTACTGGTTCTGGGTGACTCAGCGGCGGCTGGGGTGGGTGTTGTGAGTCAAGACCAGGCGTTAGTAGGGCAGTTGACTGCGCAGTTGAGTACAGATTACCAAGTCAGTTGGCAACTGTTGGCAAGAAGTGGTTTAACCAGTCAGCAATTGTTGAATACTTTGGACAGTTTATGTGGGCAGCAATATGACTGCGTTGTGCTCTCTATTGGTGTGAATGATGTCACTGCAGGTACGTCAGATACACTCTGGTTGGCACAATTGCAGTTACTGCGTGATAGATTGAGCACTGAGTTTAAAGTGCAGCATATTATTATTTCAGCGATTCCACCCATGCAGCATTTTGTTGCGTTGCCATGGCCTTTAAATGATTATTTGGGGCGTCGCGCGCGCCGCTTAAATAGACTGACTGAGCAGATGGCTGATAGTTGTAGTGATCTAACCTTTCTGTCGGTCGACTTGGGAGTCAGTCCGCAGATGCTCGCTGCTGATGGCTTTCATCCCAGTGAGCTGGCCTACAGCGTATGGGCGGAACATTTAGCGATACAGATTTTAAATATCTCACTGCAGTAAGTGATCAATGCTGGGTGGTTTTTCATATAATATGTTCGCGCATATTCATTCATGTTTTGGAGGCCTTACGTGCCGATTAGCGTGTGGGGGTTAGCCATTGCGCAAGCATTGCTCACCACCGGAAATATTTTATTGGTGGCGGTTTCAGCGTTAATTGGTAAGCAATTGGCCAGTCATCCAGCGCTCATCACTCTGCCAGTTGCTATGCAGTTTTTAGGCCTGATTGTGGCCACCTTGCCGGCTGCGCATTTGATGCAAAAGATGGGGCGCAAGGTCGGCTTTATTTTAGGCAACTGCATTGGCTTGGTGGGAACTTGGGTGGCATTACAAGGCTTAGAGGCCAATAGTCTGATGCATTTTGCCAGCGGCACATTCTTGATTGGGATGGCGATTGGTACGGGTCAACAATACCGTTTTGCTGCTTTGGATGTCTGCTCCGTTGAGCAGCGCCCGCGTGCCATTAGTATGGTCATGGCCGGCGGTATTCTGGCAGCGATTCTGGGGCCTAACTTAGCGATTTGGTCACGCCAGTGGTACGACGGTAACGTCTTTGTTGGTGCGTTTTATGGACTATTTGTTATCTATGTCTTGGCTTTATTGCTGATCAGCAGTTTACCATTAGCCGTCCCCGCTAAAAGCACTGTTGCACGTGTTACGCGCAGCTACCGTGAGTTGTTTCAGCAGCCGTTATTGGTGGCTGCAATCGCGTCCGGTGCGATTGGCTATGCGGTGATGGTGTTGTTAATGACGGCTACGCCGATTGCAATGCAGAACGATGACTTTCCATTTAAGAACATTGCCTGGGTTATTCAATGGCACGTGTTGGGCATGTATGTACCGTCATTTTTTACCGGTGGTTTGATTCGACGCTACAGTTCGCGCCGAGTGATTTTATGGGGCTGTGCGGTATTGGCTCTGTGTGTGCTGGTCAATGTACTGGGTAATAGCTATTGGCATTACTTACTGGGTTTGCTGTTGCTGGGGGTGGGGTGGAACTTTACGTACATTGGCGCCACGCATTTACTGACCTTTACCTA
>Ga0172382_10011553_pt1 | contig 11651 bp, 9 predicted proteins | sample Leawel138RmetaG_FD_122245 | JGI IMG/M metagenome (GOLD analysis project Ga0172382, IMG submission 122245) | Leachate microbial communities from a municipal landfill in Southern Ontario, Canada - Leachate well 138R metaG | ecosystem: Engineered > Solid waste > Landfill > Unclassified | place...
ACGACACGAGCACACCGCTCCGCTGGATCGTCTCGCACGTGCTGCGTTACCCCGTGCTGCTGTTCGGCTTCGTGTTCGCCACTCTGGCGTTCTCGGTCTGCTCGGCGCTCATGCCGCGCATCATCGGCATGGCCTTCGACGGCGTCAGCGGCGGCGACCCCGTGGGCGCCATCACGCGCTTCGCCCTGGTGCTGCTCGGGGTGGTGGTGACGCGCGGCGCGTTCGACTTCCTGAACATCAATTCCCTCGAGAGGCTCGCGCAGCGCATCGAGCGCGACGCCCGCTCTGAGCTGACTATCAGCCTCCTCGGCAAGAGCCAGGCGTTCCACGACCGGCAGCGGGTGGGCGACGTCATGGCGCGCGCCGCCGAGGACGTGCGCTACCTGAACCTCATGTTCAGTCCGGGGGTGCAGCTCATCCTCGACAGCGCCATCAGCGTCGTCACGCCCCTCCTGTTCATCGCGCTCATCTCGCCGCAGATGCTGCTCTTCCCCGTGTTGTTCGTGGTGGCGTTCGTGCTGGCGTTACGGCACTACATCGCGCGCCTTGACCCCGTTTCGGTCGCCATGCGCGAGTCGTTCGGGCTCATGAACGCGGGACTCAACGAGTCGATCGCCGGTATCGAGCTGGTGAAGGCCGCCGCCGCGGAGCCGTTCGAGCGGCGCAAGTTCGCGCGTAACGCCCGCGCGTACCGCGACCACTTCGTTAAGCAAGGCGACGTGCAGGCCCGCTACCTGCCGTACCTGCTCGTGTGGGTCACGTTCGCCGCCACGTTCGGGCACGGGCTACTGGTGCTGGGTCAGGGCGGCCTTTCGGTCGGCGAGCTCGTGTCAGTTATTGGCCTGGTGGGCGTGCTGCGCGGCCCGGCTGACCTCTCCATATTCACGTTCGCCACGGTGCAACTGGGGTTGGCGGGCGCGCGGCGCACGCTGGCTCTCATCAAGGAAGAAACGGAGTTAGACGAGAACCCGGATGGCCACGCCGGCCAGATGCAGGGCGACATCCGCTTCGAGAACGTGACGTTCACGTTCCCCGGCTCGGAGGCCGCCACGCTGGAGGGCTTCAGCTTCCACGCTCGCGCCGGCGAGACCATCGCCATCGTGGGTCAGACGGGCTCCGGTAAGAGCACCCTCACGAAGCTGGTGAACCGCACCTTCGACGTGAACGAGGGGCGCGTGCTGGTGGACGGCTTAGACGTACGCAAGTGGAACATGGAGTCGCTGCGGCAGCAGATAAGCGTGATCGAGCAGGAAGTGTTCTTGTTCAGCCGCTCGGTGCGCGACAACATAGCCTTCGGGCTGCCGAACGCTACGGACGAGCAGGTGGTGGAGGCCGCTAAGGCGGCGCAGGCGCACGCTTTCATCAGTCGGCTGCCGAACGGTTACCACACGGTCATCGGGGAGAGGGGCGCCACGCTGTCGGGCGGGCAGCGCCAGCGTCTCGCTATAGCGCGGGCGCTGCTCACGGACCCGCGCATCCTCATCCTGGACGACGCCACGAGCGCCATCGATTCTGCCACCGAGGACGAGATCCAGAAGGCCATCAACACCGTGCTGAGCGGTCGTACGTCGCTGGTCATAACGCACCGGCTGTCGCAGATCAGGCGCGCTGACCGCATCATCGTGCTGGACCGTTCGCGTTTGGTGGCGCAGGGCACGCATGCGGAGCTGCTCGAAACTAGTGACCTTTACGGTCGGATATTCCAGAGGTACGAGTGATGGGCTTCGTCCTGGGCGGGCTCACCGGTGAAGATTACGATCGCAGTTACTCGGACAGGGAGTTGCTGGGGCGCATAGTCGGTTACTTCAGGCCGCACGTTTTGAAGATGCTGTTCGTGGCGCTGCTCATAGCCGGCAACGCGGCCGGGCTGGCGCTGCTGCCGGTGCTCACGAGCCGCGGCATCGACAGGGCCATAAGCAGCGGCGCGCAGGGGCTCGAGGTGTTCACGGCTAACCTGCCGCTGCTGGCGCTCATGCTGCTGGCGGCGGGCCTGGCGTGGACCTTCAACTTCTTGCGCCAGTCGATAACGGCGCGGGTGGTTGGCGACGTGGTGCTCACGCTGCGTGAGGACACTTTCGACGCGGCGGTGGAGCACGACATGTCGTTCTACGACGACTTCACAACCGGCCGCGTCGTGAGCCGGGTGTCGTCGGACACGCAAGACTTCTCGAACGTGGTGACGTTGACGCTGGGCCTCCTCTCAGAGGTGCTCATCGTAGTCATCGTTTTCGGCATCTTGTTCTCCATCAACGTGCGCTTGGCGCTTATCACTACGGCCATCGCGCCCGTCATCATCTTCACCGCGTTGGCGTTCCGCTGGGTGGCGCGGCGCACCAGTCGGCAGGCTAAGCGCATCCGGGCGGAGGTGAACTCCAACATCCAGGAGTCCATCACCGGCATCGGCGTGGCGAAGGCTTTCCGGCAGGAGGCGGCTTTGCATGGTGACTTCGAGCGCGTGAACGCCGAGGCGTACCGGTTGGGCTTGAAGCAGGGCCTGGTGCTGCAGAGCATCTTCCCCATCCTGGGCACGCTGGCGGGCTTGGGCACGGTGGCGGTCATCTGGTTCGGTGGCAACGCGGTGCTCAGCGGCGCCGTCACGCGCGGTGAGTGGTTCCTGTTCGTGGAGAGCCTGGCGCTCTTCTGGTTCCCGCTCACCAGCATCGCGTCGTTCTGGAGCCAGTTCCAGGACGGGCTGGCGGCCAGCGAGCGGGTGTTCGCGCTCATGGACTCGGAGCCGCAGGTGGTGCAGGAGGGCGCTTCGGCGGTGCCTGCGCTAGAGGGTCACATAGAGTTCCGGGGCGTGGAGTTCTCTTACAAGCCGGGTGAGCCGGTGCTGCAGGGCTTCGATCTGGTCATCCCGGCGGGTCAGACCATCGCGCTGGTGGGGCATACGGGCGCCGGCAAATCGAGCCTGGGTAAGCTCATCGCGCGCTCTTACGAGTTCCAGCGTGGCGAGCTGTTGGTGGACGGCCGCAGTATCCGCAGCTTCGACCTGACCAGCTACCGTCAGCACTTGGGACTAGTTCAGCAGACGCCGGTGCTCTTCACGGGCACCATCCGCGACAACATTCGTTACGGGAGCGAGGACGCGACCGAAGCGGAGGTCGTGGCAGCCGCCCGCAGCGTGGCGGGCGGCGACTGGCTCGATTCGCTGCCGCTGGGGCTCGACACGGTGGTTACGGAAGGCGGCCGCGGCATCAGCATGGGTCAACGGCAGTTGGTGGCGCTAGCGCGGGTGCTGCTGAAGGCTCCCGCCATAGTGATCCTGGACGAGGCCACCGCCAGCATCGACCCTCTAACGGAGGCGCATATACAGGAGGGCCTGGAAACGGTGCTGGCGGGCCGCACCTCGATCGTCATAGCGCACCGCCTCTCTACGGTGCGTTCCGCCGACCGCATAATCGTGCTGAGCGAGGGGAGCATCATCGAGGAGGGCACTCACGAGGAGCTCCTCGCTAGCGGCGGGCATTACGCGGAGCTGTTCGACGCGTACTTCCGGCACCAGTCGGCCAGTTACGACCCGGAGGCGGCGGACTAGCAGCGGCCCTTCAGCCGCATGGGGCTTCGCGCGAGTCTGATGTCTTCTCCGGAACCCTCAGGTTTTTCGCTTTCACAGTCCGCGTTATCTCCGGAACGCGGACTGTGAAACTCGAAATCGTGAGGGTTCCCGAACACTACCTGCATGCCCGCCCACGCCTACACCCCTACACTTCTGTCCCCAATGCTCGCCACTACCGAAGCCCACTAAAGGCGTGTGGCTCTCATTGACAGTCACGTCGCTTTAGCCCTAAAGTAACGACATGAACGGCCCACATGAACCCCGCATAGCAGCCACCGCGGGCGAGCCACTCGAGAGCGCGCAAGCAGCGGTAATCATGGTCCATGGTCGCGGCGACAGCGCCCCCGGCATCCTCGGACTGGCTTCCGCCATCCACGTGCCGGGCGTGGCGTACGTAGCGCCCCAAGCCACCCACAACACCTGGTACCCCAACTCCTTCATGGCTCCCATGGAAAGCAACCAGCCCTGGCTCGACTCCGCTCTGCAAACCGTGGGCGGCGTCGTAGAGCAAGTCGTTGACGCCGGCGTACCGCACGACAAGATCGTGCTGCTCGGCTTCTCACAAGGCGCCTGCCTCGCCAGCGAGTACGTGGCCCGCAACGCTAGGCGTTACGGCGGACTAGCCGCTCTGTCCGGCGGACTCATCGGCCCCGAAGGCACCCCTCGCGACTACGACGGCGCGCTAAGCGGCACACCCGTGTTCCTCGGCTGCTCCGACGTCGATCCGCACATCCCCGTCGAGCGCGTCCACGAGACCGGTGAAGTCCTCACTCGGCTGGGTGCCAACGTCGACAAGCGCATCTACACCAACTTCGGTCACACCGTTAACCAAGACGAAGCCGACGCCGTGCGCGCCATGCTGCAAACCGTCGTAGATGGCTGACAACACCACCGCCGGCCACGTGGCCGAGCCCGCGCCAAACGAAGTCGCGCCAGATAGCGCACCGGCGGACCAGCCACAGGCCAGCGCCGCGACCAGCTACGCCATCGCCGACCTGCACGGCCGCCACGCCTACCGGCTACTCACCAGCCTGGTGGCGCCGCGACCCATAGCCTGGATCAGCACCCTCGCTGCCGACGGCACGCCCAACCTGGCGCCGTTCTCGTTCTTCAACATCGTCTCAGGGCGCCCCCTCATGGTCATGTTCTCCTCCGGCCGGCGTAAAGACGGCGAGCCCAAAGACACCCTCGCCAACGCCGCCGCCACCGGCGAGTTCGTGGTCAACCTAGCCGACGAAACGCTAGCGGCACAGGTCAACCTCACCTCCGCCACCGTTGGCCCTAACGTCAACGAGTTCGAAGCGTTCGGCGTGAAGCCCGCGCCCTCAACCGACGTCAAACCGCCAAGGGTGGCTAGCGCCAAAGCCGCGCTGGAGGCGCGCGTGGCGCAAGTCATCCCCATCGACGGCTCCACCTCCACCCTCGTGCTCGGGCACGTGCTCAGGGTTCACGTGAACCCCGCCGTGCTCGGCCCCGACGGCCTAGCCGACGCCACCAAGCTCGCGCCCATCGCCCGCCTCGGTCGCGACGAGTACGCCGCCCTCGGCCGCGTCTTCAGCCTCACCAGACCCGACTAACGAGCCCGCGCGCACGACGACGGACCCCGTCAGGCGCCAGCGCCCCGCTACGAGGTGGCGTCCGCCGCGGCCCGCACCCGCTCCAGCGCCAACCGCGCGATCATGGTGTCCTGCACACCCGTGCCCGTAAGATCCGCCACCGTCACCTGATCAGCGCTCGTGCGTCCCGCCCGCTCGCCCAGAATCACTTCGCCCAACTCCGCCACGCGCCGGTTGGCGGGCACAGCGCCACTAGCCACCGCGCTGCGCAACTCACCGAACTGAAGGCACTGCCCACGGTGGTCACACACCACCACGTCAGCGTCGCCCAGCACCGCCGGATCCAGCTCGTTCTTGCCCGCCGAGTCCGAACCCATAGCCGTGATGTGCTGGCCAGAATGCACCCACTCGCTCAGGAGGACCGGCTGGAGTGACGGCGTGGTCGTTACCACCACCTGGCTCAAGCTCACCACCTCCTCAGCACCGGCAACACTCACGGGGCGACCCAGCTCGGCGCTCATCTCCTGCGCGTAGCGCTCCGCGTTAGCCTTACTACGGCTCCACACCAGCACCCGCTCGAAGTCGCGCACCAGCGTCAGGGCCCGTAACTGGTAACGCGCCTGCGCACCCGAACCCAAGATGCCGACCGTGCTCACCGCCTCGGGCGCCAGCAGCTCCGCCGCTAACGCGCCCGCCAAGCCCGTGCGCACATCCGTCAGGTAACCGTTATCGAGCAGCAGCGCCTGCGGCACGCCCGTCTCGGCTGACACCAGCACCATCAGGCCACTAGCGCTCGGCAGGCCCCGCTTGTGGTTCTCGAAGAACCCCGACGACAGCTTCAGCGCGAAACTACCTAACCCCTTCACGTAAGCGCCCTTCAGGTCCACCTCGCCGTTATGCTCCGCGATCTCGATATGCATGATGGGCGGCTGCACCACCTCGCCACTCGACAGCTTCGCGAAACCAAGCCGCACCGCCTCCAGCCCCTCGCGGTCCATGCTCACCACCCGCCGCAGTTCGTCCTCGCTCACGAGCACCACGTTCACGCCAGCATCACTCCCTTCCAGCGCCGCTCACGAGGCGCACCAACACGCTCACATCGACGTTACGACCGCTCACCACCACGGCCGTGGCCCGGCCCAGCCGCACGTGTCCGCTAAGCAGCGCCGCCACGCCCACCGCCGCGCCGCCCTCAGCCACCAAGCGCTCCTCCACCAGCAGGTGCGCCATGGCCTCACCGATCGCCGCCTCCGGAACCTCCACGTGCTCATCCACCAGCGCGCTCACCAGCGGCAGCGTGAAGCGGTTCGCGGCGCCGATGCCGCCGCCCAAGCTGTCGGCCAACGTGCGCACCTCTGGCAGCTCCACAGGCGTGCCAGCGACCACGCTCCGCAACATCACAGGCGTCGCCGCAGCCGACACGGCCACCACTCGCACCCCAGGCTTGGCGGCCTTGAGCGCTAACGCCACGCCGCTCACCAGCCCGCCGCCCGAAAGCGGCACCAGCACCGTGTCGATCTCCGGCAGCTGCTCCAGAAGTTCCAGCGCCAACGTGCCCTGACCGGCTATGACCAGTGGATCGTCGAACGGATGCACAAGGGTAAGGCCGCGCTCCCGCTCCAGCGCCGCTGCGCGCTCGGCCGCCTCGTCCTGGCTCACGCCCGCTATCACCAGCTCGGCGCCGCTCGCCCGCAACGCCGCCACCTTGTTGACGGGCACCAGCTCCGAGATGCACACGGTCACCGGCACGCCCAAACGCCGCCCCACGTAAGCCACCGCCCGACCGTGATTACCGGTCGACACGGTCACCACGCCACGGGCGCGCTCCGCCTCGGTCATGGCCAGCAACCGGTTAGCGGCGCCGCGGACCTTGAACGAACCCGTTGGCTGTAGCGACTCCAGCTTCAGGTGCACAGGCGCCCCCAACGCCGCCGACAGCGACTCGGCCTCCACCACCGGCGTGCACTGCGCCGTGCCCGCCACCCGAGTCCGCGCCGCCAGCACGTCGTGAAAGGTCGGCTTCAGCACGCGCGCCCACCGCCCAAACCGGAACCCGCCAGCACAACCGCCGTCACCTGAGCGGGATGCCGGCCTTCGGCAGGCGTTTCTCCACGAACCGCACCAGGCCCGCGGAGATGATGGTCATGACCAGGAACATGCCGCCCACCATGGTCAGAGGTACGAAGTACCGGAAGGTGCGCTGGCCGATGATCTGAGCCACGTTCAGCATCTCCATCACCGTCACGGCGGAGAGGATCGCGGTGTCTTTGAGCATGGACACCAGGTAATTGCCCAGCGCTGGCACCACGCGCGGGATGGCTTGCGGGATTATCACGTCACGGAACGTGAGCACCGCCGACATGTTCAGCGCCCTAGACGCCTCCCACTGCCCGCGCGGCACCGCCTCGATGCCGGCGCGGTACACCTCAGCCGTGTAACCGCAGTACTGCAGCCCCAGCGCTATGGCGCCCGTGAGGAACGCGGGGAACACGATGCCGAAGTCGGGCAGCACGAAGTACAGGAAGTAGAGCTGCACGAGCAGCGGCGTGTTGCGCGTGAACTCCAGGAAGAACGCCACCGGCCACGAGATGAGCCGGTACGGCGCCATGCGCAAAATGGCCAGGATGAGTCCCAACACTAGGGCAATGGCGAAGCCGAGCGCGGTGGCTTGCAGCGTCACCACCAGGCCGCGGAGCAGGATAGGGAAGATAGAGATAGCGAAGTTGAGGTCCGTGCTCGTGTCCCACCGGATACCGAACAGCATCAGCCGCGCGCCCTCGCCTGCGCCACGCCGACCTTGCGCGCCACGAAGCGCTCCAGCCAGCGCATGCCGGTCACCAGGATCATGGCCAGCACGAAGTAGATGATGAGGGTAGCGGTGAACGCAGGGATGGACTCGTGCGTGAGGTTACGCACCGTCTGCGCTGCGAACGTAAGGTCCGTCAGGGTGATCAACGACACCAGCGCGGTGTCCTTGAGGTTCTGCACCACCAGGTTGCCGAAGGGCGGCATCATCTCCACCAGCGCCTGCGGCAAGATCACGTTCCAGAGCGCGTAACGCTTACCGAAGTTCACGGCGGTGGCGGCCTCGTACTGCCCCACCGGCACGGCTTGGATGGCGCCGCGCACCACCTCCGCACCGTAAGCGCCGATGTTCAACGAGAGAGCAGCCACGCCCGCCACGTACGGGTCGAGCGTTATGCCGATGAGCGGCAGCGCGAAGAAGAGCCAGAACATCTGGACCAGGAGCGACGTGCCGCGGAAGACCTCTATGTAGACGACGGATAGCCAGCGGATGAGCCAGTTGCCCGATAGCTTGCCGATGCCGGCCGCGAACGAGAGTATGGCGCCGAACACCATGGACATGAGGGCCAGCTGCACCGTGACCACCGTGCCCCTAAGGAGTGGGGCGAGTAGTTGTTGCAGGTCTTCCACCGAAACCTCCAGGCAGTTCGTTTTCAGAGTTCAGATAATGGGCGGACCGGCCGGAGCGAGGGCCGAATACGGATCGGTTCAGATAGTGCCTGCAGGCCCGCCGGAGCGGACCCACAGGTGGACTGCTTCGCTAGCCGCGGCGCGATCCTCGCACCGCTAAGCATTGCGCTAGCGGCAGGTCAGGGCGTGCACAGCTCCTCGGTCGAGGCGGCCAGAGCGGCGTCGACGTCCTGCTCGGTGAGCCCGTAGCTCATGAGGATGTCGCGGTACTCCTGGGTCTGGTGGAACTCGGCGAGCGCTTCGTTGAACACGTCCAAGAACTCACTGTTCTGGTTGAAGGTGAACGCGCCGTAGGAGCGCACCACTTCACCGTCGACCACGGGGTCGACGAAGTCGGCGGCGGCTTCAACGCGGTCGTTACCGCCCGCAAGACCCACAACGGTGAGGCCGGTAGCGGCGTACGCGTCGATGCGGCCGGCTGTCAGCGCGGAAGGCGCGTCGGCGTTAGCGTTCAGCATGATGAGCTGACTCTCGGGGATGCCGTAGGACTGTGCGAAGTCGAGCTGGTCGGCGCCCGAGACGATACCCATGCGCAGTTGCGGGTTGTTCACGAAGTCGTCGTACGAGTGGATGTTCTGGGGGTTGCCGGCCATGACGAGGAAGCCCTCACCGTAGCTGTCGTTGATCTTCGAGAAGGCCACCTGCTCGCAGCGCGCGGGGAGCACGGCTTGGCTGGCGGCAACGATGTCGAAGCGGTTAGCTATGACGCCCGGGATTAGCGAGCCGAACTCGGTCACGGTCCATCTGATGTCGGTGATACCCAGGTTGTTAAGAACGGCGGTGAGCACGTCGGGTGAGATGCCCTGCGCTACGCCTCCGTCGACCCAGCCGTACGGGATCTCGTTGGCCGTGCCGATGGTGATGCCGTTCTGCTGGTAGTGCTCCAGCGTGGACTGCGCGAAGCCGAAGCTCGCGACCAGCGCTGCTAGCAGGACGATCAGTGCTGTCTTGACTCTCGGTCGGTTCATTCAGTTTCCTCCAAGTTGCCTATGCGGAGCGCGGCGCCGATCGCCACGCGTTCTCACCCACAGCCCACGCCGGGTGGCGACAAGCCGGGGACCCGCCTGAACGCCAGCGTGCGTTCGCAGATCGCTTCGCGCATGGGTGCCTCCTTCCTGGTGGGTTAAGAGCCGCGCCGCTAGCGTGGGCACGGCCGGGACGGCCTTGCGATCAGTGCCCGAGAACCGCGCTCAGGAACGCTTGCGTGCGGGGGTTCTCGGGGTTCGAGAAGATCTTGGAGGGCGGCCCCTCCTCCGCCACACGTCCCTTGTCGAAGAACACGACCCGGTCGCTCACGTCGCGAGCGAAACCGATCTCGTGCGTGACGATGAGCATGGTCATCTGCGTCTCGTGCGCCAGCTTGCGAAGGATGTTCAGCACCTCGCCCACCAGCTCGGGATCGAGCGCGCTGGTGACCTCGTCCAGCAGCAGCACGTCGGGGTCCATGGCCAGCGCCCGGGCGATAGCCACTCGCTGCTTCTGCCCGCCGGAGAGCTGCTCAGGGAACACCTCCAGCTTGTCGCCGAGGCCCACCATGTCGAGCAGTTCGCGGGCACGCTCCTTGGCGTCCTTAGGTTTCACCCCGGCCACGTGGATGGGCGCCTCCGTCACGTTGCGCAACACGTTCATGTTCGGGAAGAGGTTGAAGTGCTGAAAGACCATGCCGATCTTGCTGCGCACTTTACGCAGGTGCCTCTCGCTGGCGGGCACGAGCCGGCCGCGCGCTTCCTCGTGCCAGAGCGGCTCGCCGTCCACGTACACGACGCCGCCGCTGGGCTGAACCAGGGTCATCAGCACCCGCAGGATGGTGGTCTTGCCGGAGCCGGAAGGGCCGATGATGGCCACCTTCTCGTTCTCGGCCACCTCGAAGTCCAGGTCGTTGAGCACCACCAGGTCGCCGTACTGCTTACGCACCTTGTCGAAGACCACGATGGGCTCGTGAGGTTCGCGCCCGCCGTTAACGCCATTGGCGTAAGGGCTCCTCAGGGCGCCGTTCCCGCTCTCGGGTTCGGTGCTGGCGGTCGGTGGTTGGGGGTCGGTCACTGGGGCCTCCTCAACGGTGTACGAAACAGACGACCTTGGGTTCTGTCATCTCGTGAACCGCGAAAGCAACGCCCTCACGCCCGAGGCCGGAACCCTTGAAGCCGCCGAAAGGCATGGCGTCTATCCGGTAGTCGGTGCTGTCGTTGACCATGACGCCACCGTAGCGAAGCTCCGCGATGGCGGTATGTGCACTGTCTAAATCGTTCGTAAATATGCCCGCCTGCAGACCGAAATCCACTGCGTTAGCGACGCGTATGGCTTCCTCGAGAGTGCTTACCGGGCGCAGCAGCGTGACCGGACCGTACACCTCGTCCACGGCCAACTCGGCCTCAGCGGGCACAGCCTCCACCACCGTGGGGGCCATGCGGGTACCATCGCGCGTGCCGCCAGTGAGCAACCGGGCGCCCTGCGCCACGGCGCGTTCCAGCATGCGCTCGACCTTGCGGGCGTGCTCCTCGGTAATGAGGGGGCCCATGTCGGTGCCCTCGTCGAGCTTCGGGCCCAGCCGGTAGCGCTCGGCGGCGGCCACGAAACGCTCCCTGAACTCGTCGTACACGCCCTCGTGAACCAGCAAGCGCTGCACGTGCAGGCAGTTCTGACCGGCCGCCCAGAAGGCGCCGCTCACGTTGGCCTCCACCGCCTTGTCGAGGTCGGCGTCGTCCATGACGATGACGGGGGCGTTGCTGCCGAGCTCCATAGCCACCTTCTTGAGGCCCGCCTGCCGGCTGATGGCCTCTCCCGTTGCGCGCCCGCCCGTGAAGGAGATGAGCCGCACGCGCGGGTCCTCCACAAGCACGTTGCCGACCTCTCGGCCCTCGCCCGTGACGACCTGGAGCACGCCGTCCGGCAGTCCCGCTGCCTGCAGCGCCCTGGCCAGTTCGAGGGCCGAGAGCGGCGTCTTGCTGTCGGGCTTGACTATCACGGCGTTACCGGCCGCTATGGCCGGGCCGACCTTGTGCGCCACCAGGTTGAGGGGATCGTTGTAGGGAGTTATGGCC
>Ga0172382_10011554_pt1 | contig 11650 bp, 13 predicted proteins | sample Leawel138RmetaG_FD_122245 | JGI IMG/M metagenome (GOLD analysis project Ga0172382, IMG submission 122245) | Leachate microbial communities from a municipal landfill in Southern Ontario, Canada - Leachate well 138R metaG | ecosystem: Engineered > Solid waste > Landfill > Unclassified | place...
TGGCTTTCTTGAGTGCTTTTTCTCTCCTTTTAGGGCTTTTAGTTCAGGCCAGTCTTCCCCTTTCAACCACTTGAAGAACTTCCTCAATGTCCTCCTGTACTCATTCTTGGATGATTCAGAGATGTCCTCAATCTCGACCTTTTCCATGACCTCGATTATGTCCTTGGAGTTCCAGGTTGAAAAGTCCTTGTCCTTGTATTTTTGGCATATGAGCCTCAAATCTATCATATAGCGGAGAGTCCTTAAGATGCCGATTCTGCCCGCAATTAGATAGCTTTTGAACTCTCTAATTGTATTAATATTGGATTCAGTTATGTCTGAATTAATCAAACGCTCCTCTTCTTTTGAAAGCAAAACCTTTTCTTTGTAAATTCCCATAAATTGAGAATAGGCATTTGTGATATATACATTATCCTAACGCACTGGGAATAAATAAACGTGTCCTTCCCCCGCACTTTTTACTAAAGCCAATTTGAAAACGGAGTTTGAATTAGCCTCATTTTCAAATTGAAAAGAGGTACTAAAAATGGCGATAGATTATCAACTATTCGCAATGTTTTTAGCGCAAAATCAATTATCCCAAATGTCCAGAAACTAAAAGATTTGAGCACACAAACTTATAGAATAACATTCTCAATTGATCCAAACGTTTCTTCAGGAACATAGGACTTCAAAGTAGTTGCTTATCTAGAAAAAGGAGTCTTTGACACAGCAACTATCAAACTCGTTGCTTAGTGAAGTTTATTTTTATTTTAACTAATTTTTTTAAGTTCTGCATTATTTTCAAAAATTAGTTTACTAGAGTTATAGCTTTTATAATAGGCAATATAGCCGAATGCAAAAGGACTATCTTCTGGGTTATTTGGAGCCATGCCGACATTTCCTTTAGAAAGAATTAGAACATTGCTTCCAAGACGGCCAAAGAAAAATCTACTTTTTGTAGTATGATCTCCTGTTGGGTCAGCAGGTATCCACCCATAAGGGAGTATATATATCTCAGCCCACATATGCCCCACTGAATTATCAAGCCCGTATAGATAGCCATGAACTAATCTTGCAGGAATCCCTTGAGAACGACACATTGCAACAAAAAGAGTGGCAAACTCAGTACAATCTCCTTTTCTATTGTAAAAAGCATATTTTGCACCTAACTCTTGCTCTTGTATTTCATAAGTAATGTTTTTTACCACCCACCCATATATAAGATCCGCTTTTTTGTACGGATTAGTTTCATTTCCTACTACTTCCTTTGCCATGGAGGTAATTGCAGGATCATCAGATTCCACTCTTTGGCTTGGCTTTGTGTATTCTGTATACAAGCTTGAAGAATAATCATAAGGTTCTACTTTAGAAGAATCTATTGGAGTTGTGAAAGGATTGGACGTGAAAGATATATTTTGAATTATTGTGATTGTAGAATTAGTTGGTAGAGAGTTATTAAAATCCCAGTGACATATCCTTGTACACGCCTCTGGGGCTAGGATGATTTGATCAGGTTCTGGGTCTATGCTTATAACAGATACGTTTTGTTGAGTCCCACAATTAACTGGCAATGCAATCCAAATTTGTACCTCTCCAACTTCAGCATCAATATTTGTAATCTTTGTTGTTATAATGGCGTTATAGGACTGAGGGAGTTGATGTTCCAGCGGAGTGTTTGGATTATTAAACAGCCCGATATAAAAAGAAATAGCGAGGAGAAGCATTACACCAAGAAAAATCGACATAACACCCCGGATTCTCTTTTTATTAATTTCATCTCTTTCAATTTTCTGGAAATAGTCTTCTGTATCCTTTTCTTTTCCAAGGTTTGAGGTATCATTGGCCGTATATGTCATTACGGGGGTACCGCATCTAGAACAATAAAATAAGCCTTTACTGTTTTCATGGCCACATTTTAGGCATATTATTATCTCTTGTTCTAATGGATAATTCCCACAGTTTTTGCAATAGGTTAAATCTGTATCATGTCCACATAGAGGGCATTTCATTTTGGCACCATATATCTAGGTAATATTTTAATTTATAAATATGTTAGAACTATGGAGAAAAAAGTGAAATAAAAAATTTATAAGATTTTTTCCATCCAAACAATATCAAAATATTTATCAAATTTTTTACCGACTTCTATAAATCTTCCACATTCTACAAATCCATTTTTTGCGTGAAAATTAATACTTCCTTCATTTAATGACGAGATACTTGCTAATATCTTAGATATGTTAAGTTTTTTAGCTTCAGATTCTATATATTCTAAAGTCTTTTTCCCTATACCCCGGCCAGTTGCTTCTTCTTTAATAAAACAAGATATTTCGGCAGCTTCCCTGAATACTGAAAAAGGACTATAAGAATGTATAAATCCAAATCCTATTACTTCATTATTATCAGATTTTATTACCACTGCGGGGTAGCCTTTTGTTATAATAAGAAACATGTCATAAAATTCATAAGGAAGTTTGGTGTCAGGATATGCAGCAAATCCATTTTCGATATAATAGTTAAAAATATCAATTACGTCCTTTCTATGATTTTCATCCATCTGCTCAAAATGTATCTCCATTATCTCACTAAAAATAAGATTTTAGAATATTTTTTATAGATTTTGGAGAAGTTTTATAAGTCAAATAGAATAGGGCGATTAATGGGTATAATATCGGGAGAATTTAAGAAAGAACTACTGAATGTAATTCAATCAGTTGGCCCAATATCGATAATAGTTCTCTTTTTTTTGATTTTTATCTCAAAATCTGACATACCAAATTTTGTTCTTGGATCAATAATGGTTATAATTGGATTTACATTATTCCTTCTCGGAATTAACTTAGGTTTCTTGCCTTTTGGTGAAGCTATTGGATCAGAGTTACCTATGAAGGGTTCTTTAGTTTTTATAGCAATATTAACTTTTATAATAGGCTTTATTACTACAATAGCAGAACCAGGAGTCAGAATACTAGTTAGCCAAGTAGATTATGCATCAGGCAGTAGTATCCCACAGATTATTCTGTATCTCTCAATTAGTGTTGGGATAGGTATTTTTTTATCATTAGCAGTATTGAGGATTATATATGGAATAAATTACGCATATCTGTTTATAACTGGGTATATCTTCGTAATTCTGTTATCATTTTTTACCCCCCCTTCTTTTGTGGCCATAGCTTTTGATGCGGGGGGAGTTACAACTGGGCCAGTTACTGTACCGATAATTCTCTCTTTAGGGATAGGCATTAGTTCAGTATTGGGTGGAAAATCTACCCTCTCTGATGGATTTGGGCTCGTAGGTCTTTCTGCTTTAGGGCCTATTATTAGTATAATGCTACTGGGGGTATTATACGCTTGATTGGCTTTATTGAAAATCTTAAAGAAATAATACTAGAGGTAATTGTCGTATTGCTACCTCTTTCATTACTCTTTTTAATATTCCAAAGATATTTACTTAAACTGCCCAAGCAATATACAAAAAATCTTCTTAAAGGTATTTTTCTTACCTTTGTAGGAATGATTCTTTTTTTTCAAGGAATAGATATTGGATTTCTCCCTGCAGGGGAGATTATAGGAATTTATTTTGGTAATCTTAAATCCAATTGGTTGTTGGTGCCATTGGGATTTATGATGGGTTTTTTGGTTACATATGCAGAACCAGGAGTAATTATAATTTGTGACCAAATTGAAAAAGCATCTAACGGCTTTCTTAAGAGTAACTTAGTTAAAAAAATTTTATCAGTTAGTGTAGCATTTTTTGTAGCTCTTGCCATGGTTAAACTTATATATGGGGTAGCTCTAATTACTATAATAATAATAGGTTACAGTCTTGTAATTTTACTAACTTTAATTTCTGACAGGGAATACATAGCAATTGCCTTTGATTCTGGCTGTGTAGTAACGGGGCCTATGGCGATTACCTTTTTAATGGCTTTATCTTTGGGTGCAGCCTCCGCTATGGAAGGAAGGGATCCGCTAATTGATGGATTTGGCCTTATTGCACTTATAGCCTTGGCACCTGTAATAACATTAATGATATTTGGATTGATTATTCGTTATAAAGGAGGTTTAAAAAATGGATGAGGGGCATAAAGGGTGCGACCTTATAGTGACTATAGTCAAAAAAGGATTTTCAGAACAGGTGATTCAAGCTTCAATTAAAGCAGGCGCAAAGGGCGGAACTGTAATTTTCGGAAGAGGCACTGGGATCCATGAGCAACAAAAGATATTTGGTATCCCAATTGAGCCAGAAAAAGAGATAATACTAACAGTAGTGAGTAAACAGCAGACTGATACAGTACTCCAAGCAATCGAAGACTCAGGTGAATTAGACAAACCAGGCACGGGTATCGGCTTTGTTATCTCTCTAGATAGAATAATTGGAATGTGTCATTTACTATCTGATGGAACTATGGTATGTAAATATAAATAATCTAATAGATTCAAACATATAGGTAAAGAGAATTGAATTTTATTAAAAATAAAATTCAATTTCTTTTCAGAAAATAAAAAATAAAATTACATTTTATAGGGGAACACTTCTGTGACATCTATTAATACTACATAATTTGCCGGAGGCAGATGTGGCATTTTTTCCTTTAATCCCCTTGATATATTTTCGAATACAGGACCAGTATTCATTAAAGTTGCCTTCCCCTTTATCTGAACTCCCTTGTTATTTTCCCTATCAAGCACATATAAAGAAATATTAGGATTACTCTTCAAGTTTGATATTGTATGGGGTGAGGCAATTTCTGCAAAGACTAATCTACCCTTATCTATTACTGAGATACTTCCCTTAGGGGATATATTTGGAATTCCATTTGTAGTTGATGTCGAAACGAAAGCTAAATGCTGTTGTTGAATCAAATCTATTATATTTTGTGGCATTTCCATATAATCACCACCCTAAAATTGTTGAACTAGTTTTTATAATTAATGCTATTTCATATTAGGATTCTGTTAACTTATCACAATTATATATCAATTCTTTCTTTGCTGCCCTTTACTGTCTTTAGATGTATTGCCTCTCTATCAAAATTAATGTCTTTCCATTTGACAAATATTTATTAGTATAATAACAATAACTTCAATATGGTAAAAACTCCAAATCCAAGTATGTAATCATCAAAAGTCACTGAACGTATTTACGCAAAAGCATTTGAATTACTTGAGAAACATCCAGAAGGTCTTCGCTGGTCAGAGCTACTTTCAAAGATTAAGGCATCAGATCCCACTTTTCATCCAAAAACTGTCAACGGATGCGTCTGGAAACTTATCGAAAAATTTCTTGACAGGATTTACAAACCATCTAAAGGGCTTTTCCGTTTACTGAAATATAAATAGCCTAGGAAACTATTTAAATCTTAATTTTTTAATAATAAAAGTGGTAAATTGAAAGAAATATACGACAAATTAATTCAGATGGCTTTGGATAGAGGTGCCACCTCTGCAAAAGTGATATCCATAGATGATGTTTCAGTTAATGACTGGGTGAGACAAAAATGTGAATTTGGATGCACACAGTACGGAAAGAAATATACTTGTCCACCCTATGTTCAACCACCTAAGGAAACAAGAAAAAGATTAAAAGAATATGAGAAAGCCTTGATATTAAAGTTTGGAGAGATTAAAGACAGGATGGAATGGCGGGATATTCAAAAGCTTATGGCTGAACTGGAAAGGGAAGCTTTTCTTAATGGGCTATACAAAGCATTTGCTTATGGGGCTGGAACATGCAAGCTTTGCGATGAATGCACAGCAGACCAAATTCAAACCCCAACACTTTTTGACAAGAGAAAATGTGTTTACAGGCGTATAGCTAGACCCTCGATGGAAGGCGTGGGAATTGATGTATACCAGACTGCAAAAAATGCTGGATATGAGCTGAAAGTAGTCCCTAATGAAGGTATGTGCTTCACAAGTTTCTGTTTGCTGCTACTGGAATAATGTCAATCTTCAATCGCTGTTATCTCATAATATGTAATCACTTTATTTTTTCCATTTAATTCAAATTCTATAAATTGAAATTCAGTTCCTTCTTTTATGAGTTTTATTGCAGTACTAACAACTTCTTCTAGATCCTTAGGGTCATTCTTATCAAAATAATAGTGATTTTCTATTTTAATACCCCCCTATTATTATGGAACAGACATAATAATTCAATCTAAGAAAGAGTCTAATCATTTTAATTATTATCTTAAAATATTTGTATTTAATTCATTTTTAATTAATATAAATCTTTTTAAAGTCGTTGGCATATTTAATGCGAAACTAAATCAACAGAGATGGATTTCGGCCATTACTACTGAAGTGATAGATTGAAACATGAGGAAGACAAATCAAAAGAAGAGCTTATTGGAGAGCTAGGAGTACAACGCTCAAAAATAGCCGATCTTGAAAAAATAAAAAATAGACTAGAGGAGCTTGAAGAAGAAAAAGATACCCTCCTTGGCAATCTAAAAGAGCGGGTAAAGGAACTAAATTGCCTATATGACATTTCAAAGATAAATGAAGAATCAAATATGCCCCTTGAGGAATTATTCCAAAAAATCGTAGAAAAAATACCTCTTGGCTGGAAATATCCAGAAATAGCATGTGCTAGAATTAATATGGATGGCCAAGAATTTAAAACAATAAACTTTAGAGAAACTAAGTGGAAGTTGGATGCTCCGATAAACTATTATAAGGATAATATTGGAAAACTTGAAGTGTTTTATCTTGAAGAAATGCCAGAACTTGAAGAAGGTCCTTTTCTTACAGCCGAAAGAAAATTAATTCTTGCTATAGTAGAAAAATTGGGACATATAATAGAAAGAAAGTTCTTAGAACAAGCCTTAAAGGAAAGCGAGCAAAAATTCAGAACAGTTTTTAACAATGCGAGTGATGCAATATTTATACATGAACTTGATGGGAACTTTATTGAAACAAATCAGATTGCATCTGACCTTTTGGGATATGACAAACTAGAACTTCTAAATATGGCTCCCAGTGACATTCATCCACCAGAATATGTTGAGATGCTAAATGGAATGTTTGAGAAACTTAAGAAGAGAAGCTACTACTGTTTTGAAACAGAGATTGTGACAAAGGATTATAAGCCAATCACCGTTGAAATCTGCAGCAAAATTATTAAACTTAAGAAAAAAACTGTAGTCTTGAGTATTGTAAGAGACATCACAGAGATTAAGCTAACAGAAGAAAAGATGAAACGTCAGCTGATGAAGTTTAGTCTAGAAGCTGGAAAAGTTTATCTTATAAAAGAAGCAAAAAGTCTATTTTCAATTGAAGTCTTTAATGATCTGTTGAAAGTTGGGTACTCGGGATATATCCTCACAAGATCCGCTAAATCAGAGTATAATGGACAGATTAAAGGAAAATATAACTATTTATGGATTTCAGAAAAAGATAAAAGAAGTTCTCTTTCTCCAGATTTTGCAGTAATTGAAAAATACTTAGAGGGCCTACCCAGAAAAAGCTTTGTTTTGATAGATAGATTGGATTACCTCCTTTTCAAGAATGGATTTATTAAATTTTTATCTTTTGTACATCATCTGAGGGAGATAGCTTACCTTAGAGGGATTACAGCAATAATTTCGGCCGATTCAGAATTATTCAGCAATGTTGAAATGAAGCTTATGGAAAAGGAGACATCGGACATCTCTCCCGTCGAAAAAGAAAAACTTCCAGGCAATATGTTAGAAATCCTAACATTCGTTTATAACAAAAACTTAATTGGAGTTAAGCCTACTTTTTCAGACATAGGTAGAGAAATTAATATAACAAGACCAACTATTGGTAAAAGAATGAGTTTTTTAGCAATGTCAAACTACCTTATAGTCTCGATTAGCGGTAGAAACAAGATTGTCGAGTTAACTAATAAAGGGAGAGAGCTTTTTTCAGTCTAAATTTTTACATGTTTTACATATTTTTTTACAAATATTTATACTTATGTAAAGCCCATAATTAATTGACAGCGGACATCTAGGAGTGGTAAAAATGAGTTCTATTGGCAAATGGGTTTATGTTTCTGAAGAGAAAGAATGTGAAAAATGTGGTGAAATGAAGCATACGCGTACGTGTATGGTATGTGGGGATATTTGCTGTGCTGATTGTTGGAACGAAAGAACCTCCACATGTGACAAATGTATTTCTAAAGTATGGTGGAGAGATCTCTGATATTAAGATTATAGTAATACAGCTAAAGAACTAGCCATCTATGCCTCCCCATAGTCCCGATGAGAATCTCTAGGATTTGAGGGACGTTCTTTTCTTGGGAATAAACATTATTAATTTAAATGTAAAGATATATATTCTTTCAGTAAAATTTAATATTTTAAAGTTATTAATTAAGGATGTATGACAGAAGTTATTAAAAAAGATGGAAGAAGAGAAAGATTTAATGAGGAAACGCTTAAAGATTCAATTATAGCTGCTGCAAGAGAAGCAGGTGTGACGAACAGAAGAGGGGTAGAAGATTTAATTGAGAATGTTTCTGCTAGCGCCATAGCCTTCTCAAGAGGCAAGAAAAAAATATAAGTGAAAACCTTAAGGGAAATGATTTTAAGTGATCTTGACAAATTTGAGAAAAAAATAGCAGATGTCTGGAGAGAATTCGATAAGACAAAGCAGTAAATGTAAAGCCAAAATTCTCCTACGGATTACCTCTTAAGTTATTTTTATTTTTTAATAAATTGAATTTGCTGAATTCTTTTGTAGTGCCTCTAAAAACAATTGATCTTTTATCTAAGGCTATAACTGTGTCAGACATAAACTCTATTAGGGGTATATTATGGGATATTAAAAGGTATCCAAAGTTCATTTCTTTTTGTAGATTATTTAGTAGTTCAAGCATCTGAGCCTGCACGGCTATGTCAAGTGCTGAAGTAGGCTCGTCTAATATAATGAATTCAGGTTCAACAATAAGAATTCTAGCAAGTGCCACTCTTTGATTTTGCCCACCAGAAATTTGGTGAGGATATCTGCAAAATATGTCAGAAGAGAGTCCTACCGTGTCAAGTAATTCTAGAATTATAGACTCTCGCTCAGATGAATCAATACCCATTAAATTCGTTGTTTCATAAAGCGATTGTTCTATTGTTTTTCTAGGGTTTAATGAACCTTGTGAGTCCTGAAAAATCATCTGAACTTTTTTCAAAGATTTTGCTTGCTCTTCCCTTGTAGTTGACCAGATATCAAGATTATTTACAAAGACTCTGCCTTTTGTGGGCTTTTCCAATCCCATGATTATTTTTGCAAGTGTCGTTTTTCCTACTCCAGAAGGCCCAACTAATCCAACAGTTTCCCCTTTATTTAATTCTAAAGATATATTGGATAGTATCACATCATATTTTTTAGAAAAAAATCCGTAACTATACGATTTTGAAATACTGTCAACTACTATTGAAATAAATAACACCTCACATCTCTTCTATCGTGAGAAAACATAGGTGGAACATTCTTGACACATTCCTTCTTTTTGTATAGGCATCTTGGGTGAAACTTGCATCCCCTTGGGATATTTACCATAGAAGGAGAGCTTCCTTTGGGGGGGTTAAATCCCCTTTCGGGCAAACTATCAAGGAGTATCTTTGAATAAGGGTGTAAAGGTTTTTTGAAAAAGGCTTCTGTCTCTCCAATTTCAACAATATCTCCCGAATACATTATTGCAATTCTATCAGATAACTCTCTTGCAACAGAAAGATCATGTGTTATAAGTAGAAGAGACGATTTATTTATTTTTTTTGCAGTATTAAACTCCTCAATCATATCCCTTACTAGATCATTATCAAGTCCCTTTGTTGGCTCATCCGCAATAATAATCGAAGGGTTTAACGTCATAGCTACTGAAAGGAGGGCTCTTTGATTCATGCCCCCTGACAGTTGATATGGATACATATTTGCTGATTTTGAAGGGTCTTGGAACCCCATCGTTTTTAGAAGTTTTTTCGTTTTATGAAGTGCATCTTTTTTATTCATTTTCTTATGAATCATTAAAGGTTCAGATATCTGGTTCCCTATGGTATAGAGTGGGTTTAAAGAAAGGGATGAATTCTGAAATACTATTGCTATTTCTTGTTGTCTTATCTTTTCTAATTCAACTTCAGATGCCTTTAAAATATCTTTATCCTTGTACAATATTCGCCCAGACACTTTTGCATTCTGAGGTAGTAGTCTCATTATGGTGTTTGCTATGACAGATTTCCCACATCCAGTTTCTCCAACTAGGGCCACAGTTTCATTATTATTAAGGGTAAAAGAAGCATTATTTACTGCATAAACATTTCCAATAGGGGTATTAAATAATACATTCAACGCTTGAATTTCTAGTATTTTCATATTAATCACTCAAGCCCCATTACGATATTCTCTTTCTCCTCAAGTGAAAATCCTATTAACATTAGTGAAAAAACTACAGCGACTATACATAGTCCAGGAGGTAAATACCACCACCACATTTCATTGATAAGCCCTCCTTTCAGGAATGCAAAATTAAGCATCATCCCCCAACTTTTCATAGTAGGATCCCCTAAGCCTAAGAAGGATATTGATGCTTCTGAAAACATTGCAGAAGCAATAGTCAACATAAATTTTGGAATTATAACATAAAGTATATTGGGCAATATATCAGACAAAATAATATGTTTGTCCTTAAAGCCTAAAGATTTGGCACTTAGAATAAAAGAGGCATCCCTTATCTGTAAAGTTGATGATCTTATAACTCTCGCAGTAGTCGGCCACCACAAAAATCCAATCAATAACATTATTACCCAAAAACTTGGCCTCAGCAATGCCGCTAAAATTATAATGAGCGGTATTCTTGGGATCATTAATGATATATCTGTAATTGCCATCAATATTTCATCGGTCAAGCCCCTATAATATCCAGATGCAAGGCCAATAACTATTCCTAGTGCTGTTGCAATTATAGAAGCGCCAAAACCTACTATCAAACTGACTCTTGTGCCATAGAGTAGCTCTGATAAAATATCATTGCCCATATCATTTGTCCCAAGGATGTGTGATTGATTGGGAGAAGAATATGGTTGAAATCTATCCCAAGGATTGTAAGGAGAAATTATTCCTGCTGCTATCGCTATGAAAAGAAATAAAAGAAATATAGAAATTCCCAAAAAATTAAGATTAAGCTTATTAATTGCAAACTTCTTTAGTTCCTCTATGTGATGCGTCATGGAGTATCACCTATTCTTGGGTCAATTATGCTGTAAAGTATATCAACAAAAGCATTTGCCAAAACAACCATAATGCTGATAATCATGAAAGAGCCATATAAAATTGGGTAGTCTCTAGAGAGTAATGCCTCATAAATGAGATTTCCCATACCATTCATAGAAAAAATAATCTCAATGAATAATGCCCCACTTAATAGAAATCCAAAATCCAATGCAAGAAGTGTCAAAAGAGGTAAAGATGCATTTTTAAAAATGTGTCTAAATAAAACTTGAGTCTCAGATAATCCTTTTGCCTTCGCATATACTACATACAACTTGGATTTTTCTTGAACTACACTACCCCTCATGATCATGTAATTTCTAGAAGTTAGAAATAATGTCATTATACTTATAGGAAGGAAAAAATGATGCATTATGTTCAATATCCCTCCTGTTGAGTAAAATCCTTTTATTGGAAAAAGACCTAGTTTAAAAGAAAA
>Ga0172382_10011555_pt1 | contig 11648 bp, 15 predicted proteins | sample Leawel138RmetaG_FD_122245 | JGI IMG/M metagenome (GOLD analysis project Ga0172382, IMG submission 122245) | Leachate microbial communities from a municipal landfill in Southern Ontario, Canada - Leachate well 138R metaG | ecosystem: Engineered > Solid waste > Landfill > Unclassified | place...
TCGTCGTTATTTCGCCGGTGACCAACACAAGCCCTGTAGAAACACTGGTTTCACAAGCCACCCTCGCCCCCGGATCCTTTTCCAAAATAGCATCTAATATTGCATCCGAAACTTGGTCACACACTTTGTCCGGATGTCCTTCCGTAACTGATTCGGAAGTAAATAATTTTCTCGCCATTTTTTTGCCTCCTAATTTTTTCTTTAGAGCCCGTCCTCCACCACTCCTGACAAGGGGCAATCAGGGTTTTTCTTCAATTATAACTAAATTTAATGTTAGCACTAGCCACATTATGTGTCAATAATTAATTTGCTAAATCATGGTATCGGGAATCATCAGATGTTCACCACAATATAACTTAGTATAAATATGATAATACCCGCAATGGAGTTTCCTAAGGCAATAGCGGGCAAAGCATATTTTATCGGTATATTAAATAGTATTGCTGCTAAACTGCCTGTCCATACGCCGGTACCCGGTAATGGTATGGCAACATAAATCACGAGCCCGATAATACTATATTTTTTTATATTCCTACCTTTTTTCATTGTCCTTTTTATCGTTTTATCCGCAAAACCTTTAAACAATTTTGTGCTCTTTAAATACATAAAAACAGGTTCCAAAAAAAACAATAAAAAGGGAACCGGGATCAAACCGCCTAAAACGCCCAAAATAGTAGCATGTACAGGATTCATACCCATGGATACACCGATGGGAATAGCCCCCCTGAGCTCTATAAGCGGCAATGCCGCAATAAATAATACCACAAGTTCATTGGTGATCGATTCTAATAATTTCCCCACCTTATCACTCCTATAATTTACCCATGTATTTAAGTAATATATATACTCCATAAATAAATATTACTATGAATCTGAGTATATGATTATTTAAAAATATTTACCAATTCTTAATAAAATTTCTATATATATATGGTATAATATTTGTCGGAGTTTGTTTTATGAACGAATCAAATTTTTACCATTAGGGGTGAATACCATGTATACAATCGAAGAATTAGAACTGTTAATTGAACAGATAGAAATTAGAATGACCGAATATTTAAATAGCGAGGAGTCAATAGAAGAGATTTGCAATTTAAGCAAAAAACTTGATAAATTAATCTCCAAGCACTGTAATTGTTGAGATGAATAAAATTTAAAATGAAGTATGCATAATTTTTGATTTTTATTTGGGGATTTAAATATTTCAATACATTTATAATTATAATCCTTGTAATAATATTAAAACATTTCCTATATATTATATAGGAGGTGTTTTAAAAATATGGAAATAAACGAGTATGCCGGAAACATTTCAAATTGCATAGGCCATTTCCAAAACCCTTCATCTATAAAAAAGCTTTCTAAATACTTATCTATCAATGTTATGGAAGAACCCCTTATACTTTGTGTCGGTACGGACAGATGCATAGGTGATGTTCTCGCCCCGTTGACAGGTACAATTTTACAAAAGCTAAATGTAAATTTTCCCGTATACGGCACATTAGAAAATCCTGTACATGCACTCAATATCTCTAATAATTTGAAAAAAATAAAATCCGAGCATCCGCAGGCTTATATAATTGCTGTAGATGCTTCTTTAGGCTGCAAAAATGAGGTCGGTAATATTATAATAAGAAAGGGTCCCCTCCATCCGGGTAAGGGCGTGGGGAAAAGATTGCCCGCCGTGGGAGATCTTACCGTTGTTGGAATAGTAGAAACTTTCAAATCCGATATTTCTCTTGTTATACATAATATTCGCCTCCATTTTGTTATGTCCATGGCTGAAATTATAGCTTCTATTATTATAAGAGGTTTATACCAAAATAAATCTGTAAAATATAATCCCCATAATACCAAAAGCAAACAAAAACCACACATACATACCTGCAATTAATATTATAAATCAATCTATGGTTACTAATCAAATAAATATAAACAATAATAGGCGGCCAAAGACCGCCCCGGCACTATATGATTATAATATATTTATTTTATATCTGCTCTTTTTAGCGGTTCTTCTATCAATATATGCCCCATCAGAGTTTCACGTTTACCGCCGTCCACTAAAAACTGCACCTGTTCTATCCTTTCGAGTTCTGTCAAAGAGAGCACTATCTGTTGCAATATTAATGATTCCTCTAATGAACCTCCGTATAAATTTTCCCCCGATAGATTCACATAGACAGTATTTCCCACAGTTTCAACACTCAGCACATTTATTTTTTCCACTATTGTTGTCAGTTGTTCATCCTCCGGTTCATTTTTTAACTCTTCCAATATAACTTCTTCTATAGATTTTTTCTCCGGCTTGATTTCCCGCTCAACTGCTATAATCCTATCTAAATTTTCATCGCCCGTAATGATGTATTCCTGGTTGGCAAAATATAACTTTACCGTCACTGTCTCATCTTCCGGATTCGGTTCTACTATGGTGTTGTCTTCCACAGCATTATTATCGCCGTTGTTTTCATCCACCGGTGGCACTTTAGGCCTGCATGCGGCTAATGTAAATATCATAATTACCGCCAACAAAAATGATATCATTTTTTTCATATTCACTCATCTCCCTATCTTTTTATGTAATATCCGCATCAATTTTTTCATTATTTAACAAATAATCGTTTAAATATTTGATAAGAATTAACTGCAACAATAGATTAATCTTATTATAATACATAATTCTAAAAATATGATTAAGAAATATTAAAAGTTTATTAAAAAAACCATGGGGTCAGATACAGTAGTTCTTTTGACTCGAGAGTAGGGGCGGACCCACGTGTCCGCCCTGAGAAAGACCATGGGGCCAGGTACGGTGGTTCTTTTTCAATGACTTCGAACGGGCCCTGTTTAGATATTTTAGATCAATGCAAAGGTCAGGTTTGCGGCACAGGCTAATTCCTCACCCACATACGCCTTTGTTTCCGCTTTGCCTATTCCTCTCCTCAAAGTTATCATTTCAACTTCCATACGGATGGTATCTCCGGGCACTACCTGCCTTCTGAATTTACATTTATCTATGCCTGTAAATACCCCTAATTTCCCTCTGTTCTCCTCCAATCCCATACAGATGGCTGCCGCCACCTGTGCCATCGCTTCAACAATCAGAACCCCCGGCATTATAGGTTTTTCAGGGAAATGGCCCTGAAAAAACGGTTCGTTCATAGTTACGTTCTTTATACCTGTTGCTCTTCTCCCGGGTTCCATATCTAAAATTTTGTCTACCAGCAAAAATGGGTATCTGTGCGGTATCAGTTTTTGTATTTCCATAATATCTAACTCCATATTTAATTCCTCCCTGCCCTCAGGCATACTGAAAATATGCCGTGGAAATAGATTTTAATCCTTCGAATCAATGAGCCTTTAATTCGGTCCAAACACGGTCATATTCTTTTAAGAAATCACCGGGGTCCAAAAATATTTCGCAGTTTTCTATGATTTTATTGGAAGGATAAGCCACTTCGTTATTTCTGAGCTCCTCGTCCAACATTTCCATTGCACCGATATTGGGTGTTGAATATTCTATATAATCTGTATTTTTAAAAGCTATCTCCGGCCTTATCATAAAGTTAATAAATTTTTCCGCCAGTTCTTTGTTTTTAGTAGTCTTGCAGATTACCATATTATCGAACCAGATATTGCTCCCTTCTTTCGGTACCACATATTTAAAACCGCCTCCGGCCTCCGTCATCACTTCCATTGCCTCACCGGACCAGACCACGGCGAGCGCCGCTTCACCGCCAATCATCATATCTTTTACCTCATCTACAATATATGCCATGACCAGAGGTTTTTGTCTGATCAGCTCTTGCTTTGCTAATTCCAGCTGTTCTACATTTTCAGCATTGAGGCCAAAACCCAGCTTTTTGAGAGCAACCCCTATGGAATCCCTCTGACTATCCAGCATCAGGATTTATCCCTTATACTTTTCATCCCACAGTATGTCCCAGCTATCCACGGGTTCCGTAATTATATTCTCATCATAAAGTATACCAAGGGTCCCCCATAAATACGGCACCGAATATTCGTTGTCAGGATCAAAACTCAGATTTTTAAATGTGTCGTCAATATATTTATAGTTGTCGATATTGCGCATATCGATTTTTTCCAGCATGTCCTCTTTTATCATGCGTTCTATCATATAATCCGACGGAAACACCACATCATAACTTGCCCCGCCAGATTTAAGTTTTACATACATATCTTCGTTAGTGGAAAATGTCTCGTATATTACTTTTACTCCATATTCCTTTTCAAATTGCCTCAATACAGATTCGTCTATATAGTCTGCCCAGTTGTACACAGTCAACCTTTCTTTTTTACCTGAAATACAGCCTGCCAATGTAAAAAGCAAAAAAACCGCAATCAAAAACCCGGCAAATAATTTGATATTTCTTTTCATTTTCCCATACCTCCTTTACACTATTATTCGCAATCTCATAACTTAAACACAAATGAATGAACCACGGGGTCGGATACAGTGGTTCATTCAGGGCGGACACGCAGGTCCGCCCCTACCCTCGGAGGAACCGTAGGGCCAGAATGACATTCCAAGATTTTTCCGGAAACCCCCAACCGGCCCTTGTGCTTGAAAACCATGGGGTCAGGTACACCGGTTTTTTTCAGGGCGGACACGCAGGTCCGCCCCTACCCCCGGATGAATCGTAGGGCCGGAATGACATTCCGGAATTTCCCCGACAGCCCCGAACCGGCCCCCCGTGCTCATTCTTGATCGACAGTCCTCTTATTGATGATCAAGAGTAAAATCAATATTGCCGAAAACATCAATGTTGACAGAGCGTTTATTCTTGGGTTGATCCCCCTCCTTGCCATAGAATAAACTGTTATTGAGAGATTGCTCACTCCCCTGCCCGCCGTAAAAAAACTTATTACAAAATCATCTATGGAAAGAGTAAAGGCCATCAGGGCACCTGTAACTATTCCCGGCATAATTTCCGGTAAAATCACTTTTCTGAACGCATAAGACGGTGTGGCACCCAGATCCATGGCCGCTTCGGCCAGATGTTTGTTCAATTGCCGCAATTTAGGCAGAACGGCTAATACAACATATGGTATGCAGAAAGTGATATGAGCCAAAAGCATGGACAAAAAGCCCAATTCTAATTTAAAAAATATAAATAATGTCATGAGAGATACTCCTGTAACAATTTCGGGGTTCAATACGGGCAGATAATTTATATTTAATACGACCTTTTTGCCCAAAAAGCTCATGTTGTGAATTCCCACGGCTGCTATGGTGCCGATTATAGTGGAAATAACCGCCGAAAATATTGCAATCACTATAGTATAATAGAATGCATTTTTTATTACACCATCGTGAAACAATTCTTTATACCAACGCAGGGTGAGCCCGCCCCATTTCCCCCTGGATCGCGATTCATTGAATGAAAATATCATAAGGGTGATTATGGGAGCATAAAGGAACAAGAACATCAAAAATGTATAGATTTTTTTAACGGATCTGATTACCATAATCCACCACTCTCCTCCATGGGATCTTCATATTTAGCCATAATAGCCATAGCTATCAAAATAAAGACCATCATTATTATGGATATTGCAGAGCCGAAATTCCAGTCATAGACATAGGTGAACTGCTGCTCCACCAGATTTCCTATAAGCATAAACTGTCCCCCACCGAGCAGTTTAGGTATAACAAAAGTTGAGACAGCCGGCATAAATACCATAGTAATACCTGTTATGACCCCTGGGAGGCTTAACGGAAAAATTATTTTTCTAAAAACCGTAATTTCATTCGCTCCCAGATCCTTGGCGGCCTCTATCAGGGTTTTGTCCATTTTGGCGAGGACCGAATATATGGGTAATACCATAAAAGGGATGAAATTATACACCATACCTAAAATTACGGCACCATTATTATATAAGAGATTTAATGCCGGGAGATTAAAATACCCTAATATGTTGTTTATAACCCCGTTTTTGCCCAATAAAGTCATCCAGGCATAAGTCCTGAGCAAAAAGTTCATCCACATGGGCAGCACGAATAAGAGAACCATTAGGTTGCGTTTAGTGATATCCGCTCCGGCGATGATCATGGCCATGGGATAACCTAATACTAAACAAAACACAGTCGATATGAATGCCAATTTTAAAGATCTATAGAGCACTTTCCCATAGACAGGGGATATAAAACGCCTATAATTTTCCAGGGTAATGCCCCCGTCCCTGAAGCTCAAACTGAAATAGAGCACTAAAATCAGCGGAACAACTATGAAAATAATCAACCATACTATATAAGGATAGGCTAAAATCTTTTGGTTCGTTCTCATAATCAGGCACCCCTTTTCATAATATGGATTAAATCCGGCCCTATATTCATACCTATATAACTTCCCACCGGAGCCGTAATAGTGCTGTGTATCATCCACCGCCTTCCGTCTTCTTTGATTATCATTTCATAATGAACACCTTTAAAAGTGCTTGTGATTACCTTCCCCTTTAACATACCCGTTTCCGCCGATGTTATTTCAATATCTTCCGGCCTCACTACAACATCTACTTCCGTATTTTCTCCAAAATCTCTGTCTACACAAACAAAAGTTCTATCTGCAAATTCTACCAAATAATCCTTGATCATAATTCCCTTTACTATATTGCTTTCCCCTATAAAATCTGCAATAAATGCGGTTTTAGGTTCGTTATAAATATCCTCCGGTGCACCTATCTGCTGTATTTTGCCTTCACTCATGACTGCAATAGTATCCGACATGGTAAGAGCTTCTTCCTGATCGTGTGTGACATAGACAAATGTAATTCCTACTTCCTGTTGAATCTTTTTAAGTTCTATCTGCATACCTTTTCTTAATTTTAAATCCAAGGCCCCCAAAGGTTCGTCCAACAGGAGCACTTTCGGTTCGTTAACCAGCGCCCTGGCTATGGCTACCCTTTGTTGTTGTCCGCCGCTCAAAGAATCTACAGTTCTTTTTGCAAAACTTTCCATCCCCACAAGCTGCAGCATCTCCTCCACCTTTGTTCTGATCTCCCTTTCCGAAATCTTTTTTATTCTAAGCCCAAAGGCTATATTTTCAAATATATTCATATGAGGAAATAGAGCATATTTTTGGAATACCGTATTTATCTGTCTTTTATAAGGCGGCAAATCGTTGATCCTTTTACCCTCAAAAAAAACATCTCCTTTTGTCGGGTATTCAAATCCGCCAATAATTCTCAATGTGGTGGTTTTACCGCATCCACTGGGCCCTAATAATGTCAAAAATTCGTTTTTTCTAATATATAGGTCAATATTATCTAAAACAGAGGTTTCACCGTCATAGATTTTAGTTATATTCTTTAAATCGATTATATTTTGGCTCATTAAATACCCTCCTTTAGTCGTAGGGGTTACCCGCAGAGAAACCGTAATAGATATATCATTTTATCAATATTCTGATAACCCGTCTATAATAAACTTTAATCACTAAAAATAAGTATAATAAGGATATCCGTGCTGTGTCAATGGATTTTAGTAAAATTCCTGAAAATGTTTTGGGACCTTTATTCCTGTGGTTCGATACAATAAGAAAGCCTCAAAAATTATGGCAATTTTCAAGGCTTCTATGGTTGTTTCAATTTGTCTTGTTTCTAAAGATATTTACTATGGTGTATTTCTACAGTACCATATATCCATTTGCTTTAGGAACACTAAATATCCTAAGATTTAGGAATATTTAAAGATCCCGGCATATTCCGGGATGACGGCATGTTTTTAGCCCCCGGAATATTTTGAGGATCCTGCATATCTTGGGATCCTGAGATGTTTTGAGAACTCTGTACACCCTGGGATCCGGGAATATTTAAGGATTCCGGCATATTTCGAGATGACGGCATGTTTTTAGCTCCCGGGATATTTTGGGGTTCCTGAATATTTTGAGATCCTGGAAGATTTTGAGAACTTTGTACACCCTGAGATCCGGGAATATTTAAAGACTCCGGCATATTTCGAGATGACGGCATGTTTTTAGCCCCCGGAATATCCTGAGGATTCTGTGCGCTTTGTGCCCCTTTGTTTTGTGATGATTGCATTTTCATAATCAGCCACCTCCTATTCTATAGTGTGGCTGATAATAATAAATTTTATTCAAATAAATTTTTGGCTTAAAGTACCGAAAATCGAAAATCAACATGCCGATACGCCGGCCTGTATTCAGATAAAATCCTGACTTGTTTCGAAAATAAAAAAACAAAAAATAAAAGAACAGAGATATGGGATTTCCGCTTCGCTGGCACCAATTCTCTCCACATTAATATACTATAGTATACTATGATTTTATAACACATTTCTCATAATAAAGGAGGGAATTAATTATGTATTATAGCCAACGTTCTTGCCCTAGCGGCACTACAGCATATACCATCAGAGCCGGAGACACATTCTATAGGTTATCCATAACTTACAATGTGTCTCTTGATGCTATGTTAGCGGCCAATCCCGGAGTCGATCCGGATAGGTTATCCATAGGCCAAATAGTTTGCATACCTGTGGGACCCACGCCGCCGCCCCCAACAGTACAATGCCCTACATTGAGAATTGGCAGCAGGGGTGCTTCGGTGCAGCAACTGCAACAACTCTTAAGAAATGAAGGATATGATCCGGGCCCCATCGATGGTATTTTCGGCTCCAGAACTCAATCTGCCGTTATGGCTTTCCAGAGGGATACACATATTGCCGTAGACGGAATAGTAGGTATACAGACATGGACCGCACTCGGTGTAAATTGTGGAGTTTCGCCGCCACATACCTGCCCTGCGGGAACAAGCCCTTATACAATCAGACCCGGTGATACTTTCTATCTTCTTGCCATAAGATTTAACACAACAGTAAATGCTATTATAGCAGCTAACCCGGGTGTAAATCCAAATGCCTTACAGATAGGTCAAATAGTTTGTATTCCGGGATAAAGTAAAGAACCACGGGGACAGTCCCCCCGGCTAACAAAGACTAGCCGGCAGGTACAGTCCCCATTGTTTTTAGGCTGTCGGGCAAAAAATCGGCACCTAATATTCCCGCACTCAAATATTACCTGAATCTATTTCCCAGTTCCGCAAAAATCTCCCTGGGAAGAACATCTTTTTTATTCAATAGCACCAATAGATGATACAATAAATCGCCGGTTTCATAAATCAGTTCGTCCCTATCAGGATTTTTAGCAGCTATGATAACTTCTGCCGCTTCTTCCCCAACTTTTTTCAAAATCTTATCCAGCCCTTCATCCAACAAATAATTTGTATAAGAGTCTTCCTTAGGGTTTACCTTTCTATCCGTAATGATCTCATACAATCTCTCTATTATATCGGAATCTATCTTCTCCCCTCTCTCTTCTTCATATAGATAAAGAAGGTTGAAAAAACAGCTCCTGGCTCCCGTATGACAGGCTACCCCTATCTGTTCTACCTGAATTAAAAGTGTGTCCTCATCACAGTCATAATTTATACTTTTTACCTTTTGGATATGCCCGGATGTTTCTCCTTTATGCCATAATTCCTTTCTGCTACGACTCCAGAACCACGTTTCTCCGGTTCCCAGAGTTTTCCTCAGAGAGTCATCATTCATATAAGCGAGCATCAAGACCTCTTTTGTATCGACATCCTGCACTATGGCGGGTATCAGGCCTCTTTCGTCAAATTTTAAATTTTCTAATTTATTCATCTTTATCTTTCTACCTTTCTTGCTGATTACCGACAACTCCGCAGTGCAGCCAAGTGCCCGGTTCTTTTTTATTTTCCTACTTTTCTTACGCGAATTCCCCTGCTGCCCAAGTATTGTTTAACCCTTTTTATACTGATTTCTCCAAAATGAAACAGGGAAGCTGCTAAAGCTGCATCTGCTCCTCCCTCCGTAAAAACATCATAAAAATCTTCTAATTTGCCCGCACCGCCGGAGGCTATCACGGGAACCTTTACCGATACGCTGATATTACTTGTAATTTCAATATCATATCCGTCCCTTGTGCCGTCTTTATCTATACTGGTAAGCAGGATTTCTCCGGCACCCAGCCCCACTAACGTCTTCGCCCAAATTATAGCTTCCAGTCCCGCGTCCTCTCTGCCCCCTTTTATGTATACACTGTAAATATTTCCTTTATACGGTTTTACATCAACCGATGCGACAACTGTTGAGGAGCCGAAAGTTTCGGCACATTCCGTAATAATAGGAGGTGTATAAACAGCAGCCGAGCCGATAGAAACCTTGTCGGCACCGCTCTCCAATAATTGCTTGAAATCCTCTACATTTCCGACCCCGCCTCCTACTATCAATGGAATAGATATATCGGCGGCCACCTTTTCCACTATATCCAGCATCTTCCCCCTGCCTTCATCGGTTGCATTGATATCCAACAGCACCAGTTCATCCGCCCCTTGCAATTCATAGGCTTTTGCAACTTCAACCGGATCCCCCGCATCGATCAAATCCGTAAATTTTACTCCTTTTACCACTCTTCCGTTATCTATGTCCAAACAAGGAATGATTCTTTTTTCTTTCATTTCTATACCACCTTTAAGTCAGTTAAATTTATTTTTCCCTCGTAGAGGGCTTTTCCAACAATGGCTCCCGCTACTCCGATTTCGGACAACTTTTGCAAATCTTCTGCGGAAGACACACCGCCGGATGCTATAACATCTATGGACACGCTGTTATTTATCTTTCTGATCACTTCAAAATTGGGTCCTTTCAGCATTCCATCCCTTGCTATATCTGTGTATATAATAGTTTTTCCTCCCAATTGCTGTATCTTCTCGGCAAATTGCAGGGCATCCACTGCGCTGGTTTTTGTCCAACCATCTACCGCAATGCAGCCATTCCTGGCATCTATGGATACTGCAATTTTTTCTCCATATGTGTTTATTGCCTGTTTAAGCATCTCCTCATCCTGCACTGCCTTAGTACCTATTATCACTTTATGCGCGCCTATATCAACCAATGTTTTAATTATTTCTAAATTTCTGATACCACCCCCTATTTGTACAGGAATATCTATCTCTTTGATAATTTCTTTGATGATCTCAAAATTTTTACTCTTTCCCTTCAATGCACCATCAAGATCCACGATGTGCAAAGCTTTAGCCCCTTTTTGCTCCCAAAGTTTTGCGACCTCCTTCGGGTCATCATAATATATTTTTTCTTTATGAAATTTGCCTTGGGTGAGCATCACACATTTTCCATCCTTTATATCTATCGCCGGGTATATCAACATTTATTTTATCACACTCGCTTTCATCTATCCATAAAAAGAACCACAAGATCAGGTTCGCCGGTCTTTTTCAGGGCGGACACACAGGTCCGCCCCTACTCTCGAATCAAGGGAACCAATGTACCTCGGGGTCAGGTTCGCCGGGCTTTTTCAGGGCGGACACACAGGTCCGCCCCTACTCCCGAAAAAACCACGGTTCCTGATCCTCAGATCTTTTTCAGTTCCTGACCTCTCGGTATTTTTTTATAATTTCCCCTTTGTAGACAGGACCCCTTCAATCCTCGAATCATAACCGGTCGCTCTATCCAGTGCTTTAGCGAAGGCCTTGAATATACTTTCAATGATATGATGATTATTTTTACCGTATAAATTCCTGATATGAAGGGTCATACCGCTATTAAAGGCCACAGCCCTGAA
>Ga0172382_10011556_pt1 | contig 11648 bp, 10 predicted proteins | sample Leawel138RmetaG_FD_122245 | JGI IMG/M metagenome (GOLD analysis project Ga0172382, IMG submission 122245) | Leachate microbial communities from a municipal landfill in Southern Ontario, Canada - Leachate well 138R metaG | ecosystem: Engineered > Solid waste > Landfill > Unclassified | place...
CCGGTGTCGGCCCGGGTCTCGTTTTTCAATGAACGCGGGCACGACGTCCCGGTGCTGAACGCCGACCCGGCGGTTTTCCAGCCGGTGCTGCTGGAAGCGGGCACGGATCCGCTGCTGGGGACGCCCGATGCGCAAGCCCCGTCATTCGGACCCACGCTGCCAGCCCATCGCCCGCTGCGCTGGCCGTGGGCCTTGGGCGTCATTGTGGCCGTCTGCCTGTTGGTGCTCCAGTTCGCGTATGTGTTCCGGGCCCAGATTGCCACCCACGTCCCGGAAACACGGCCTTATCTGCAGCAGCTGTGCGCGCTGATGAAGTGCGAGGTCGGGCACCTGACTGACGCCGCGCTGTTGTCCATTGAGTCCTCCTCCATTGAACCGTGGCAGGCGGGCGCCGGTCTTTCCTCTTCGCGTTCGCTGGTCCAGGCGGGCGGGGAGCCGCCCGCCGAGGTCGAGTTCGACGTGCGCCGCCGTCTGGCCTTGCGCGTGGCCTTGCGCAACCGAGCGCCGTTTGAGCAGCCCTGGCCCGCCATGGAGCTGTCCCTGACCGATGTGCGCGAAAACGTGGTGGCCCGGCGTGTCCTGACGCCTGAGCGCTATCTCTCTCCGTCGGCTGCGAAGGAGATGATGGGCGCAGGCAGCTTGCATGTGCTGCGGGTGCCCATTGATACGTCGGTACCGCAGGCTTCCGGCTACCGAGTCCTCTTTTTCTATCCCTGATTATGTCTACTCAACCTGCTATTCTGGTTTGTGGTTCGATGGCCTTTGACACCATCATGGTGTTTGAGGGGCAGTTCAAGGACCACATCCTGCCTGATCAGATTCACGCCTTGAGCGTATCGTTCCTGGTGCCGTCCATGCGGAAGGAGTTTGGGGGATGCGCAGGCAATATTTCCTACAACCTGAAGCTGCTGGGTGGCAACCCGACCCCGGTGGCAACGGTGGGCATGGACGCGCAAGGCTATTTGCAGCGGCTCAAGTCCCTGGACATTCGCACCAATGGCATCAGCGTGGTGCAAGATCATTTCACCGCGCAGTGCTTCATCACCACCGACCTGAAAGACAATCAGCTCACCGCTTTCCACCCCGGCGCCATGGCGGTGGCCGCTGACAATGATCTGTCCGCCTTGCCGGGCGAATGGGCCATTGTGGCGCCGGATGCCAAAGAGGCGATGTTTGCGCATGCCCGCCGCTTGAAGGCGCGCGGTACGCCCTTCATCTTTGACCTGGGCCAGGCCATGCCGCTGTTTGACCGCGATGATCTGTGCGAAATGATCGAGATGACCGACGTATTGACGGTCAACGATTACGAAGCCCATATCGTCAAGCAGCGCACCGGCATCTCGATGTCCGATCTTTCGTTTGAGAAGCAGGCCGTGATCGTGACGCTGGCGGACCAGGGGTCCGTGCTGTGGCAAAACGGTGTTGCCACCAATATTGCGCCGGTCAAGGCCGAGCAGGTGGTGGATCCCACCGGCTGCGGAGATGCCTATCGCGCCGGTCTGCTCTATGGGGTCAGCAATGGCTGGATGTGGGAGAAAAGCTGCCAATTGGCCAGTTTGATGGGCTCAATCAAAGTGGGGTATCGCGGTCCGCAAAACCATGCGCCAAGCCGGGACGACATTGCCGAACGCTTGTACGAGGCCTACGGCATTGACTTTTAAGCGCGGCAGACGCCGCTGCTGGTAACGCCCTGACACATCTGAATCGCGACCGGGAAAGGGTTGATTGAACCTCTCCCGGTATATCCTATCCAAGTCGATGAGGCTTCCTTGCGGAAGCAGTACTGAGAATAAGGATGCAGTATGTTGAAAAATACCCCTGGACGTCTGTCCCGCGCTGGCTTGCTTGGCATGGTGCTGGTGTCCGCATTGGTGGCGGGTTGCGCCACCGGCAGCAATTCGGCATCGGTCTATGGATCGGGCCAGGCTCAGCGTGAGCAAGTCGTCCGTTATGGAACGATTACTTCAATCGCCCCGGTCACGATTGATCGCGGCCAGACCGGCGTCGGTACCGCGGGTGGCGCGGTGATCGGCGGCGTGGCGGGCAGCTCGATCGGCGGCGGCCGCGGGCAGATCATTTCTTCCGTGCTGGGTGCCATTGTTGGCGGCGTGGCCGGCCAAGCCGTTGAAGGCGGCGTGTCGAAGCGGCAAGGGGTGGAGCTGACAGTGCGCTATGACAGTGGCGAAGTCCGCTCCATCGTCCAGGAAGACGATACCGCCTTCCGGGTCGGGGATCGGGTGCGCATTGTGAGCGGAAGCGGCACCACGCGCGTCTTGCCGCAATAAGTCGGCGCGTCAGCGCGCTGGAGGAAAAAAGCCGGATTTTGCAATCCGGCTTTTTTTTAATGAAGGAAGACCGGCAGGCCCAGGCGACCCAGGACCATCAGCGCGACCTGGGTCAGCAGCAACAGCACCAGCGGAGAAAGGTCAATGCCGCCCAGATCAGGCATAAAGCGGCGGATCGGGTTCAACATCGGCGCCGTCAGCTCGCTCAGAATGCCCATGATGGGGGAGTTCGGGTTGACCCAGGACATGATGACCATGATCAGCGTCACCCACATGATCAGGTTCAGGCCCCACTTGATGCTGACCATCAGCGCGATCCAGATGGCGGACGGGAAAATGCCCTGGATCGAAATGCCGAGCGCGATCAAGCTCAGGACAATGTAAATGAGCGCGGTCAGCCAGACTCCCGCCAGCGATGCCCAATCCAGGCCGCCCCATCCTTTGAACACCCGCCGCAACGGCAGCACCAGCCAATCGCTGACTTGATAAACGGTGCGGGCAAGCGGGGTATACGGTTGCAGCCGGATGCATTGCATCCAGAACCGGAGGATCAGTACCGCGCCAAACAGGGTGAAGACGGTACTGAGCAGAAAAGCGGCAATGTCGCCAAACATACAGACTCCCAAGCCAGAGAGGCCAGTGCGATAAGGAAACCCTTATTGTCGCACGGCCACGCCTGGTGATTGAAGCGAAACCTCGCCTTGAGAGAGGGCGGAGCAAGCGTCGGCCCCAGGGCCGACGGGGTTCACTGGCCTACCGGGAACGGCCAGACGGCGCCTGCCGTGTTCTGTTCCGTTTTGACGGGCTGCGCTTTTTTGCTGGCGCTTTTTGCCGGGCTGGCGGTCTTGCTGGCTGCTGGCGGGGAGGATTTGGTGGCGGATTTGCTGGGAGTCTGGGTCACTTTTTTACTGGCTGCTGGTGTTGAGCTGGCTTTGCTTGCGGTTTTGCTTGCCGCAGGTTTTGCCGCTGTGCTTTTCTTGGCGCTTGGCGTGGAAGCGGACGCGGTTTTTTTGACGGCGCCCGGGGTTTTCGTGCTGGCCTTGACGGGCGTCTTGGCGCTTGATTTTACCGCTGTTTTGGCGGGCGCCGCTTTTTTGGCTACCGTCTTGACGGCGGCTTTGGCCGCCGCTTTGCCTTCAGCGGGTTTGCTGGAGGAGGGCGTGCTGGTTTTTTTTGACGTCGCAGCGGGTTTTTTTGCTGCACTTGCGGCTTTTTTGGCGCTTGCCATGGTCTCTGCTCCTTGGAAGGTCAGGGGCGGCGTTCTGTTGAGCATCCGTCCTGAGCATCACTGTCAACACATCACATCGTTTGGGCCAAGCGATCAAGGCTTGGCGCCGAATGCCGAGTTCAGTTGGTGAAGAAGCCCCGGCCTTGCGGGCGGAGCTTCTTCACTCAGCGATCGTTGCTGCTTTCCATGCAGCCCCACCCTCCAGCGGGAGAGCGAGGCCTGGGCCTGTGCTTAATCCCAGCTGAGCGCGCCACCCGTTTGGTACTCGATGACGCGGGTCTCGAAGAAGTTGCGTTCTTTCTTCAAGTCGATCATCTCGGCCATCCACGGGAAGGGATTTTCCTCCTGCGGGAACAGCGGATCAATACCAATCTGCTGGCAGCGGCGGTTCGCAATGAAGCGCAGATACGCTTTGAACATCGGCGCATTCAAGCCCAACACGCCTCTTGGCATCGTATCTTCCGCGTAAGCGTATTCCAGGTCAACTGCTTGACGGAAAAGATCCTTGATTTCTTCACGGAACTCGGCCGTCCACAAATGGGGGTTTTCGAGTTTGATCGTGTTGATCAGATCCACGCCGAAGTTGCAGTGCATGGATTCATCACGCAGGATGTACATGTATTGCTCGGCGGCGCCCGTCATCTTGTTCTGGCGGCCCAGCGCCAGGATCTGCGTGAAACCGACGTAGAAGAACAGCCCTTCCATCAGGCACGCGAACACGATCAGGGACTTCAGCAGCGTCTGGTCGGCCTCGGGCGTGCCGGTCTGGAAGTTGGGATCGGCGATCGCGTCGATGAACGGAATCAGGAACTCGTCCTTGGCGCGGATGGACGGCACTTCGTTGTAGGCGTTGAAAATCTCGGCCTCATCCAGGTCCAGGCTTTCCACGATGTACTGGTAGGCGTGGGTGTGGATGGCTTCTTCAAATGCCTGGCGCAGCAGGAACTGGCGGCATTCGGGCGCCGTGATGTGCCGATAGGTGCCAAGCACGATGTTGTTCGCGGCGAGCGAATCGGCGGTCACGAAAAAGCCCAGGTTGCGCTTGACGATCCGGCGCTCATCCTCGGTCAGGCCATTCGGGTTCTTCCACAGCGCGATGTCGCGCGACATGTTGACCTCTTGCGGCATCCAGTGGTTTGCGCACGTGGCCAGATACTTTTCCCATGCCCACTTGTACTTGAACGGGACCAACTGATTGACGTCGGTTTTGCCATTGATGATGCGTTTGTCGGCAACGTTGACCCGGTTGCCGTCACCGGTGGTGATGGTGCCGGTCGTGGCCACAGCGGAACCCGCCTCAGGATGCTGAGCCGAAGGCGCGGTAGGTTTTGAGACGTCTTCTTCCCAAGACAACATATTCATTTACTCCGTAAAACGCAGGTTACTGGCACGCTTCGCACTCATCGAACCCGGGATCGCCCGGGCGCATGGTGCATGCCGCGCCAACAATTTCAGCTTCGGGCAGCGCGCTGATGGGCGCGGCGCCTGCTGTCTGGACGGCGTTCAGTTCACCGCCCCGGCCGGTTGACTTCTCTGCGCTGGTGGCGCCCATGGCGCGCAGGTAGTAGGTCGTCTTGAGGCCGCGGAGCCACGCGAACTTGTACGTTTCATCCAGTTTCTTGCCGGACACGCCCGCAAGGTAGATGTTCAACGATTGGGCTTGGTCAATCCATTTCTGGCGGCGCGACGCGCACTCGACCAGCCACTTGGGATCCACTTCGAAGGCGGTGGCGTAGAGTTTGCGCAGCTCGGCCGGGATCCGGTCGATGCGGGCCAGGCTGCCGTCGAAGTATTTCAGGTCGGCAACCATCACTTCGTCCCAGAGGCCCAGTTGCTTCAGGTCGCGGACCAGGTAGTCGTTGACGATGGTGAATTCGCCGGACAGGTTGGACTTGACGTAGAGGTTCTGGAAGGTGGGCTCGATGCATGCCGAGACGCCGATGATGTTGGAGATCGTGGCGGTGGGCGCAATGGCGATGCAGTTCGAGTTGCGCATGCCCTGCTTCTGGATCAGCGTGCGCAGGCCATCCCAGTCCAGCGTCTGGCTGGTGTCAACTTCAAGGTGGCCGCCGCGCTCCTTGCGCAGCAGTTCGATCGAGTCGATCGGCAGAATGCCCCGGGACCACAGCGAGCCTTCGTAGGTCTCGTAGGCGCCGCGCTCAACGGCCAGGTTCGACGACGCCTGGTAGGCGTAGTAGCACACCGCCTCCATGGAGCGATCGGCGAATTCGACGGCTTCATCCGACGCGTACGGAATGCGTTGCAGGTGCAGCGCATCCTGGAAACCCATGATGCCCATGCCGACCGGACGGTGGCGCAGGTTGGAGTTGCGCGCTTTTTCAACCGCGTAGTAGTTGATGTCGATGACGTTGTCGAGCATCCGCATCGCGGTCTTGATGGTGCGCTGCAGCTTGTCGTGGTCAAGCACGACCTGGCCGTCGTCGAGCGTCTTCATGTGCGCGACCAGGTTGACCGAGCCCAGGTTGCAGACGGCGATTTCGGAGTCGCTGGTGTTCAGCGTGATCTCGGTGCACAGGTTCGAGCTGTGGACGACGCCGACGTGCTGTTGCGGCGAGCGGATATTGCACGGATCCTTGAAGGTGATCCACGGATGGCCGGTTTCAAACAGCATCGACAGCATCTTGCGCCACAGGTTGACGGCCGGGATGCGCTTGAAGAGCTTCAGCTCGCCGCTCTGCGTCTTGGCTTCGTAGCCGGTGTAGGCCTGTTCGAACGCCTGGCCGTAGAGATCGTGCAGGTCAGGGGTGTCCGACGGTGAGAACAGCGTCCAGTCCTGGTTTTCAATCACGCGCTTCATGAACAGGTCGGGAATCCAGTTCGCCGTGTTCATGTCGTGGGTACGGCGGCGGTCATCGCCGGTGTTCTTGCGCAGCTCAAGGAACTCTTCGATGTCCAGGTGCCAGGTTTCCAGGTAGGTGCACACGGCGCCCTTGCGCTTGCCGCCCTGGTTGACCGCCACCGCGGTGTCGTTGACCACTTTCAGGAAAGGCACGACGCCCTGGCTTTCGCCGTTGGTGCCCTTGATGTGGCTGCGCAGCGCGCGCACCGGCGTCCAGTCATTGCCGAGGCCGCCCGCGTACTTGGCAAGCAGTGCGTTTTCCTTGATGGCGTCGTAGATGCTTTCCAGGCTGTCCGCCACCGTGGTGAGGTAGCACGACGACAGCTGCGAGTGGCGCGTGCCGGCGTTGAACAGGGTCGGGGTCGAGCTCATGAAGTCAAACGACGACAGCAGGTTGTAGAACTCGATGGCGCGGTCTTCGCGGGCTTTTTCCTCGATGGCCAGGCCCATGGCCACGCGCATGTAGAACGCTTGCGGCAGCTCGATGCGGCGGTTGGCAATGTGCAGGAAGTAGCGGTCATACAGCGTTTGCAGGCCCAGGTAGCTGAACTGCAGGTCGCGTTCGCCATCCAGCGCGGCGCTGATCTTGGCCAGGTCGAACTCCGCCATGCGGGGGTCGAGCAGTTCGGCCTCGATGCCTTTCTGGATGAACTGCGGGAAATAAACGGCGTAGCGGGCCTTCATGTCCGCCTGGCTGACTTCCTCGCCCAGCACTTCGCGGCGGATGGTGTGCAGCAGCAGGCGGGCGGTCACGGTGCTGTAGGCCGGGTCTTTTTCCAGCATGGCGCGGGCGGCCAGGATCACGGATTTGTAGACCTCTTCGCTGGAGACGCCGTCATACAGGTTCTTCAGCGTTTCCTTGAAGATGGTTTCCGCGGAGGTGGTTTCTTCAAGACCGGCGCAAGCGGCTTCAATGGTGGCGAGCAGTTTTTGCAGATCCAGCGGCGTCTTGACGCCGCTTTCGGTCACGTGCAGCGTGGGCTGGTCTGCCGAGGCTTTCAGCAGGGCGCGCTGCTGGGCGCGTTTTTCCCGGTAGAGCACGTAGGCCCGCGCGACGTCATGCTCGCCGGAGCGCATCAGCGCCAGTTCGACCTGGTCCTGGATGTCTTCGATGTGCACGGTGCCGCCGCTGGGCTGGCGGCGCAGCAGGGCGCTGACGACCTGGTTGGTCAGGCTCTCGACCATTTCACGGATGCGGGCCGACGCCGCGCCTTGTCCGCCGTTGACGGCCAGGAAGGCCTTGGTGACGGCAATTGAAATCTTGCCGGGCTCAAAACCAACCACGGCTCCATTACGACGAATGACCTTGTGGTCGGCATAGCTCGTGCCGCCGGTGGCAGTCGCGGGCGCTTGAACGGGCGCGGCGGCGGTGCTTGCCTGAGCCGAAGGGGTCGAGAGTTGCATGAAGCCTCCTAGGATAGAAATGGGGACGCGCCGCGGCGCGCCGGGAAACAATCTGATGGCAAAAAATGAATACGAATGCGGACAACACCTGCACACTATTCGTGGGGGGCGACTGCCGGGCGTAAATCCTTGTTGGGATGCCGGCCGAAGGCCGTGCTGCCGGGCGCTGCGCGGTGGAGCAGAGACGTCCCCAAGACTCAGCAATGTACTACATCTAGTGCTGAGTAGGATAGCTGAGCGCTAATTCTAGTGTGGGGAGCAATTGTAGATCAAGTGAAAAGATGTTGCTGAATACGTAGTTTACCCCGACGCAAGCTTTCATGCGGACCCTGAAATCAGAGCCCCGAATACTGCCGGTTTCACGTTGAAATCAGGCGCAAAGCTGCGGCTTCATTGCCCAGTGGAGGGCGGTGAAACAATCGGATCGGGCAGGATCAGGCCGGTGCAGGCGCGCAGCAGCAGCGGGTGCCGCCAATCAAAAAAAGGTCCCGGGTCGGTCTTTCTGCCTGGCGCAATATGCTCATGCCCCTGGACGGCGGAAAGCGGATAGTGGGCACGCAACAGCGGTATCAGTTGCGCCAGGCGCTGGTACTGGGCGGGCGTGAAAGGCTCGGTATCGGCGCCCTCCAGTTCAATGCCGATGGAAAAATCATTGCAGCGCGGCTGGCCCTGCCAGCACGACAGCCCCGCATGCCAGGCGCGGTCATCGGTACTGACAAATTGCGTCAACTCGCCTTGACGCTGAATCAGGAAGTGCGCGGAGACGTTCAGGCCGCGCACGTTTTCAAACCACGGATGCGCGCTGCAATCCAGCGTGTTGGTGAACAGCTGTTTGATGTAGGGGCCGCCGAATTCCAGCGGCGGCAAGCTGATGTTGTGGATGACGAGCAAGGACACCACGGCGCCGTCGGGTCGGGCGTCGTGATTGGGAGAAGGGCAAGGCAGGGCGGAGTCCGGCTGCAGCCAGCCCCGTTCCTGCCAGGCCAACGACGTATCCCCCTGGTTTACCATCAGAGGAACCGCAGCCTGTCCAGGACACTGCGGATCTGGCTTTGCCAGTCTGCCAGTGTCGCCCCTTGAGGGGCGCGCGTGAGCGCGTAGGGGTGGGCCTTACCCCGCACGGGGGCCTTTCAGGGAGTGGGCGAGTGAACAGTAGTTGTAGCCTTTGCGGCGGACGGCCTCGCTCGAGGGCTGCATGATGCCGCAATGGGCGCAGCGCACCATCAACTCCGTGCCGCCCGCCTGTGAGGGGGGCGCGGCGCTGGCCGCGTTGCGCTTGTGCGCGGAACGCGTGACCAGGCGGGCCGCCAGCAGCGCGGCCACGATGACCACAACCCAGAAAATCAATTTACCCATGAAACATCCTGTTCAAGCTCGAATCGGAAGCACGACTTCCATGACGAAGCGCGTGCCAGTATAGGCCAGCAGCAGCAAGGCGAAGCCGGTCAAGGTCCAGTGCAGCGCTGTCTTGCCGCGCCAGCCGCGCAACTGCCGTCCGATCAGCAGCAGGCCGAAGGTGATCCACGACAGCAGGGTAAAGACGACTTTATGGTCGAAGGTCAGAATGTTGCCGGTCAGGCCGATGGAGACCAGTGAGCCGCTGACGATGGCCAGGGTCAGCAGGATGAAGCCGATCCAGATCAGGCGGAACAGCAGGCTTTCCAGCGCCAGCAGCGGTGGCAGCGCGTCCAGCATGCGGGCGCGCCAGCTGGGCGAGCCGTCGGCGCGGCTGTCCGCGCCCAGTTGGTGGAGGTGACGATCGCTGGTGGCCATCAGAATGGCGTGCAGGGCCGCCACGCTGACCAGGCAATAGGCGCTGAGGGCCAGGCCCAAGTGGATGCGCAGCCAGCCGCTGTCCGCGCTGGCGACGATCTGCGTGGTGGGGAAGGCAAGCGGCAGCAGCGTGGCCAGGATGCCGAGCGGCAGGGCCCAGAGCCGGAACCCGCCGATGGAGACCCACAGGCTTTCGAACCAGAAGACCAGCATCCCGAGCCAGACCGTGATGGAGACGCTTGAGGCAAAGCCGAAGTGCAGGTGTCCTTGTGGCAAAATGAGCTGTTGCAGCCCCCACCCGTGAACGATCAGCACGAGCGCCAGTCCAAACCGCTCGTACCAGGTGGGCCGTGCGGCGGGTTGTGTGGCGGTAACGCGCCAGGCGATGGCCATTAACAGGGCATAGCCGACAGCGGCCAGTCCGTGCAATACAATTCCCTTATCCATAAGGAAGTGTAAGCGATTCATATCCATGCTAGATAACCTTACTACTCGTCTGTCCCGCGTTGTCAAAACCATACGGGGCCAGGCACGACTGACCGAAGCCAACACGCAGGAAATGCTGCGTGAGGTGCGCCTGGCATTGTTGGAAGCCGACGTTTCTTTGCCGGTGGTCCGCGACTTCATTGCTAAAGTCAAAGAAAAAGCGCTCGGCGAAGACGTAGTTGGCAGTCTAACGCCTGGACAAGCCCTCGTGGGCGTCGTCAGCAAAGAATTGACGGCGCTGATGGGCGGAGACCTTGGCGCTGAAGCCGTTGAGTTGTCCTTGGCTCAACAGCCCCCAGCCGTTATTTTAATGGCGGGTTTGCAAGGCTCGGGTAAAACCACGACCACCGGCAAGCTGGCCAAGTGGCTGAACGAAGGCGGCCACGTGCAGGCGGGGCGCAAAACCGGCAAGAAAAAAGTGCTGGTGGTCAGCGCGGACGTCTATCGCCCCGCCGCCATTGATCAGCTCAAGACCGTGGCCGCGCAGGCCGGGGTGGATTTCCTGCCGTCCGATCCCACGGAAAAACCGCGGGACATTGCCGCCCGCGCCTTGGATCACGCGCGCCGCTATCACTATGACGTGCTCATTGTTGACACGGCGGGCCGACTCGGGATTGATGAAGTCCTGATGAATGAGATCCAGGCCCTGCACGCCCAGCTCAATCCGATTGAAACGCTGTTTGTTGTGGATGCCATGCTTGGCCAGGACGCGGTGAACGTGGCCAAGGCCTTCAATGACGCCTTGCCGCTGACGGGCGTGGTGTTGACCAAGCTCGATGGCGATGCGCGCGGCGGCGCGGCGCTGTCGGTGCGGCAGGTGACCGGCAAGCCGCTGAAGTTTGTTGGCGTGTCGGAGAAGTTGACCGGCCTCGAGCCTTTCCATCCGGAGCGGATGGCCCAGCGCATTCTTGGCATGGGAGACATCCTCTCGCTGGTTGAGGAAGCGCAGAAAGCGATTGACGTTGATGAGGCGCAAAAGCTGGCGGCCAAGATCAAGTCGGGCGACAAATTCGACTTGAACGATTTCCGCTCTCAACTTGCGCAGATGAAAAACATCGGGGATATGGGCTCGCTGCTGGAAAAACTGCCCGCCCAGTTCGCGCAGGCCGCGGGCCAGCTCGATGGCCAGCAGGCAAGCAAGTCCGTGGCCCGGATGGAAGGCATTCTGAACTCGATGACGCCCGCCGAGCGCAGCAAGCCCGAATTGCTGAAGGCGTCGCGCAAGCGCCGGATTGCCGCGGGCGCGGGCGTGCAGGTCCAGGAAGTCAACCGCCTGCTGTCCCAGTTTCAGCAGATGCAGGGCATGATGAAAATGATGAAAAAGGGCGGCATGGGCAAGATGATGCGGGCCATGGGCGGGATGAAAGGCATGAAGGGAATGAAATTCCCCGGCATGCGGTGAATTAGGCCCACCCCCTACGCGCTTCGCTTCCACCTCGCGGCTTGCAAGCCGCTCGGATTCGCCAGGCATCAAGCAGCCCTCAAGGGCTACTTGATGTCCGGGCTCATCCCCTCAAGGGGGCGGCACTGGCGGACTGGCAAAGCCAGCTCCGCGGTGCCCTGGGTCGCTGAGCTTCTTTTGTTATGTTGGTTCGCGAGCATTCGCTCGCTC
>Ga0172382_10011557_pt1 | contig 11648 bp, 12 predicted proteins | sample Leawel138RmetaG_FD_122245 | JGI IMG/M metagenome (GOLD analysis project Ga0172382, IMG submission 122245) | Leachate microbial communities from a municipal landfill in Southern Ontario, Canada - Leachate well 138R metaG | ecosystem: Engineered > Solid waste > Landfill > Unclassified | place...
GCACGACATCCTGGGCGTGGCGGTCTTTCTGATCGTGTTCTCGGCGATCCTGTTCTTCGCGCCCGAGTTCGGCGGTTACTTCCTCGAATACAACAACTTCATCCCGGCCGATCCGCTGGTCACACCGGCGCACATCGCACCGGTGTGGTATTTCACGCCGTTCTATTCGATCCTGCGTGCCACGACCGAGGATTTCCTGCTGTGGTGGATGATCCCGTTCCTGGTCGTCTACCTGCTGCTGGTTCTGGCCACCGCGCGGGCGGCCCTGAGCAAGCTGATCGCACTGATCGTGGTGGCGGCGATGATCCTCGGCTTCTTCGTCATCGACGCGAAGTTCTGGGGCGTGGTCGGCATGGGCGGCGCCGTGCTGATCCTGTTCGTGCTGCCGTGGATCGACCAGAGTCCGGTCAAGTCGATCCGCTATCGTCCGGGCTGGCACAAGGGCATGCTGGCGGCTTTCGTCGTCGTCTTCCTCGTGCTCGGATATCTCGGCACGACACCGGTTTCGCCGACGAACTCGCTGTTCTCGCAGATCGGCACGCTGCTGTATTTCGCCTTCTTCCTGTTGATGCCGTGGTGGAGCAGTGCCGGTACCTGCAAGCCGGTACCCGAGCGCGTCACTTTCCGCGGGCACTGATTCCGCGATCCGGCAACTGGAGCTGCAAAGAAGATGAAACTCGTCACCCGGATCCTGGCCCCGATCGTGGCCGTGTTCGCGATCGGCAGTGCCGTCGCGGCCGAGTCGGCCTTCCCGCTCGATCCTTTCCCGACCCAGAAGCTGACGGACGAACCCGCGCTGCAGAACGGCGCCCGGCTGTTCGTCAATTACTGCATGGGCTGCCACGGTGCCGCGCTGATGCGCTACAACCGGCTGCATGACATCGGCCTGACCGACGAGCAGATTCGCGAGAATCTGGTCTTCGATCCGAAGGGCAAGGTCGGCGACCTGATGAAGATCCCCATGCGCCCTGCCGATTCGAAGGCCTGGTTCGGCGCAACGCCGCCTGACCTGTCCGTGACGGTGCGTGCGCGTGCGTCGGCGGCCGGTTCCGGCTCCGACTGGGTGTTCACCTACCTGCGTTCGTATTTCCGCGACGAGACGCGCCCGAACGGCTGGAACAACGCGGTGTTCGAAGGCGTCGGCATGCCGAACCCGTTCTGGCAACTGCAGGGTGTGCGCAAGGCCACGCTCGACGAAGTCAAGGAAGTGCCGGACGAGAAGACCGGCGGCATGTCCTTCACCCGCAACGTCGTCAGCTTCGACACCCATGGCACCCGCACGGAAACCAGTGAACAGCTCGAGGGGCACAATGCGCACCCGTCGCGCCACTGGTCGCTGGCGGCGCCCGAAGGCGGCAGTCTGTCCGAGGCCGAATTCGACGAACAGGTGGCCGACCTGACCGCATTCCTGACGTATGTTTCAGACCCGAGCGCACGCACCCGCGTTCGCCTGGGGGTCTGGGTGCTGCTGTTCCTCGGCGTGTTCACGATCTTTGCCTGGATGCTCAATCGCGAATACTGGAAGGACGTCAAATAAGTAACAGAACCCGCGGCCTGTCGACCGTCCTCCCGGGTCCATCTGCCAGGAGACGGTGCGTCAGGCCGGCTGGCGTTCACGTCCGACAGCCGCAGAGTCGTCCGGCACGGCCTGTGCCGCGCACGCTGTCCGGCTGTTTTTCGAATCGGGGAATTTCGCGATGATGGTTCTGTACTCCGGCACGACTTGCCCGTTTTCGCAGCGTTGCCGGTTTGTGCTGTTCGAGAAGGGCATGGATTTCGAGATCCGCGACGTGGATCTCTACAACAAGCCCGACGATATTTCGATCATGAATCCGTACGGTCAGGTTCCGATCCTGGTCGAACGCGACCTGATCCTGTATGAATCGAATATCATCAACGAATACATCGACGAGCGCTTTCCGCATCCGCAGCTGATGCCGGCCGATCCGGTGATGCGTGCGCGTGCGCGCCTGTTCCTGTTCAATTTCGAGCGCGAGCTGTTCGTGCACGTGCAGCAACTCGAGCGGCGCGACCAGCAGCGCGACGGCACGAAGCTGATGGACAAGGCACGTGCCCAGATCCGGGATCGCCTGACGCAGCTGACGCCGATCTTCATCAAGAACAAGCACATGCTGGGTGACGAGTTTTCGATGCTGGACGTGGCGATCGCACCGCTGCTGTGGCGGCTCGATCATTACGGTATCGAAATGCCGAAGACGGCGGCACCGCTGCTGCGCTATGCCGAACGGCTGTTTTCCCGTCCGGCCTACATCGAAGCGCTGACACCGTCCGAGAAAGTGATGCGCCGCTGATGCCTGCACGGGGACCCGGAATATCGACCAAGCCGTATCTGGTACGCGCCATCTATGAATGGTGCACCGACAGCGGCTATCGGCCTTTCATCGCCGTGGCGGTCGATGAACGCACCCGGGTTCCACTCGAATTCGTGCGTGACGGCGAGATCGTGCTGAATATTTCCGCCGAGGCAACCGATCGTCTGCACATCGGCAACGATGTGCTTGAATTCGATGCCCGTTTCGGCGGCATCGCTCGCCACGTTTCGGTGCCGATCGACAATATCGGAGCGATCTTCGCGCAGGAAACCGGTCACGGCATGGCCTTCGAAGTGCAGCCCGTGCGCACCGGCGGGCCGGAACCGACGGACGGTGCAAAAGAGGACGAACCGCCATCGGGCATCGATTCGCCGACAGATCGGCAGCCGGCCACGGAAGCTTCGGACGAAGGAAAGCCGGACGAAGAGGGCCCGGGCGGTCGGACCGGAGCCGGTGATGCGGTGCCGAACGCTCCTCGCGCGGCACGCCGGACCAGCCGCCGGAAGGCTCCCGTGTCGGTCGCGCCGGGTCCGCAGGATGCGGGCGAGGCAGCGCCGACGGCCGATCACCCCCCGGCCCGAAAGTCGGCGTCGAAGCGTGCCCGCAAGACCGTGTTGCGCGACGTCAGTGCACCGGTCGAAGAGCGCGCCGCGCCGGGCAGGACACACAAGCGGCGCGACGGGGACGAGCCGGATCCGGATGGGCCGAAGCCGGGCAAGCCGCACCTGACGCGCGTCAAGTAGTCGGGGGCATGCGCGCCTGGTCCGACCCCGCCGGGCCGGACACGGCAGCGGACGTGCTGCGCTACACTCCCGGATCTTCGCCGGCTTAGCTCAGTTGGTAGAGCAACCGCCTTGTAAGCGGTAGGTCCCCCGTTCGAGTCGGGGAGTCGGCACCAAATCTCCCTCTGAAAATCAACTTGTTACGCTTCGCGGAACTTCGCTAGTATTCGCTCAAAGTGGTTCCCGAACTGGTTCCCAAGTCCGGAGCTGGTTCCCAAAAAGGGGGCGATATGGGCGAACGGCAAGCGAACGGCGGTGCGGCGCGCAAGTGGACGGACGCGCGGATCAAGGCGCAGGCGCTTCCGCGCGGCAAGACCGAGCAGCGCATCGCCATCGAGGAAGGACTCTTCCTGCGCCTGCGGGCCGGCGCGCAGGGGCTTTCCCGGACATTCGAGTACCGGGCGATGGTGGGCGGATCGCGCAAGTACCTAGCGCTCGGCCCGTACTCCGATCGTTTCGGTTTGGCAGCGGCGCGCGGCAAGGTGGCCGAGCTGCGGGGCGTCGCCGGACTCGCGCGCGTCGGCGAGGCCGATCATCCGGTGATCGAAGAACGCTTCAAGCGACACGGCCGGAAGTCCGATCCGACCGTGGCCGATCTGTTCGATTCGTTCGTGGAAGATCGCCGGCTCGGCTCGCGGCGCAAGGGCGGAAAGCCTGTGCGCGAGCGGACGATCGAGATTCATCGGCAGAACTTCGATTCGGACATTCGCGGCCGGATCGGCGATGCGAAGGTGGCGAAGCTTCAACGCGATGCGCTGCAGGCCTGCATCGACTCGGCGCGCCGACGGCGTGCGCCAGGCATGGCCGCGCAGGTGTACCGAACCTTGCGGGCGCTCGTGCGCTTCGCGGTTGAACGCGGCCACCTGTCCAGTGATCCGATGGGCGGGATTGCGAACCCGAAGCCCTACCGCCCGCCGCGCTCGCCGGAAGAAGTCGTCGCGGCGAGCGACAAGCAACTGCGGGCGCTGTTTCAAGTGCTTGCAGCGTCCGACGTTTCGGAGCCTGTCCGCCTGGCGATCGAGCTGCAATTGCTGACTGGTGCGCGACCGACCGAGGTACGGCTCGCCCGCTGGCGTGAAATCAAGGGCGACCGCTGGATTCTTCCGGCCGAGCGAACGAAAACGGATCGACCGTTCGAGATTCACCTTTCGGAGCAGGCGCTCGCGGTGCTCGGCCGAGCGCGGGCGCTACCGCGCAAGGCGAAGGGCGACGACTTCATCTTGGTCAACAAGGGCGCGGCGCTGTCCACGATGGCCGTTGCTCGGGCGCTTGCGCGAATCGCCGATCGCGTCGTCGAAGCCGGCGGAATCAAGCTGCGCCCGCACGATCTGAGGCGCACAACGCGGACGATGATGGCGCGGCTCGGGATCGCGCCGCATATCGCCGAGCGATGCCTATCGCACCTGGACGCGAACATCCTCGCGCGCGTCTATGACGGGCACGACCACCGGCCGGAGATGATCGAAGCGTGGGATCGAGTCGGGGCGCACCTAGCGGCGCTGCGGGCCGGCGGGGCGGAAGTGGTCGCGTTGCGCGCCTGAGCACTGATCATCGCCGGGGGATGCCGCAGAACGATTGCGCCAAATTGACAGATGCGCCGGTAACCCGTTGATGTAGAAGCGGAATTCGGGTGACAACCGCCAACTAGCAAAACGGCGCAAACCGAAGCTAGAATGAGCCTTGCCGAATCGCAAGGAAGCAATACGCGAGAAGGCAAAAAAGGTGCGGCCCGGAACCCCTGGCAGGGAACCGAGCCGCTGACCGGTGAGCTGAAGCCCGCCAGCCGTGGAAAGCCTGGGTCGAAGCCGCCGCCGCGATAGGACGGTGCAGCTTGATGCTGTGTAGTGCTACACGATGCAACATTATGCAACGTTGCATTGTTAAGGACACTAAACGAGTCGTGAACTACCGTCAACGGTAGTAGACACTCGCTTCCCGTTTGTCGCTTCGGCGCCCGTCAAGGGTCCCCGGTCATTTCGATGACCGTATCAGAGGACCCTTGACAGTGAAAAAGACGACTCGCCGCGACACTGCGGCTGTTCATCCGAACGCGGAAATCCTGCGCCCGAAGCCGGCGGCGCGTTTCATCGGGCTCGGCAATACCGCCTTCTGGCAACTGCGCCGGAACGATCCTTCTTTCCCTGCGGCCGTTCGGCTCGGCGTGCGCGCGATCGGTTTTCGCCGGTCAGACCTGCTCGCCTGGATCGAGGCGCGGCAGGGATGATCGCCCGAAAAGGAAGGGGCCGCGACGGTGGCGACCGCGCGACCCCGGATACCTGCTGCTCGCGCCATTCTAACCCGGCGGCTCGCATTCGATCGCTGATCCTCGGCGCGGCGCTCGCCCTTCAAGGCTTCGACGCGGCGCTTCTGGCCGTCGCTGTCGCGCTCGCGGGGTGGCCGCGATGACGCGCGAACGCAAGGCAATCCCGGCGCTGCTGTACACCGATGCGACGGTGGATCGGTTCATCGAACAAGCCGCCGACGAACAGGGCGCTGTGACGATCGGCGCCATCGTGCAGGCGATGTGCGCGGCCGATGACGCCGAGGCGCGCGCTTCTGTCTGGCTGCGCTTGCACGGCGAGACGCTGTTACCCGGACTGGTCGGGCGCGTGCAGCGTGCCAATGCGCTGCGCCTGATGACCGGGGACGTTCCCTTGTCGGGCCGGGAAATTGAGGCCGTGATCTGTGCGCACGCACCGGGCGCAACGGCGGCGCTTGTCGATGATGTGCTGTCGCGGTTCGCCGATCATCTTCAGAGTGAAGGCGCGAGACTCGCGGCCGAGGCGGACGCGCTCGGAAGGAGGCCGCGATGATCGGCGCGCTTCTCTCTGGCGATCTATCGTCCGAACCGACCGAGCGCACGGCATCGAACGGCAATCGCTACTGGACCGCATCCGCGCGGGTCGCGGCCGGCGGCGAAGCGATCTTCGTCGGCATCACGGCGTTCGATGCGAAGGCCGGCGCGCGGTTGATGACGCTGCACAAGGGATCGAGCCTAGCGGCCGTCGGCACGCTCGAAGCGACGACCTGGACGGACAAGACCGGGGCCGAGCGCAAGGGCTGGCGACTGCTCGCGCACGAAGTCTTGACCGTGCATCAGGCACGCAAGCGGCGCGATGCCGGCGAGGGGATGAGCGATGCATGAGGCGGAACGCATCCGCGAAGCCCTGTCGGTGATCCCCGCGCATGATCGCAAAACGTGGGTCCACATGGGCGCGGCCGTAAAATCCGCGCTCGGCGACGACGGTTTCGATCTTTGGGATACCTGGTCGCAGCGCGACGAGACGTACAACGAGCGCGACGCGCGCGCAGTCTGGAAGAGCATCAAGCCGAACGGCGGAATCACTCTGGGAACGCTGTTCTTCGAGGCGCAGCGACACGGCTACCGACCGAGCGAATCCGAAGGCAAGCCATCCGCCGAGGAAGTCGAAGCGCAGCGGCGCGCGCGGGCCGAACGCCAGGCACAGGCCGACGCCGAGCAGGCGAAGCGGCGAGCAATAGCGGCGAAGAAAGCGGCGGCGATTTGGGAGCAAAGCGAGCCGGCCGCGCTCGATCATCCGTACCTGCTGCGAAAGAGCATCGGGCCGAACGGCACGCGGCAAGATCGCAAGGGCCGGCTGATTGTCCCGATGATGGATCGCAGCGGCAACGTGCATTCGCTGCAATTCATCGACGGCGACGGCTCGAAAAAGTACCTGATCGGCGGCGCGGCGAAGGGCCATTTCTTCATCGTCGCGCCCGAGCTGCTGATGACGCATCCGCTGTGCATCGCCGAGGGGTTCGCAACGGCGGCGAGCATCCACGAAGCGACCGGCTATCCGGTAGCCGTCGCCTTCGACGCCGGGAACCTGCGGCCGGTGGCGCTCGCGTTGAACGACGCGCGTTGCCCAGACTATCCGCTGATCGTCTGCGGCGACGACGACTGCCAGACGAAGGGCAATCCGGGGCGCACGAAGGCGAACGACGCGGCGAAGGCTGTAGGCGCGCTGGTCGCCTTTCCCGACTTCGGGGCGAACTGGCCGGAAGGGGCGAGCGACTTCAACGACCTGGCAGCGCACGCCGGGCCGCAAGCGTTGCGGGCCGCTATCGAACGGGCGCTAGCGAGCGTTCCCGATTCCTTCCCTACGTCGGCACCGAAAGGCGACCGAAGCGCATCCGATTCTGAGGGCGCGCCGGCTGCCGATGTCGCTGCGATTACGTCGGAAACAGGCGTAACAGCCGTAACAGGCGTGCAACCAAGCAACGACGCGGCTTGCGCTGTTACGCCTACCGATTCCGCAGACGTAACAGGCGTAACACCGAGCCCGATTCCGGCGCTCGATGACCGGCCGCGCTTCGTTGTCCTCGATGCCGCGCATGACGAGGGCGGCCGTCGATACCGGGCGGGCGTCTGGTCCTTCGCGGTGAAGCACGGCAAGGCCGACGATCCGCCGACGCCGATCGAGCAATGGGTATGCTCGCCGCTGCACCTGGACGCCGTAACCCGCGACGGACAGGAGAACAATTACGGCCGGCTGCTGAGATTCCGCACGACCGGCGGGCGCTGGCGTGAATGGGCGATGCCGATGGAACTGCTCGCCGGCCGTGGCGACGAGCTGCGCGGCGAACTGCTCGCAATGGGCGTGCTGATCGACCCCGACGGGCATCGCCTGCTCGCTCGCTACCTGCAAGCCCTGACCCCGAAGCGGCGCGTGCAATGCGCGCTGCAAGTCGGATGGTGCGGGGCGTCCTACGTCCTTCCCGACGAGGTAATCGGGCCGAGCGCGGCGGCCGTGATCTTCCAATCAGGCGAGCGCGGGCACGACGAGCACACGCGGGCCGGCACGCTCGAAGGATGGCGAAGCGAAATCGCAGCGCGAGCCGTCGGGAATCCGTTGTTGCTACTCGCCCTGTCGGCCGCGTTCGCCGGGCCGTTGCTCGGCAAGTGCAACGCTGAGGGCGGCGGGATTCACTTCGTCGGCGATTCCTCCACGGGCAAGTCGACGGGGCTCGAAGCGGCTTGTTCCGTCTGGGGCGGTGCGAACTTTCGCCGAAGCTGGCGGGCGACTGCGAACGGGATCGAGGGCGCGGCGGCGCTGTTCAATGATTGCCTGCTCGCACTGGACGAAATCAGCGAATGCGATCCGCGCGAGGTCGGGGCGATCGTGTACTCGCTCGGCAACGGGCGAGGCAAGCAGCGGGCGAGCCGAAGCGGGAATGCGCGAAGCGTGACCCGCTGGCGCTGCGTGATCCTGTCCAGTGGGGAACGCACGATTGCGACGGCGATGGCTGAGGGCGGGCGCTCGATCAAGGCGGGGCAGGCGGTGCGGCTGCTCGATGTTCCGGCGGCGCGTCGCTTCGGCGCTTGGGATGACCTGCACGGCTTCGCGAATGGGCCGGCGCTGTCGGATGCGATCAAGCGAGCAGCGATGACGAATCACGGCCACGCGGGCCGCGCGTTCCTGCATCGCCTGACGCACGACGGAAGCGACTTCGCGGCGGCGCTCGAACGCGTCAAGTCGCTATCCGCGTTCGACGCAGACGGCAAGGAAGGGCAGGACAAGCGAGCGGCCGGGCGCTTCGCGTTGATCGCGCTGGCCGGCGAGTTGGCGACGGACTACGGCTTGACCGGCTGGCCGGCGGGCGCGGCGATCGAGGCGGCGGGCGAAGCGTTCCGAGCGTGGCAAAGCCTGCGCGGCCGTGGCAACGATGAACGACGGCAGATTCCCGAGCGGGTCGCCGACTTCATCGAACGGCATGGCGATAGCCGATTCTCCGACGCCGACTTGCCCGACGAGGCCATGCGAATCAATCGGGCGGGATGGTGGCGCGACGGGCCGGGCGGGCGCGTGTACCTGTTCACGACGGCGGGAATGCGCGAGGCGCTGCAAGGCTTCGACTTCAAGCGAGCGCTCGGCACGCTACAGGAAGTCGGCGTGCTGCCGGCGAGCAACGGCGAACGCTCGAAGCCTGAGCGCGTCGCCGGTCGGCCGGGTACGGTGCGGCTGTACACCATCCACGCCGACAAGCTGCGGGGCGATGATGGCGCTTGAAACCCTACTCGCACGGCTTGAGGCCGAGTCTGTTACGTCTGTTACGCCTGCGGAAACAGCGGACGTAACAGCGAAACCCGCGCCGGTATTCGCTTGCACGGCTGTTACGCCTGTTACGTCGCCTGCGAACGTTACGGCGTTCGCGCCGGAACGCGACCAGGCCGAAGTGCTCGCGTCCTATCCCGATGCGCTCGCGGCCGAGCCGATGCCGGAGGAAACGGCAACGGTTCCGGCCGACGCGCTCGCGCTGTTCGATGCCTGCGCGCGCGCCGGGCTGTACGACAACGACGACCGCGCGGCGCTGCCGGCGATGTTCGCGCTCGATTCCGAGAGCACGCGACGACTGATCGAAGCTATGCACGAGCGGATCGCATCGTGTAGGCGGTGCAGGCACTTCCGCCGGCCGGGACTGAGCGACGGCTACTGCACCGAGCGCGACGACTTGCCGCGCGCATACGGGCTGCTGCACGAGCTGCCCGACGACGAGGGGATGCGATGCGAAGCGTTCGAGCGTGCGCGATAGCCGGGGGGTAGGCGCGATTGACCGGGCGCGCGCTGCATGACCGGCCGTTCCTCTCGCCGCGCGTAGCCGACATTCGATGCATGGGGTCGGGGGCCGGGTCGAAGTTTGGGAAAGCGCGAAGCGGAAACCGGACGCACTGCCACGCGGAGAATTTTTCCCCGATGGAATCACGAAATCAAACGGGCCGGGGGCGGTGCGAAAGTCTGGACGACCGAGGCGGAGACCGGGCGCGTCGCTTCGCTGCGTCAAACGTCAAGAAAAAAAGCCGGGCGGGGCGGTACGAGAGTCGGCGAGGCGCTGCCGGAAACAGGGCGCGTAGTCGAAGCCTGCCAATTCCATACTTCTGGAACGAAACATGACGAGCAAGACGAAGCGAAAGGCAACGGCGAAAGCGCCGAGCGACAGCGGAACCGTGATCCTGCCCGAGCAACCGGGCAAGACGCGCGAGCGCATCCTCGCCGAGCTGGCGACCGAGGGAACGCTCGGGAACGCGGACGTTATGGCGACGTTCGCGCGACAGACGATGGGCGACCTTGAGCTGAGCGACTGCATCCATGCCCTTCGAGACAAGACGCGCGCCGTCAATCGCGGCGACCTGGCTTCGGCGGAAGGGATGCTAATCGAGCAGGCGACGGCACTTAACGCGATCTTCGGTGCGCTGAGTCGTCGGGCGGCGATGAATATGGGCGAGTACATCAGCGCGGCCGACCGCTATATGCGCCTGGCGCTGAAGGCGCAAAGCCAGTGCCGCGCCACGCTCGAAACGCTGGCGACGATCAAGGCCGGGCCGGCGATCTTCGCGCGGCAGGCGAACGTTGCAGTGAACGGGCCGCAGCAAGTGAACAACGGAGTTTCTGGACTCGAACGCGCGGGCGCGCGCGCGGGGGAAACCGAATCCGCGAAAACCGAACTTCTGGGGGCAAGCGATGGCGAACGGCTGGACACCGGAGCGACGAGCGCGAGCGGCCGAGGCAATCCGACGGTGGAAACCGTGGGAGCAATCGACGGGGCCGCGCACTGCCGAGGGTAAGGCGCGCACGAAGATGAACGGCTATCGCGGCGGGCAGTGGCGCAAGCTGCGCGAGCTGTCGAAGCAGATGAACGCGCTACTGCGCGAGCAACGCGAACGGCTCGGCGAGGTCGGCAAGTAGCCGGGTCCTTCCCGGCGGTTTCGCTTGCGAGTAATGCGGGCCCCGACCGGGCGCTAGTCGCTGCCCTTCCCGATTGGTTGCCCGTTCGCCTGACTGGTTGCCTTGACGCCTGACTGTTCGAGCCAGGCAAGCAACGCGCGGGCGGCGCGCTCGTTGATCGCTTCGTGATTCATGCCGGGCGATCGTGCGGCACCGGCCCGCGTCGCGAAATCGAACGAGCGACCTAAGCCGGGTGGGCGATCGACGCGGCGAAGCGGGTGCGCCCGTTAGACTAACGGCCGGAAAAACGAGGGGCGCATGACCGTTTCGCGCCCTGAGTGGTTCCCGAAGTGGTTCCCGAATTGCTGGATTGTCGATCGAAGCGGCAAGGGGATCGAAGTAAAAGCCGCACCAGTGCTAGCTTTCCTCGATTTTGACCGGTCAGTGGACCGCGCGCCTTGTAAGCGGTAGGTCGTCCGTTCGAGTCGGACAGCCGGCACCAGAACCTGCGCGTCGGCACATTCGCAGCGCTGCGATGGCGTCGCACTCCTGCCCTCCACCGGTCGACATCGGGCGCACGATCGGGATCGTGCGCCCGAAGCGGTGCCGCCGGCTGACTGCACTTACTGGCGCAGGGGGGCTCCGTTGAAGCTGCCGGCCGTCAGTTCGATGGTGACGACAGCTCCCGCCGGATCCGCGTCGCGCGAGAAGGACTTCACGACGAGGCCGGAGCCCGGCAGCATCCACTCGTCGCTGGTCGTCCCCTCTTCAACCTGCGTGAACTTGCAGGTATTGAAGGTGCCGGCCGGAACGCTGACCGATTCCATCCCCCGGTAGGTCCAGGAACC
>Ga0172382_10011558_pt1 | contig 11648 bp, 14 predicted proteins | sample Leawel138RmetaG_FD_122245 | JGI IMG/M metagenome (GOLD analysis project Ga0172382, IMG submission 122245) | Leachate microbial communities from a municipal landfill in Southern Ontario, Canada - Leachate well 138R metaG | ecosystem: Engineered > Solid waste > Landfill > Unclassified | place...
ATTTTCGGGGTGTAGCTCAGCCCGGTAGAGCACTGCGTTCGGGACGCAGGGGCCGTAGGTTCAAATCCTATCACCCCGACCAATACGAAAAACCCGCTGTCTTGCGACAGCGGGTTTTTTATTGCCTGCCCGGAACCGGCGGGGCCCACGCTGTCGCCGTCGGCCCCGCCCGCTCAGTAGCAGGTACTTACTAGAACGGAATATCGTCGTCGAAATCGTCGAAGTTGCCGCCGCCGGCGCTGCTGGGGCTGGCACTGGGCGCGCTACGGCCACCGCCCTGCGCCTGACGTGCCGGCTGGGGCGCCGCATCGGACTCCTGGCCGAAATCGGCGCTGGATGCACCACGGCCACCGCCGCTGCCGAGCATCTGCATTTCGTTGGCGACGATCTCGGTGGTATAGCGGTCCTGGCCGCTCTGATCCTGCCACTTGCGGGTCTGCAGACGGCCCTCGATGTATACCTGCGAGCCCTTTTTCAGATACTCACCGGCAATCTCGCCCAGGCGGCCGAACATCACCACCCGGTGCCACTCGGTACGGTCCTGCATCTGCCCGCTCTGCTTGTCCTTCCACTGATCGGTGGTGGCAATGGTGATATTGGCGATGGCGCCGCCGTTGGGGGTGTAGCGCACCTCGGGATCGCGGCCCAGATTGCCGACCAGAATTACCTTGTTGATGCCTCGTGCCATGCTGCTGTCTCCGCTGAACCTTGGTTGATTGTGCGCCCGTTCCATGGGCAGTGCCCGGGATTGTATCAGGACTCCGGCAACGAATACCGCTCCAGGGCGACGCGATCGAGCTGCTGGCTGTCCACCTTGAGGTAGGCCACCCCCTCCTCGCCGCTCACCACCGCCTCGGCCACGCCGCGCACCCCGAGCAGCTCGCTAGCGAGTACGGCGGCCTGGGCCGCATCCATGACATCCACCTTGAGCAGGTGGCTGGCCAGATAGCGCGGCTGGCGCATGCCGAGCGCCGCCAGCCACCACAATCCCAGCGCGGCGGCGCAGAACATGAACACGCTGTGCAGCCCGTATTGGCCGTGCAGCCAGCCGCCGGCGGCACCCCCGATGAAGGCGCCGATGAACTGCGAGCTGCTGTACACCCCCATGGCAGTGCCGCGGGCGTCCACCGGGGCGAATTTCGCTACCAGCGACGGCAGGGTGGCCTCCAGCAGGTTGAAGGCCGTGAAGAACAGCAGCAGCAGCAGGGCCATGCTGCCCAGGCTGTCACCCAGAAGCCCCATACCGGCCATGGCCAGCGCCAGCGCCGCAATCGCCCCCAGCAGCACCTGCTTCAGCCTGCGCTTCTTCTCCGCCACGATGATGAAGGGGATGGCCAGGGTAATCGCCAGCACCATCACCGGCAGGTACAGCAACCAGTGCCGTGCCGGGGCGAAGCCGATGTCGCGCAGCACCAGCGGCACCACGACAAAACTGGCGGTAAGCGCCAGATGCAGCATCAGAATGCCGAAATCGAGACGCAGCAACTGACCATCACGCAGAATGCGGCCGAACTGGCCGGGCACCGGTTCGGCATCGCGGTGACGTTGCGTCACCGGCGGCGTGGGTACGCCAAACAGCAGCAGGCCAATGCCACCGAGAGCCAGCACGGCGGTCAGCCAGAAGATGCCGGGGACACCGAACCACTGGTTGAGCAGCGGGCCGAGCACCATCGCCACCACGAAGGACAGGCCGATGCTCATGCCGATGAAGGCCATGGCCTTGGTGCGATGCTCCTCACGGGTCAGATCGGCAACCAGCGCCATTACCGCCGCCGCCACCGCGCCGGCGCCCTGCAGGGCGCGGCCGAAGATCACGCCATGGATGGAGTCGGCCTGTGCCGCCACCACACTGCCCAGCGCGAAGATCAGCAGGCCCGCCACGATCACCGGCTTGCGGCCGAGGCGATCCGAGGCCATGCCAAACGGGATCTGCAGCACGGCCTGGGTCAGGCCATAGATGCCGATGGCCACACCGATGAGCAATGGCGTGACATCCGCCAGATGTTCGGCATACAGGGCGAACACCGGCAGGATCATGAACATGCCCAGCATGCGCACGCCAAAGATGCCCGCCAGCGCGGCGGCAGCGCGGCGCTCATGCGCCGTCATGGAAGTAGAAATCATCGGTGGACAGGTTCCTGACCCTGCAAAAAACAGGGTATTTCTTTGCGTCGTGGAATGGCTCGGGCGTATATTAACAAGTTCTTCTGCACCCGGAAAACGGCATGGACACTATACGCATACGCGGCGCGCGCACGCACAATCTGCAGAACGTCGACATCGAACTGCCGCGCGACAAACTCATCGTCTTCACCGGCCTGTCGGGCTCGGGCAAGTCATCGCTGGCCTTCGACACCATTTATGCCGAAGGCCAGCGCCGCTATGTGGAATCACTGTCGGCCTATGCGCGCCAGTTCCTGTCGATGATGGAAAAACCCGATGTGGATCACATCGAAGGGCTGTCGCCGGCGATCTCCATCGAGCAGAAATCCACCTCGCACAATCCACGCTCCACCGTCGGCACCGTCACCGAGATCCACGACTATCTGCGCCTGCTCTACGCCCGCGCCGGTGAGCCGCGCTGCCCGGAGCACGGCACCGTGCTGGAGGCGCAGACGGTCAGCCAGATGGTGGACCAGGTGCTGGCGCTCAGCGAAGGCACCCGGCTGATGCTGCTGGCCCCCGTCGTGCAGGATCGCAAGGGCGAACATCTGCAACTGCTGGAGGAGCTGCGCGCCCAGGGCTTCGTGCGCGCGCGCATCAACGGCGAGGTAGTCGAACTGGATGCCGCACCGAAACTCGATCTGCGCCGCAAGCACACCATCGAGGTCGTCGTGGATCGTTTCAAGGTGCGTGCCGACATCGCGCAACGTCTGGCCGATTCATTTGAAACCGCGCTCAAACTCACCGACGGCATCGCACGCGTGGCGTTCATGGATGAGGAGCAGAATGAACTGCTGTTCTCCGCCCGCTTCGCCTGCCCGCTGTGCGGCTATGCCCTGAGCGAACTGGAACCACGACTGTTCTCCTTCAACAATCCCGCCGGCGCCTGCCCCACCTGCGACGGTCTTGGTGTGAAACAGTTCTTTGACCCGGCACGCGTGGTAGTCCATCCGGAGTTGAGCCTGTCCGAGGGCGCGATCCGCGGCTGGGATCGGCGTACGGTCTATTACTTCCAGCTGCTCACCGCCCTCGCCGCCCACTACGGTTTCGATATCGACACCCCGTTCAACCAGCTCACTGCCGAGGTGCAGCAGGTGATCCTGTATGGCAGCGGCGAGGAAGAGATCGAGTTCACCTACTTCTCCGAACGCGGCTTCAGCCGCCAGCGCAGCGAACCGTTTGAAGGCGTGCTGCCCAATATGGAACGGCGCTACCGCGAGACCGACTCCAACATGGTGCGCGAGGAACTCGCCAAGTACCTCAGCCAGCAACCCTGCCCGGACTGCCACGGCACCCGCCTCAACCGCTCCGCTCGGCATGTCTACGTCGCCGGGATGAGCCTGCCGGAAGTCTCGGCCATGGCAGTGGGGCGGGCGCGCGAGTTCGTCAGCGGACTGACCCTGCCGGGACGACGCGGCGAGATCGCCGCCAAGATCCTTAGCGAGATCGGCGCGCGCCTCACCTTCCTGGTCAATGTGGGACTCGACTATCTGTCGCTGGACCGCAGTGCCGACACCCTGTCCGGCGGCGAGGCCCAGCGCATCCGCCTCGCCAGCCAGATCGGCGCCGGCCTGGTCGGCGTGATGTATATCCTCGATGAGCCATCCATCGGCCTGCACCAGCGCGACAACGAGCGCCTGCTTGAAACGCTGACCCGGCTGCGCGATCTCGGCAACACCGTGATCGTGGTGGAACATGATGAGGATGCCATCCTGCGTGCCGACCACGTGGTGGACATCGGCCCCGGCGCCGGCGTGCACGGTGGGCGCATCGTTGCCCAGGGCACGCCGCAGCAGGTGATGGCCAACAACGCATCACTGACCGGGCAGTATCTCTCCGGCGTCAAGCGCATCCAGGTAGAGGGCAGTCGCACAGCACCGGATCCGCAGCGCCGGCTTGCCATCCGTGGTGCCAGCGGCAACAACCTCAAGGGAGTGGACGTCGACATTCCCGTCGGACTGCTCACCTGCATCACCGGCGTCTCCGGTTCGGGCAAGTCCACCTTGATCATCGACACGCTGTTCCGCCATGCCGCACTGGCGCTGAACGGCAGTGGCGAAGATCCGTCCCCCTGCGCCGAAATCATCGGACTGGAGCAGTTCGACAAGGTGGTCGACATCGACCAGAGTCCCATCGGCCGCACACCGCGCTCCAACCCCGCGACCTACACCGGCCTGTTCACGCCGATCCGCGACCTGTTCGCCGGTACCCAGGAGGCGCGCTCGCGCGGCTACAACCCCGGCCGCTTCTCTTTCAACGTCAAGGGAGGGCGCTGCGAGGCCTGCCAGGGTGATGGACTGATCAAGGTGGAAATGCACTTCCTGCCTGATATTTACGTGCCGTGCGACGTCTGCAAGGGCAAGCGCTATAACCGCGAAACCCTGGAGGTACGCTACAAGGGCCGGAACATTTACGAGGTGCTGGAAATGACGGTGGAGGATGCGCGCGCCTTCTTCGATGCGGTGCCGCCCATCGCCCGCAAGCTGCAGACCCTGATGGACGTGGGCCTCACCTACATCAAGCTGGGACAGAGCGCCACCACCCTTTCCGGCGGCGAGGCGCAGCGCGTCAAGCTGTCACGCGAACTGTCCAAGCGCGACACCGGCAACACGCTGTACATCCTCGACGAGCCGACCACCGGACTGCATTTCCACGACATCCAGCAGTTGCTCGATGTGCTGCACCGCCTGCGCGAGCACGGCAACACCGTCGTGGTGATCGAACACAACCTGGATGTAATCAAGACGGCCGACTGGATCGTCGACATGGGCCCGGAGGGCGGCGACAAGGGCGGCACCCTGGTCGCGGCAGGCACGCCGGAACAGGTAGCCGCCTGCAGCGACTCCCACACCGGCCGCTTCCTCAAGCCGCTGCTGGAGCGGGAACGTCCGGCATGCAAAAAAAGATAACCGCCCTGCGCAGGGCAGACCGTTAAGCGTGCTCAGCGACCAGGCTGATGTGGTCGCCGATGGCAAGGCCGAGTTGCTGCGCGGCGCTGCCCTGATTGACCGCCAACTCGACCAGACCGTTAGCATTTTCATACCAAAAGGCCGCACCCGGTGCCACCGCACCAAAGGTGACGGCATGAGGTAACTGCCGTCCCGCCACCACGATGACGGAGTCGGAAGGCACAGCGCCTGCACGCAGCCCGGTCATGGCATTGCCGAAGTGGTCGAGATAGATCACTTCGGCGAGATCATCGGGCCAGTCCTGCCGTAAACAGGCGACCTCTCGCCCCGGCGGCGCCTCGCCGCGCGCCAAACGCGCCGCCACCGGCGCAAACAGGTCGCGACCGTGGAAGCTGGCCGAGAGGCGCGGCGGCTGCCAGGTGATTTCCCAGCACCGACACGCCGCAGCCCGGCGCGCCACCAGCGCAAACAAGCCATTGTCCGGCCCGACGAACCAGCGGCCGTCCGCCTGCAGCATAATCGGCCGCCGCTGTGCCGTTCCCACGCCCGGATCGACCACGGCAAGAAATACGCTGCCCGGCGGGAACTCGTTCGTATAGGCTGCCAGCAGATAGGCGGCTGCACGCGGGTTGCAGCGCGGGACATCGTTGAACAACTCAACCACCGGGACACCGGGCGCCTCGCGGTACAGCACTGCCTGCATCTGGCCCACATACGGGCCCGTGGGTCCGAAATCAGTCATCAACACCAGCATCGGCCGCCTCCCGACCCAAGCCCAGAAATAAAAAAGCCGGGCAGAGCCCGGCTTTTTTCAGCGCGTTAACCGCACGCCTATTCCTCGCTGGCCTCGACGACTTCGCCAGCCTGCTCCGGACGGTCGACCAGCTCGACGATGGCCATCGGCGCAGCGTCACCGGCGCGGTAGCCGCACTTCAGGATGCGCAGGTAGCCACCCGGGCGTGCCTGATAACGTGGGCCCAGCTCATTGAACAGCTTGGTGACCACATCGCGGTCGCGCAGGCGGGCAAAGGCCAGACGGCGCTTGGCGACGGAATCCTCCTTCGCCATGGTGATGAGCGGCTCGGCCACGCGACGCAGTTCCTTCGCCTTGGGCAGAGTGGTCTTGATGATCTCGTGCTGCAGCAACGAGGCCGCCATATTCTTCAGCATTGCCTTGCGGTGGCTGCTGTTACGGCTCAGTTGCCGTCCAATATTACGATGACGCATGGGCGTATCCTTAAAATCTGAAACTTACGTTGCTGAGGTCACGCAGCCGGGCTTACGCACCGACCTTGTCTTCATCCTTTGCTCGCAGGCTAGCCGGCGGCCAATTCTCCAAGCGCATGCCCAGGGACAGACCACGGGAGGCCAGAACGTCCTTAATCTCGGTCAGCGACTTCTTGCCAAGATTCGGCGTCTTGAGCAGCTCCACCTCGGTGCGCTGGATCAGATCACCGATGTAGTAAATATTCTCCGCCTTGAGGCAGTTGGCCGAACGTACGGTCAACTCCAGATCATCCACCGGGCGCAGCAGAATCGGGTCGATGGCCGGCTCGGCCACATCCTGACGCGACTCCTTCTTGCCCTGCAGGTCCACGAAGGCAGACAGCTGTTCCTGCAGAATGGTCGCCGCGCGGCGAATCGCCTCATCCGGCTCGATCGTACCGTTGGTTTCCAGTTCGATGATCAGCTTGTCCAGATTGGTGCGCTGCTCCACGCGGGCGCTGTCCACGGTGTAGGAAACACGGCGCACGGGGCTGAAGGACGCATCGATCTGCAGGCGGCCGATGGGACGGCTCTCGTCTTCACTGTTGAAGCGCTGGTTCGCCGGCTGGTAGCCACGACCGGTAGTTACCTTCAGCGACATATTCAGCTCACCGGACTTGGTCAGGTGGGCAATGACATGCTCCGGGTTCAGCACTTCGACGCTGTGATCCAGCACGATATCGCCAGCAGTCACCGGGCCAGGGCCCTTCTTGCTCAGCTTGAGGGTAGCCTCGTCGCGACCCGCCATACGCAGGGCGACACCCTTCAGGTTGAGCAGGATTTCGATGACATCTTCCTGTACACCTTCGATCGTGGTGTACTCGTGGAGCACGCCATCGATTTCGACTTCAACAATCGCGCTGCCGACCATGGACGACAACAAAATGCGACGCAGCGCATTGCCCAGGGTGTGGCCGAAACCGCGCTCGAGCGGCTCCAGGGTCACCTTGGCGCAGGTGTCGCTGATCTTCTCCACGCCTACCAGGCGCGGCTTGAGCAATTCTCCAACTGAGCCCTGCATGTACAGTCCTCTCTCGTATCTGCTGGACCGAATCCCGAACGATGCCGCTCCCCACGGATGGGCAGCGGCATACCCTGCTCCTTACTTGGAGTAGAGTTCGACTACCAGCTGTTCCTGAATCTCGGCGGGCAGCTCACTGCGTTCCGGCTTGGCCTTGTAGACGCCCTGCAGCTTGCTCACGTCCACCTCGATCCATTCCGGGAAACCGCGCTGCTGAGCCAGCTCAACGGCGGCCTTGACGCGCAGCTGCTCCTTGGCACGGGCAGCAACGGCGATCACATCACCCGGCTTGACCACGTAACCCGGGATATTCACCTTGTTGCCATTGACCGAAACACCATTGTGACGCACCAGCTGACGGGCCTCAGTGCGCGACACGCCAAAACCCATGCGGTACACCACGTTGTCCAGGCGCGATTCGAGCAGCTGCAACAGGTTTTCGCCGGTATTGCCCTTGCCGCGGTCCGCCTCGGCGTAGTAGCTGCGGAACTGGCGCTCCAGCACGCCGTAAATACGACGCATCTTCTGCTTTTCACGCAGCTGGCGCGCATAGTCGGACAGGCGCGAACGGCGCTGGCCGTGCTGTCCCGGCGGGAAGGGGCGATTCTCGATCGCACACTTGCTGCCAAAGCACTTTTCGCCCTTGAGGAACAGTTTCTCGCCTTCGCGGCGGCACTGGCGACACTTGGAACCGATATACCTAGCCACTTTAATCTCCTACTTACACGCGACGCTTTTTGGGCGGACGACAGCCGTTGTGCGGTATCGGCGTCACGTCGGAAATGCTCATGATCTTGAAACCCTTGGCGTTCAAGGCACGCACGGCAGATTCACGGCCAGGGCCGGGGCCTTGCACACGCACTTCCAGATTCTTCATACCAAACTCGAGCGCCTTGGTGCCGCAGTTCTCGGCCGCGACCTGGGCCGCGAACGGGGTGCTCTTGCGCGAGCCACGGAAGCCGGAGCCGCCCGAAGTCGCCCAGCACAGGGCATTACCCTGACGGTCGGTGATGGTAACAATGGTGTTGTTGAAGGACGCGTGGATGTGGGCGATGCCGTCCACTACGTTCTTCTTAACCTTCTTGCGAGTGCGTGAAGCCGCTGCTGCTTTTGCCATGTGTAAGTCCTAGTTAACAGCCATGTCCGAACCGGGGTACGGACGGTTGCCGATTACTTCTTGATAGCGCGACGCGGGCCCTTGCGGGTACGCGCATTGGTGCGGGTACGCTGACCGCGTACCGGCAAGCCGCGACGATGACGCAGGCCGCGATAGCAGCCCAGGTCCATCAGACGCTTGATATTCATGGAAATTTCGCGGCGCAGATCACCTTCAACGGTAAACTTCGCCACCTCGGTGCGCAGACCTTCCACTTCCGCTTCGCTCAAGTCCTTGACCTTGGTCTCCGGACGAACGCCGGCGGCGGCGCAAATCTTCTGGGCACGGGTGCGGCCGATACCATAGATCGCGGTAAGCGCAATCACGGCGTGCTTCTGCACCGGGATGTTAATGCCTGCAATACGGGCCATCGAGCCTATCCTCAGCTATAAAACGAACGCCACCACCCAAAGGCGGTGAAACGCGCAATGTTACTGTTGAAACCCTGCTTGGTCAAGCGCCCGTCGTGCAACAAGGCGCAGTTCACCTTAACCCTGGCGCTGCTTGTGGCGAGCGTCGGAGGAGCAAATCACCCGCACGATGCCCTTGCGGCGGACAATCTTGCAGTTACGGCAAACCTTCTTGACAGATGCCTGAACTTTCATCGTCGTTCTCCCAGATAAAAATGCCGGGCTGGCCTAACGGGGGAAACCCGCGCCGCCAATCCCCTTAAGATTCGCTTTCTTCATCAACCCTTCGTACTGGTGTGACATCAGATGCGCCTGCACCTGCGCCATGAAGTCCATGGTCACCACCACGATGATGAGCAATGAAGTCCCGCCAAAATAGAACGGTACATTCCAATACAAAATCAGGAACTCCGGCAGCAGGCAGACCAGGGTGATGTAGATCGCACCAACCAGGGTCAGCTTGCTCAGAATGCCATCGATATAGCGGGCGGTATGCTCACCGGGACGAACACCGGGGATTATCGCACCGGACTTCTTCAGGTTCTCTGCCGTGTCCTTGGGGTCGAACATCAGCGCCGTATAGAAGAAGCAGAAAAATACAATGGCTGCGGCGTAGAGCCCCACATACAAGGGCTGCCCCGGCGACAACGTCGATGCGATATCCGACAACCATCCCATTCCCTCGGCCGAGCCGAACATCCCGCCCAGAGTGGCCGGAAAGAGAATGATGCTGGAGGCGAAGATCGGCGGAATCACGCCGGCCATGTTCACCTTGAGCGGCAGATGGCTGGTCTGCCCGGCATACATCTTGCGTCCCATCTGACGCTTGGCGTAGTTCACCGTGATACGGCGCTGCCCGCGCTCCACGAACACAACGAACGCCGTGACCGCCAGCGCCCCGGCAAACAGCACCAGGATCAGTAACGCATTAAGCTCACCGGTCCGCGCCAGCTCCAGCGTACCGCCGATGGCGGCCGGCAGACCGGCGACGATACCGGAGAAAATAATCATCGAAATGCCATTACCGATGCCACGCTCGGTGACTTGCTCACCCAGCCACATCAGGAACATGGTGCCTGCCACCAGGGTAACTACCGTCACCAGGCGGAACCCCATGCCCGGTTCAATAACCAGCGGCAGATTACCGGCACGCTGGCTCTCCAGCATGATGGCCACGCCGACACCCTGGAAGGTCGCCAGCGCCAGAGTACCCATGCGGGTATACTGGGTGATTTTGCGCCGCCCGGCCGCCCCTTCCTTGTTCAACTGTTCCAGGTACGGTGACACCTTGGTCAGCAACTGCATGATTATCGATGCCGAAATATATGGCATGATGCCCAGCGCAAAGACGCTGAGACGTTCCAGCGCACCACCGGAGAACATGTTGAACATGTCCAGAATGCTGCCACGCTGCTGCTCAAACAGCGCCGCCAGCGCCACCTGGTCGATCCCGGGGACCGGGATATGCGCGCCAATACGGAAAACCAACAACGCCCCCAGCAGGAACAGGAGGCGTTGTTTGAGTTCGGTCAGCTTCCCCCCACCGAGGGCACCGGCCATCGCGGCACGACTGGCAGCCACTATTCTTCGACCTTGCCGCCGGCAGCTTCAATGGCTGCGCGCGCACCCTTGGTGACGGCGATACCCTTGACGGTGACAGCCTTTTCCACCTTGCCGGACGCAATAACTTTGACGCGCTTGATCTCCTGACCGATGACGTTGGCCGCCTTCAGTGCCAGCAGGTCAACCACGTCGCCGTCAGCCTTCGCCAGCTCGTGCAGACACACTTCGGCGGTTTCGGCAGCCTTGAGCGAGCGAAAGCCGATCTTCGGCAAGCGGCGCTGCAGCGGCATCTGGCCGCCTTCGAAACCGACCTTGTGGAAACCGCCGGCGCGGGCCTTCTGACCCTTGTGGCCACGACCAGAGGTCTTGCCGAGACCCGATCCGATGCCACGCCCAAGGCGCTTGCCGACTTTCTTGGACCCTTCACCGGGCTTAAGCGTATTCAGGCGCATGTTCAAGCTCCTTCAACCTTCAACAGGTAGGACACCTTGTTGATCATGCCGCGAGTACACGGGGTGTCCTCGACCTCTACCGTATGATGCATACGACGCAGGCCCAGACCGGCGACGCACGCCTTATGCGCGGCGAGACGACCGTGTGCGCTGCGAATCAGCGTAACCTTCAACGTATTCTTCTGTGCCATGGCTTATTCCAGAATTTCTTTTACATTCTTGCCACGCTTGGCAGCGGTTTGCTCGGGCGAAGACATAGCCGCCAACCCGTTCATGGTGGCACGCACCACGTTATTCGGATTGCTCGAACCGATGCACTTGGCCAGCACATTATGCACACCGGCCATTTCCAGCACCGCACGCATGGCGCCGCCGGCGATGATGCCGGTACCTTCGGAAGCCGGCTGCATGAACACCTTTGCGGCGCCGTGACGCGCAGTCACCGGGTGCTGCAGGGTGCCATTGGCGACAGCCACCTGGGTCATGTTCTTGCGAGCCTTCTCCATCGCCTTGGCAATGGCGGCCGGCACTTCGCGCGCCTTGCCGGTACCGATACCCACCTTGCCCTGGCCATCACCAACCACAGTCAGCGCGCTGAAGGCAAATTGACGACCGCCCTTGACGGTCTTGGATACACGATTGACCGCAATGAGCTTTTCATTCAGGCCATCGGTGCTCGGAGTTACGTCAAATCCAGCCATAATCTAA